>JGI24708J26588_10002668_pt1 | contig 13375 bp, 13 predicted proteins | sample BioPla1DNA2_FD_26588 | JGI IMG/M metagenome (IMG submission 26588) | reverse complement strand
TGACATAATCCTCATCTGTATAGATATTGATCAGATTCCGGGTGGGGAAACCCTGCAGGGGATTCAGCACCCTCTCCTCCCTTAGATTGTCGACAACAATGGTCTCCCCCGTCTCCAGGTCCCTGAAATTAAAGATGGCCCCGGCAGGCAGCCTCTCCTCAGCAGGGTCGATTATCCTGAGTAAGAGCAGGTCATGCTTCCGCCCGGTCATCTTCAACTCCTTTTCAAAACCGGCACAGAGGAAGTCAGAGATAAGGAAGACTATGGCCGGTTTTTTCTGTATCTTGTTGAAAAAATTCAGTACAGCCCTCAGGTCTGTCCCCTTGCTACGGGGCTCATAGGTCAGCAGCTCCCTGATAATGGTCAGGAGTTGATTTTTCCCGCCCTTCAGGGGTATTATCTTCTCAATCTGATCTGTGAAAAAGACGGTCCCTACCTGGTCATTGTTCCTGATGGCAGAGAAAGCCAGTGTGGCACTGAGTTCCAGGATTATTTCCTTCTTTTGTCCGAAATTATTTGATGAAGAGAAATCAATCAGGAGGAAGACATTCATCTCCTTTTCTTCCTGGAACTCCTTGACATAAACCTTATTCTGCCGGGCTGTAACCTTCCAGTCTATCCTGGCAATATCATCACCGGGATAATATTCCCTGATATCATCAAACTCAATACCCTTCCCCCGGAAGCTGGACCGGTATTCTCCGGAAAAAATTTCGGCAGATAATTTATTGGATTTAATCTCAATCTCCCTTATCTTCTTAAACAACTCTCTATCTGTCAATGGAAACACATCCTTATGGCAGGTTGACTTCTTCCAATATATCAGCTATGATTTCTTCCACCGTGATATCCTCTGCCTCAGCCTCAAAGCTCAAGATGATGCGGTGCCGCAGGACATCATAAACGATGGACTTGACATCATCAGGAAGCACATAGTCCCGTCCCTGCAGATAGGCCTTACCCCTGGCTGCCTTGACCAGATTGAGGGAGGCCCGTGGTGAAGCACCACATTCGATATAGGGCGAGCCTTCCCTGGTCCGGAAGACAATATCCAGGATATAATTCTTCAGGTTATCATCTAAATAGATAGCGGCCACCTCTTCCCTAATCCTGAAAAGTTCCTGCCTGGAGAGTACTCTGGCCAGCTCCCCTTCCTCCTTCTCCTGCCAGGAGCCGAAACGGTCCATAATCTGGACCTCCTCTTCCCGGGAGGGATAATCTACCTTTAGTTTAAACATGAAACGATCCTGCTGGGCCTCTGGCAGCGGATATGTACCCTGCTGTTCCAGCGGGTTCTGGGTAGCGATAACCAGGAAAGGTTCTTCCAACTGATAGGTGATATCACCTATGGTAACCTGCTTTTCCTGCATGGCCTCCAGCAGGGCAGACTGGACCTTGGCCGGAGCCCGGTTAATTTCATCAGCCAGGATAAGGTTACTGAAGATAGGCCCCTTTTTGGTCACAAACTGGCCGGTCTGCTGGTTATAGATTTCTGTACCGACAATATCGGCAGGCAGTAAATCCGGTGTAAATTGAATCCTTTTAAAATCCAGGTCCACTACACTGGCAACGGTACTGGCTGTAAGGGATTTGGCCAGGCCGGGCAGACCCTCCAGCAGGATATGCCCATCGGTAAAGAGGGCAATCAGTATCCGGTCAATCATGTAATCCTGGCCGATGATGACCTTCCCTATCTCCCCCTTGATCCGCTCAATCACCTGCTGACCTTCCTTAACCAATAAATTTCCTGCCACTCTCCTCACACCCTTCTTTCTGCTTACTTATTCTATGTAGGATGAATTACTGCTAGTTTAAAGAACAAAAAGGAGCTGGTAGCTCCTTAGAAAATTATAACAAAACTATTAGATTTTATCATTAAAATAAGATTAAAATTAAGAATATTGCACCAGTAACTCGATTATCTTTTCTTTTGGCACAGGCCTGCTTATATAATAACCCTGGACACAATCACAACCCATCTCCTTCAGCAATTTCATTGCTTCTTCGGTCTCCACTCCCTCAGCCAGGACATTTTTACCCAGGGCATGGCCCATCTTGATGGCCGCCTTGACTATCTCCTTATCACTGCTATTTTCCGTGATATTGCCTATAAAAGACCTGTCAATCTTGATAGTATCCACCGGCAGGTACTTCAAATAGGCCAGGGAAGAATAACCGGTACCAAAATCATCGATGGATATCCTGAAACCCCTTTCCAGCAATCTGTCCAGGACCATTTCTTCAGTCATGATATCTGTTTCTGTAATCTCCAGCTCTATCCTGGGTTCACAACTGGCATAACCGGCCATTATCCGGTCCACTTCCTCCAGGAATCTGTAGTGCTGTAAATTACGGGAGGAAATATTGATGGACACATTAAGGGTTATTCCCTTATCCTTCCACTCCCTGTAATCACTCAGGGCCCTTTCCAGCACCCAGTAGGTCAAGAGGTTAATCAGGTCAGTATTCTCCATCTCAGGAATAAATTCAGCCGGGGACATCAGGCCTTTCTCGGGGTGGTTCCAGCGGATTAAACCCTCTACACCACATATTTTCTCTGTCAGGAGATCATACTTGGGTTGATAATATAGGACAAATTCCTCTTCCTCCAGGGCCTGCTTTACCTCTCCCAGTAAGAGGAAGTTCTCCTTACTCTTTTCCGTCAGGGTTTCCTGATAACAGAGATGGCTTAAACCCCTCTTCCTGGCATTATCCATGGCAATGAAGGATTTCTGCATGATCTCTTCCCCCGAACTACCGTGGTCCGGATAAAAGGCACAGCCCAGCCTGCATTTCAAATAGATGGGGATACCGCTGATATTGATAGGATAATTTAAAAATTCAGAAAAATTCTCTGTCCATTTTGCCACTCTTTCCTCACTAAATCCTTCCAGCAGGAGCTGGTAGGTATTGTTATCATAATAATAGAGGGAAATATCTTCAGAAAGATTATTATTGACATATCTGGCTACCCTGAACCAGAAGTAATCTGTCAAATCATAACCGATTACATCCAGGATATCCAGGTAATTTTCTACCACCATGGTTACTATACCGAAACCTTTTATGCCTGCTTCCCCGCTGAGCAGGCCATCCAGCCTTCTCTGTAAACAGATCTTATTAGGCAGTTCTACAACAGAATCAAAATAGGCCAGCCTCTCTATCCTGTTAAACTGGTTGAAAAGGATTTCAAAGATAATCCCTGCTATAGTACCAATAAAGACAAAGAACAACATCCTGATAAACCAGTTAGAAAAGCCCTGTATCAAGCCAGCCTGAACATCCAACGGCATTAAGGGTCCCATGACGATACCTGCCACTATCCCTCCCAGGAGGCCGCCGGAAATTTTAAACAAAAGGGCAGCATAAATTACAGGTATGTATACGGTGTGGACAGTGGAGAATTTGCTACCACCGGTGTAGTATGTAGCCAACCAGGATAAAAAATATAGAATGGAGAGTATTATATAATCATATAATCTCTTTTCTTTATTGGGGCTGCTCCACCTTATAACCAGATACTCAAACCAGCGTGATATTTTTTTCGTCAATAATCTCACCTCTGGTTAATTTAAATTCGCCATTATGGCATCATAATTTTACATATAATTATATTATTCCATAAAAGGCAAGTCAATTCCTGTTTTTTTTCAGATTTTTTTGTAAATAAAAATCCCGGCCCACAGGGACCAGGATTTTATTTATTTCCCACCTGTATTTTCCTTTACCTTCCTCTGTTCTAACTCCCCTATATTTTTCCATCCCTGACCAGTGATATCAGGCGGGTGCATAATTCATTTATCCTGAACTGGTCCACTTCCCTGGCCGGGTTGTTCACAGTGACAGATACAGCATAGTAGTCTCCTTCTGCTTCCTTCTGGAGCAAATGGGTATATTGCAGGACACCTGGTTCTGAGCCACCCTTGAAAGCTATCAGATACCAATCATCAGGCCGGGCCAGGCCAGGATTAATCCTCAATTCATCAGCTTCCCTCAATTCATAGATTATCCCACATAATTCCCTGGTGGAAAAAAACCATTCCAGTTCATCGATTAATAAGGGGGTGGTGACTATATTGCTGGCACTTACTTTCAGGTCAACCAGAGCTGGAAGAACAGCCCGTTTTTCCTCCAGAGTCCCGTTTAGATACTTATCCTGTAATCCGGACTCTGCAGTATATTTAAGTTTAAATAACTCGGTGGTCTTTAAAAAGGGTATATTCCTCTCATTGGCCAGTCCTTCTACCTTTTCCCTGCCGACAAGCCCGATCAGATTATCAGTGGCTGTGTTGTCACTGATGGAGATCATCAGATTGGTCAAGGTCTTTACTGTCACCGGTATACCGGCCGGCCAATCCTGCAGGATACCGCTTGGCAATGATCTATCCTTTTCCTCAAGCTGCACAACCGTATCAAAGTCCAGTTCTCCCCTCTCCACTGCTTCATAGACAGCCTTGAGGACATATAACTTGAAGGAGGAGCCCACTGCCAGCCTTTCCTCCGCATTATAGAGGAATACGTCCTCTTCATTATTCCTGATTACTGCCACTGATACCTTTCCTTCCAATGTCTTAAATTCTTCCAGTATTGCTGTAAAATCATCATCATATAAGGTCCAGTGTCCCAACCAGAGCCCGATAATCTTATCTTCCTCATTTAAATAAAGCTGGCCCGGAGCTGAACCCCCGGCAAAATGCAGGGTATAATTCCCGCCTGAACCACTGACCTCAAGCAGCTCACCCAGGACACTCTTATACTGTTTCAGAATCAGAATAAGCTGTTGAACCGGTACCTGGGCCAGGACGCTCTCATCAAAGAGATTTGCCACCTGGCTGTCTTCAACACTAAATAGCTCCATTAATTTTCCTGCCCCAGGATCCTTTTGAGCAAAAACCACTGTAGTCAGCAGGATAACCAGTATCAAAATAATACCGTAACCTTTCTTCATTTGATACCCCCTTCTTCTTTATTATCTCTTACAACCTTATACAATATTTAATCAGCAGCCTTAATCCGGCAGTCTCACACCGGCAACTCTCAGGGCCTCCTGTACTTTTCCGACATCCACATCCTTGACACCGGTATTTTCCCTGACGGCAATAGCTGCCGCTGTTCCTGCCGCCTGGCCGGTGGCCATGCAGGCTGAAATAGCCCTGATGGAACTCTCTGCCAGGTGGTCTGTACTGATACACCTTCCGGCTACCAGCAATTGCTCCACATTGACCGGCAACAGGCTCCTATAGGGTATACCGTACTCTTTATCCAGATCCACTATATAGACCAGGTCATCCCAGGTTCCGGTCGGTGAGAGCATATCATAAAACCGTGGATAGATGGCGATGGTATCCTCAAAGAACCGTTCTGCATCGATATCCTCTGCTGTCAGCCGGTATTCCCCCTTAATCCGCCGGCTGTCCCGNAAGCCCATGGCAGGGGCGATGGAGGCCAGTTCTGCCTTTTCAAAACCAGGTAAGTGTTCCCTGATAAAATTAAAAAACTGCAGGACCCTTTTCCGGGCCAGCATTTCAGCCCTGGTCAGGTCATCAGCATCAGTGGGGTCAATCCTGTACACATTACAGAAGTTAATATAACTGACCTGGCCGCCGGCAGTCAGTCTCCCCATGGGGAAGTTCATCCTCTTATAACCCATATCGATGACCCCTTCGGCCACCTTCCGGTTATAGATATCATAGAAATAATCGATTCCCTTTTCATCCAGTATCTTTTTGACCCTCTCACTGTCAACCCCGGCTACCCTGAAATTGACCGTCCCCGGCTGGGTCAAACCATCTTCTTCCCGGCCCTGTTCAAAGGGCACACCTGCCGCTGCCGCCACATCAGCATCCCCGGTACAGTCGATAACTACTTCTCCCAGTATCCCTTCAAGACCTGACTTGCTGTCGATAATGACACCTTTAATCTTATCACCATCCAGGATGACATCCGCCACCCGGCTGTGCAGGCGCAGCCAGATCCCCTCTTCCTCTATCTTTTTATCCAGGAATATTTTCAGGTATTCACTGGAAAAGCGGTGGGGACTGAAATCGGTCCTGATATCATCGGAATTACCAAATTCCCTTCTGTACTCCTCCTCCAGCTCTTTATAGAGCCCGGTCACCTCAAAGGGTCCCTGCCAGAGGAAGTAATTACAGGACTCTACATAACAGGCAGTAATATTGCCGCCCAGGAAAGACCGGCTTTCAATCAGGGCAACATCCATCCCCTGCCTGGCAGCAGCTATGGCGGCACCAATACCCGCCGGTCCTCCGCCACAGACTATCACGTCAACTTCTTTCTTTACATCAACTTCTTTATTTAATGTAACTTTTTTCACAAATTACCAACTCCTGATAGTTTAAATTAAAGCTGTAGACCGAAAAAGCTTAATCAAGAACTAAAGAAAAACTATGCCATGACGTTCTGTGGTTCACCCGCCAGATATTTCTCTATATTCTCAAAGACAATGGCTGCCCTCTTTTGGAAAGACTCGGCTGTAGCAAAGGCGATATGGGGAGTCAATATGGTATTCTTTGCAGTGACTAAAGGATGGTCCTCCGGAATGGGCGGCTCCATCTCGTAGACGTCGATACCGGCACCGGCAATCCTTCCCTCATTCAGGGCCTCGGCCAGAGCCTGGTTATCCACTACCGGGCCCCGGGCAGTATTAATCAGTATGGCAGTGGGCTTCATCAGGGCAATCATATCCCTATTAATCATGTTTCTGGTAGATTCCAGTAAAGGCACATGAAGGCTGACAATATCACTCTCCTGCATGAGTTCAGGAAGGCTTACATATTTAACACCCAATTCCAGTGCTGCTTTCCGCTCATGGGTGGCGTAACCCAATAATTTACAGCCAAAAGCCTTCGCTATCTCAGCAACCCGTAAGCCTATTGCACCGGTTCCCACAATCCCCAGTACCTTACCGGCCAGTTCGTTGCCATACAGGCCGGCACCGGTTCCGCCCTTACGGACTACCTCATCACAGGCCTTGACATTCCTCAATAAGGAGATAGTCATGGCAAAGACCAGTTCTGCAACCGACTGGTTAGAATAGCCTGAAGAATTGGAAACGAGAACATTCTTTTCCCGGCAGGCCTCCATATCGATATGATCAACCCCTGTAAAGGCTACAGAAATCATCTTCAAATCAGGGCAGGCCTCGATTACCCTCCTGCTGAGGGGCAGGTTTGTAATTATCAGGATTTCTGCTTCCCTGGCCCTTTCAACAAGGATATCATCTTCTTCCACCCTGTCTCCATAGGCAATCAGCTCATGGCCAGCCTCTTCCAATCTTTTACGGTATTTATTCAGTTCCTTTTCTGTAATCCCGATCGGTTCCAGCATGACTATTTTCATCATCCATTCTCCTTTCCACCTGGTGTATTAAAATATTTCATCTACTCATACTTATTTGATATCCCTCATATTATATCCTTTTATTCCATCCTTTAAATTTTTTCAGGGCTGCCTCTGCGAAATAAAAACTCTTACCCTCCATTATGTTATCTATCCTGCTTTTTGAATTGAGCACCCTGAACACGTTACCCCTGTAGGAGCAGGCCGGACAGGTGTAGATATTCTGGGCCAGGATTACATTAACAGCAACTGTACGCAGGAAGTTTGATTTGCCAGCCAGTAAGTATTTGTATTCGCTGCTCTATAGATTACCAGTATACTGAAAATTATTAGAATACAGAGAAAGATAAACAGTTTTCTCTTTGTAACCCTTAAAACAGCCGGGCTTAAATTGTCGGCATGAGCCTGCAAGCTTTTCATCTCTTAACTTACCTTCTCTTCCTTATACTTATTAAGTAAATCAGTCAACATGCTCTGACAGGAGGCATAGGCAATATACTGTCCTACCAGAAGTCCTTCAAATTTTCCCTTTCCATCTGCACAGGAAAGCAGCAATTTCTCCAGATAAGTGTTCTTCAGGCTTTCGATGGCCAGAATACAGGTTTCCAGCTCAACATAAAGATTCATCTTAACCCTCCTCTCCAAATAATACTGGCAAAGTTTTTAGTTTTTACCTTAATTTCTATGTATTTACATATATTATAGTGTAACTTATGCACGTTTTCAAGTTGATTTTTCTTTATAAGAGGAGATTTTTTTCTTTTGTTTATTTTATGCACAATTTTTAGTAATATTTAAGCAAAGGGTGGAGGATGACAACAAAATGCTAAGTGAAAGACTTAAACAGTTAAGAAAAGAACAGAATATTACCCAACAGGAGCTGGCAGAAAAGCTCGGTTTTAACAGGGCCACCATTTCTGGTTATGAAACAAAAGGCGTTGAACCAGGTTATGATATATTGATTCAATTATCCAGGATATTTAACTGCAGCATCGATTATCTGCTGGGCAGAACTAATGAACGGAGTACTGTTGATGATATCAAAGGAAAGCTGGCTTCTGACCCGGAAATAGCTGACTTCTGGGATAATCTATTGAAACGTGAAGACCTGCAGGAATTATACAGGGAAACAAAAAATCTTTCTCCAAAGGCCATAAGGCAGATCATCAGGATAATAAAAGCCATGGATTTTGATGAAATGGAAAACTAAACTTAAACAGGGTGATATCCGTGGGTAAAGGAAAACTTATACTCAGCCTGATTATATTTTCTTTCCTGCTCCTGTTCAACAATCTGGTTATGACAACTGAACTGCCCTTTTTTGAAATAAATAAAACTGAAATAGAACAGGGCTGCCTCCTGCTAATAACGGCGGAAAAGGACAGAATTGATAAAGTCAGGTTTAATCAGGCAGAATACAGGTTCTATCTGGATGAAGACAGCGGCCTGGCCATTTCCCTGCTCCCTGTCTCCTACTGGCTTGGCCCCGGAACCTATGAACTGGAATTGAGTGGGGCTGATTTCAAAATCAGCAGGGAGATAAAGGTATTGCCTGGTAATTTCCAGGAAAGTTTCATTACCGTTGACAGCAGTATGGAAGAAATCGTCAGGCCTCAGAATGAGGAAACGGTAAAGAGAAAAGAAAGGGAAAGTCAAATGATCCGGGAGGCCAGGAAGGAATCAGCAGATAAAAAGCTCTGGCAGGGCAATTTCCTCTGGCCGGTGGAAGGAAGGATAAGCAGTCCCTTTGGAGCCACAAGATATGTTAATGGTGTATTGAATAACCGCCATTCGGGAATAGACATCGCTGCTCCCAGGGGGACACCGGTCAAGGCAGCAGCAGACGGCATGGTAAAACTGGCTGCTTCCCTGCTATCAACGGGAAATACCATCATTATAGACCATGGCTGGTATGTCACCAGCTCTTACAGCCATCTGGACAGTATCAAGGTAAAAGTGGGAGAACTGGTCAAAAAGGGAGATATCATCGGAACAGTTGGCTCAACCGGGGTTTCCACCGGCCCCCATCTCCACTGGGCAGTGACGGTGCATGGGGTCTTCATCAACCCGGAAGAATTTCTAGACATAGACCTGTAAATATAAATATGGTTATCAATATATAGCCAGGTATAAGAAAGGGCTGTCTCATTTTCGAGACAGCCCTTTTTTATGTCATCTTTACTTGAATTAGTCTACTTTTTTATAGCAGAGCCACCAGTCGTAGCTCTCTATTTCACCTTTTTCAACAGCTGCATTGCGCTGTTCGATTTCTTCCTTGCTGGAAGCAGGTGGAACAATTACCTTATCACCGATCAGGTCGTTATTGGGCCAGTTAGCCGGGATAGCTACTTTTTCTTTCTCTGCTACATGGAAGCCCTTGAGCATACGGATGAATTCATCCACATTTCTACCCAGCTCGGAGGGGTAATACAGGATTGCCCTGATGACTCCTTCAGGGTCAACCATGAATACAGCCCTTACGGTTGCTGTGCTGTCAGCGGAGTGGATTAAGCCCAGTTTATTGGCTACTTTACCCATAGCATCGGCTATAATTGGGAATTCAATGGTTTCACCCATGTTCTCTTCAATCCACTCAGCCCACTTCAGATGGCTGAATACCTGGTCAACACTTAAACCGATTAATTCTGTGTTCAGTTCCCTGAACTCACCATACCTCTTCTGGAATGCATAAAACTCAGTTGTACATACAGGTGTAAAATCTGCCGGATGGCTAAAGAGTAAGAACCACTTTCCCTTGTAATCTCCCGGCAGGTTGATGGTGCCCTTGGTTGTTTCTACAACCATTTCTGGGAATTTGTCACCAATCAATGGCATTTGTCTTCTTTCTTCCATATGTAACACCCCTTATATTAAATGATATTAGTAATCGTTATCATTATTATATGCAGGATTTTCCTGATTGTCAAGGCTTTTTTAAAAAATTTTATTAAAATAAAAAAACAGCCTTAAAGGCTGTTAAATACACTGTTTATCATCTGATATTATCCGGGTTATAGACCAGTAAGGCCTGGCCCTTTTCAACATAAAGGCCGGGAAAGGACTTATTGGGATATTCCTGGCCTTCCATTTCCCCGGCCAGGACCTGCTCCACCAGGAAGATAATATTGTCGAAATACTCATGATCTAAAGGTTCATTACCCACTTCCAGCAGATGGCCGGTATAGATCTTTTCAAATTCAGCTTTTCTTTCCACCAATCTTCTCAGACTCTCCAGATATCTCTCCAGTGACAGGGTTCCCGGGATATGCATCCACAGATGCCCGGTCCCGATAGCATCACTGCTGAATAAAAGTTTATTCTCTGCATCGAGGAGGACAATGGAACCTGGTGTATGTCCCGGTACCTCTATTACTTCAAGTTTTCTATCACCCAGGTCAAAAACGTACCCTTCTTCTATATAACAGAAATTAGAGAGATCTACTTTCATCTTAAATAATTCTATTATCTCTTTTTCCTTTTCCGACATGTAGAGCCTCTCGAACTGCCCGGCCTGGCCGATATGATCCCAATGGGCATGGGTTATCACTACATCCAGGGGTTTATCGGTTATCCTCCTGATAAATCCCTTTAAATTCCCTCTCCCCATACCTGTATCCACCAGGAGGGCCCTCTCCCTCCCCTCAATCAAGAACATGGAGGTCCGGGCATAATCGACAATATGCCAGATACCTTCACCAAATTCATATAGAGCATATTTTCTTGTTTTCAACAATTTTTTTAAAAAACTAATATCCATCTTTTCCGACTCCCTCTCCTGACTTAATCTTCATATGGTTCAATGATGAGATTATTTTCATACACTTCTGCCCAACCGCTGCTGCGGTAACCCTCTATTGTAAGGGCTACTTCATACATCTTGCCCATAGGCATGCCCATGCTCTCCCACTTCTTGAAGTGCTCACTTACAGATATAGTGCCTTCGGTCCGTTTATTCCGGCGGACACTCCAGTACTGCTGGAAGGTGGCTGTACCTTTTATAGAAGGCTGGTTCCAACGGGTAGTCTCATAAATATCATAGGTATCCCCGTCGATTGTAATGGTGCCTTTGGATATTGCTCCAGGCGGACGCCAGTTACCCCAGCTGTCCACTATATAATACTCAACCAGGGGCTCTACCGTCCAGCCATAGACACAGAGATAGGAGTTACCCCTTGGTTGATAGTCAACACCAAATTCAACCATAAAATTGCCAATTTCCTGGTGGGTCTGGGTCTGGTTAAACTTACGGCCCTTACGGAATAATATATTATTGATATTTTCCCATTCACAGCTGAAGGTACCTCCGCTGCCCAGGATCATTTTTCCTGTACCGCCAAAATCTTTCCAGAACTCATAATCATAGCCGTCATGTTTACTTATCTCATTATACATAACTGTTTTAGCCTCTGCCCACATAACATAGAGCAGAGAAAAACAAATAATTAAGGCCAGTACCGCTAGATTTTTTCTTTTCATTCCAGCTACCTCATCCTTTCTTTTTTATCACTAAAATTATGTATGGCATTCAATTAATATAATAACATAACCTGTCGTAAAATGTAATGCAATTTTTATAATTTTCCCAATTTTAATTAATCCTGTTCTCCTCCCAATAAAAAAAAGCAGTTGCGTAAATGCAACTGCTTTTAAAAGGCTTACCAGTTTATTGAACTGTAATCGTCGGCATGATGTAAGAGCCGCTATATGATATGTTAAAGACAAAGTATACTGAGCCGCCTGGCTCTATTCTTCCATTATAATTGTCATTTCTCGCTACCACACTGGAACCACTCTGAATATACTGAGCACCCCAGCATTCTGTAATCCTGGTGTTGCCTGCAAAGTTCCAGCTTGCTGTCCAGTCATCAACCGGTGTGGTACCATTATTTACTATAGTAACAACCAGTGTAGCGCCACCGCCCCACTGGACTGTCTCTTCAACAGTGGCTGAAAGCTGTGATTGTCCTGGCTGACCTCCGTTGCCTCCACCGGCTCCAAAGACGAAGGAATCAATATTCACCGGCCCGGTAAAACGTAATACCAGATCATGGACTCCAGAAACATTATTGATGGTAGTGGATTGATTTGTATAATTATTCCATCCGCCAGTTGGATCAACCTGCAGTGTTCCTAACAGAGTGCCATACGGGCCATTCAGCCTTATTTCAATATTTGTTGAAGGAACATCGGAGGCAACCAGGGCTGTGAATCTGTTGGCTCCACTGCCGAAATCAATATTGGAATAGGTTACATAATCACCATTTTCAATATAGCCCAGACCGCTTCCACCATTGGCTGTACCGATTGTCTGTATCGTTGATGAGTTAACCTGATTATATTGTTCAGCCTCTATGTTTGTAAAAGCACTTCTTGAACCAGGAGCTCCTGGTCCACCAGGACCTGGCTGCTGCGGGCCAGATGGGCCAATGATTAAATTATTCCTGTATACCTCTGCCCTTCCGGAATAATATATTGTTGATATTACTCCACTGACAGCTGAATGTACCCCCACTCCCCAGTGTCATACTCCCATAACCGCTGTCCTTCCAGTATTCGTAATCATAACCATCATGTATGCCCATTTCATTTTCCGTTATAGTTTTTGCCTTTATTGCAGAAAAAGACAAAAGGATAAAAGATATTACAAGCCCACACAACAACAGGTTTCTTTTTTTCATTTTAATACCCCCTTTTATATTTTAATCGAATCTCCAGGCATCAAAATAAAAACCTTCCCCGGCAAAGATGAAAAACAGATCCTTTTTACCCGTAACATTTTTAACTCTTATTGTTACCTCTTCGAATCTATCTAAACTTCCTGTGTTCGGAACCTTTAAATAACCTATTGCCTCACCATTTATATTACCGGCAACTATTTTTATCACATTTCCATCAGTAACACTCGCTACTTTTGCCGTAAATGTGTCCGGACCATTCACGCCAAAATCTACACCGGCAAGCCCTATAAAACTACCGGTACTCATATCACTGACTACCATATTGATGGGGCCAAATC
>JGI24708J26588_10002664_pt1 | contig 13391 bp, 15 predicted proteins | sample BioPla1DNA2_FD_26588 | JGI IMG/M metagenome (IMG submission 26588) | reverse complement strand
AATGCCAATAGAAATTACAGCGGAAAAAATCCGCAAAAGTATTAATTCGAAGCATTCAAATTATAAGGAAACTTGTGATTTGGCGGAAAAGCTGCGTACTCACGCAGACGGAAAAGTTCCGACTACGCTGATTGACGAAAGGCGACCTTCCGAGTCGGATGCAATAAAAAAATATAGAGGCAAAATTTATGTTCCGATAACAAAAAATCCTATTGCGAAAGTGATTAATTCACTTGAAAAAATCAGACGTTCGCAAGATTGGAATATTCAGTATAATCCTAATAATGTGCAAAGTGTTATTGCTGAGGGTGAATCTCTTGAGCAGTACTGTGAATACAAGTATCCTGTTCATACAAGTATAACCAATTGGGCTTTCTCTGAGCTTCTCAAGCAGTACCTTCTCGATGCCAACGGGTTTGTAGCCGTAATACCGGATGAGGTTCCGGCGCCAAATGAGTATATGAAGCCGCGAGCTGTATTTTTCAATAGCGAACAAGTGATTGATTACGTTGAAGGTGAATATGTGGTTCTTAAAAGTATTGACACGAGCACTTATTCTACTCCACAAGGGCGGTACACATACAAAGACGGTGATGTGTATTATGTTATCACACCCGAAATGGTGCTTCGATATGAGCAAACTACAACTTCAGGCGATTTGACACTTGTTTTGGAATATCAGCACAATATGGGTAAACTGCCTGCTTTCAAAGCCGGTGGTATTTTTCTTAAACGAAAAAATAACGATACGCTTTACGAAAGCAGAATTTCATCTATGCTTCCGAACTTGGATGAAGCTGCTCGCGAGTATTCCGACCTTCAAGCAGAGATTGTTCAGCATATTCATTCAGAAAAATATGCTTACACAAATACGGAGTGTAATACGTGTAAAGGTAACGGGTCTATTAGAAATGATGACGGCGGGACTTCTGAGTGTAAAGTCTGTAATGGACACGGGAGCGTGTTGAACGTAAGCCCATACGGCATTCACTTGATAGATGCTGCGAGAGTTGGTGAGCATCAATTGCCAGCTCCACCGATAGGATATATTCAAAAAACAGCTGAGATTGCGAGGTTACAAGATGAACGAGTAAGGCAGCACATCTACGATGCTTTAGCTTCGCTAAATATGGAGTTTTTAGCGGAAACTCCACTCAATCAATCCGGCACGGCTAAGGAGGTGGACAAAGATGAGTTGAATAATTTCGTCAATTCCGTTGCAGAAGATATTGTCCGAATTCTTGATAATGTTTATTACTTCATTAATGAGTATCGATACAACGTTGTAGTTCCCGATGAAAAGAAACGTATAGGTATGCTCCCGGATATTAATGTGCCTGTTAAATATGATATTCTTAGCTCAAATCACATCCTTGAGGATATTACGTCCGCTACTAATGCTAATGTTAATCCGGTCATCCGCAGGGCTTTGGAAATTGAATTTGCAAAAAAGAAATTCAACACAGATCCAAAAATAAGCTATGAATCACAGTCGGTACTTGAGCTTGACCCGTTGTATGGGCTTTCGGAAGACGAGAAGATGACCCGGAAAAGCAACGGTGCCATTACAGATATTGATTATATTATTTCTTGTAACATCGTGCAGTTTGTAAGGCGTGCAATAGAGAGTGAGAAGGGATTTTATAAACTCACGAATGAAAAAAAGCGGGAATTAATGCGAAAATACGCAGAGGAAATCCGGAAAGAGTTAATCGCGTCACAAGTTGAAATTCCGACTGATGAGTGATGTAACTAACATAATAAATGTCGTTGAGGATGTTGCAGAGCGATTTAACTCACAGCTTAGCAGTACTGAAAAGAAGTTGCTTGATGAGGTATTGAATTTAGTCAAAGATTTGAATGTAACCAACGGACGTATTAATTCAAGCGTGGAAAACTTGAGGTTGCTTTCTAAGATTAAATCGAAGTTAAAACGGGTGATTTTGAATAAAGATTATCTGAAAAACGTGAGAGAGTTAATTAAAGGGATGGATCAGATATTAGCAGCTCAGGTTAGTTATTTCAATAAAGATTTTCACGTAAGCAAAGATTTCAAAGGAAAGAGCGAGTTGGTAAAGCAGCTTGCGATTGAAAATACTGTAAATATGCTTGCAGGCACCGGGATAGAGGCTAACGTTACGAATAAGATTAACGAGATGCTTTTACGGTCTATCACTTCCGGAGGAAAATATGCAGATTTAGTGAAAGAAATGTCAAATTTTCTCACTACGTCAGAAAATGGAGACGGTGCATTAACGAGATATGCTCAAACGTGGACAAATACATCTCTCAATCAATTTGCCGGGCAGCACAACAAGCTGATGACTGATGACCTTGGGATTGAATGGTATATGTATGTGGGCAGCAACAAGGATACTACACGGGAGTTCTGTGAATTGTTGAAAGAAAAAAAGTACGTGCATAAGTCTGAAATTCCTGAGATTGTAAAAGGTAGGATTGACGGGTATCAGTGTGAAATTTACGAACGCACCGGGCTTCCGAAGGGGATGATTGCCGGTACGACTGCTGAAAACTTCATGGTAAACTGCGGCGGGTGGAACTGCGGGCACAAGCTGGTGCCGGTGAATGAGGCAGCGGTGCCGAAGGAGGTGAGGGAGAGGGTGGAGAAAACCAATAAGTCGGTAAAAGAAATTAATCGGAAATTAAACAAGATTAGAGAACTTGAAAGGTTTTCTGAAAAGAAAGATTTCATAAATCTTGGAATTTTGGATTTTGTTCCTACTTCTGATGTGATTACAAGAAAATTATTAGAATTCCCTACTTCATTATTAAAACAAAAATTTCTTAAAGAGATTATACAAGATGATATGTTCAAAGAATATTTACACGGTATTGAGTCTGTACAACTAATAGGTAAGACTTATATTTTCGAGAAGCGTAAATATACAATCGAAGAATTAAGCATCGCTAAAGATTTAAATGTGAATAAAAGAGATGTTGCTTTATTACCTGAAACTGGTAGTGGAAGTAAAGCAGACGCAATTACTATTTTTAAGAATAAATATGTTGTCGCAGAATTAAAGTATAGCACTACTACAAAAGAGAGCACACTTAAAAAAGATATTAGAAAGGGTTTCATTCAGTCGAATCATATTGTCTTAAAAACAAAAAATGGTGATTTGGGTATGATTGAAAGAATGTTTGATGAATTTATTAGAAAAAGATGGAAGTTAGGTAATATTACAATTATTAATGAATATGGCAAACTTAAAGATGTAGAAGAGAAAGATATTAGAACAGGTAAATACCTGAAAGCTTTGAAAGGATTTTTATAAAAAACAAGTGGAACTAACAGCTCCACTTGTTATGTCTGGGGTTTGACTTAACATTCAGCTATTGCGTCTGACTTTGTTTACACCCCTGGCGGTCATAGACCAATTATGAATGCAAATATAAAACATTAATTTCAAAAGTCAAGTGTTTTGATAAAATATTTTAAGATAATTAAGGTTTATTCATTCCGGTATGCTCTCTGATTATTCGGTATATTACATATTCAAGCGAATGATATCTCCCTGTTTTAGCTTTAATTTCGGCTTGTTTTTCTTTTAATACTTTGTGAATGCAAGGGGGCATGTTTCGAAGTTTATACATTCTGAATTTTTCCATAGCTTGCTTTTTTGGGGTCATTTATGCTACAAAGATAATTAAATTAATTAGATAATAATTAAATTGATTATATTTGTATCAAAACAATAAAATTATTTTTATCATGGAAAAAGTAAAATTTATAAAAGTAACCGTAAAAGGCGGTAAGCCGGTGGTGGTTCCGGCATCAAATGCGGCTTATTACAAAAAGATAGGCGCAAAAGTAGAAACTCCTACAGCTGAGGAGATAAATGCATTCTTCCCGAGTGATTGCTTGAAAAAAACAGCAAATAATGATGGTATTAAAAAAATAGAAGCCTTGGAAACCGAACTTCAAACGACCGTTAACCAAAAAGAAAACTTGGAATTGGAGGTAGAGGCGTTAAAGACTGAGCTTAAAAATTTAAAAGGCGAAAAAGAAGCGCAAAAACCAGATAAAAAATAATATACAAAATTTAATGAACAAAACGAATAAGTATGAAATTAGGAGATTTTCTCAACACATTGGCTAAAAAAGCAGGAAAAGAGAACGACCCTGCTTTGGTAGCAATCTTATCGAGTAGTGAATTGGCAAATCGTGAGATATCTGATGATTTGGCGAATTACCTTGATACGAATTTAATGTCGCTCGAGGGGGCGAAAAACAATCCCGCGTTACTTAATCATTTTAAACCGATAGTGCTTAAAGCTCTTGATGACCAATATGCTGTTTTGGCAGAAGAATTGGGAATTTCAGATGCTGTTTCTGCCGAAAAATCGACTTACAAAAAGCTTGATTTGTTAAGAACTAAATTCAACGAGACAGTATCAGAACTTAAGGAAAAGCAAGGCAAAGGCGCGAATGCTGAAAAGGAGGCTCAGCTAACTGCTCAAATACAGCATTTACAAGGTCAGCTCGCGAAGTTGACTGACGAGCGCAAAGCAGAAGTGAAAGCTTTAAAAGGGCAACATGCTGATGCTATAACAGACATGATGGTTAAGTTTGCCTTGACAGGCAAAAAGTACGCGAACAAAGATTTGCCTGCAGAAGTGAATACTTTGACGGCAAAAACGCTTTTAGAAGCTAAGCTAAAAGAAGTAGGTGCAGTTCTCGTAAATGAGAATGGAGTATTAAAATTGAAACAAGCCGCACAGCCTGACATGGACTATGTAGATTCAGGTTACAAGACGGTATCATTCAATGACTTTACGGATAAACTTCTTGCAGATAACAAGCTTCTTGAAGTGTCTGGCGGTGGGACTCCTCCACCTGCAACACATGATGTTCCCGGTGTAATTACTCCAGGGGGGCAGCAATTGAACTCGTCTCAATTCAACGAAGCGCTTCAAGCTTCGTTGAGTGATGTAAAACAGTAAACAATTATGAATTTGATAGGTTTTGTGCAAGCCCTATTGACTAACATCGGCTTGCTTGCCGGATTGGATAATCCGCAGTATAAAATAACGCCAGCCGGATTTTTGCAAATGTTGCTTGAAAATCCGACCACGGCAAAAATTTCTAATGCAAAAGAAATAATGAGCGGCGCCGAACGTGAGCTTAAAGTACGCTACGCTCAGCGAGGACTTGAAAGCGAAATTACCGACGTGGATGATTGTGAAACGCCAGTTGGGTTGTCATACAACGAAACTACAATCGGACGTCCGCTATTTTCTAAACTCGGAATTTTCATTTCAGATGATGATTTTAGAAAATATCAAGATGATGCGCAACGGACATTATCGCAAGGGACTCCTTCAGCACCGCTGATGGTTCCGCTATATGAAGCGATATTGGTTAAGGTGAACGGATTGATTCAAAAAATTAACTACAACCTGCTTGCAGCACAAGCGACTAACTGGGGTAACAACGCTGTGACCGGTGCAAATACACCTGTAAATATTAACTTTCAGAATTCGTTGGATATGAACGACGGTATTGTTAAACTGATTACTGACTATCAGTTTAACGAGGGTGTTGAGGCGCCATTGATTGTTGGTAACGGAATTATAAATAACTATAATATAACTCAACGATTGAAAGTAGCTGCAGACCAATTTGGATTCGCATCTAATCCCACTTTCAAATTTTATAATGATTTCCGTTCTGCTACTGCATGGGGAGCGAATCACTTCGGTGTGTTTACACCCGGATTGATTGGTTTCGTTGATTTTAACAAAAACGTAGGAGCTTATGCAGGTATGAAGGGCGGTTCGCTATTCTTTACACTACCTATTCCTGTAATGTTGGCAAATGGTCAGTTGAGCTCACTTGTACTTGACTGTCAGTTAAAGTATAATGATTGTCCAATTACAGAAACCGTAGATACAGCAACAACTACTATTCCGAGAGGTTGGAACTTAATTATATCAAAATCTTACGGACTGTTTAATGCTCCAAACGATATGTTTGCAGCCACTGACCGTCTTACAGGTGTTAATGGTAGTTTCCATTACATTGGAGTAACTGCTTAGTTATGGATTGTCTGATTGGTTATATAGGATTATCGAGTAGAGTTGAAGCGACTGCCGAAAGCGGTTTGTACGTGGATACTCTGCCCGATATTTCATTAGAATTAACCGAAAAGACACCAGAAGATGATGAATATAGATTAATTGAGTTGTGGAAATTAATAGAGAAGCGTGGCGTACTTAAGTTTAGGACTTTATTTATTTCAGAAGTTAATAGATGTCACCATATCACTGATGTAAAGTTAGCAGAATGTTTGATTTGCAACAATAAAGAACTACTTGCTACTTCACTTTGGTATTTACTTGGTGCTGAATTGCTTCTTGAGAATTTAGGCAGTCCTAGAATAAATAGATTTACAACGCTTGATAGAGATAGAAACAGACAGTTACGCGCAGAACTTATGGATATATTTATGCATGAACTATCTGTTGCAGTCGCTGGGATTGATGTACACAACTCAATATGTCTTGAAAATGTGATTGAAAATAATTTAATAACAACACACGCTCCAATAATCTGATGGCTATAGTAGTAGATATAAGTGCAATTACTGAAATAGAAAATATGCTAACAAGCATTGACTATGATAGCTTGACGCGTGAAATTGCTACTACCGTGATGGGAATGATGCGGTACCGCATTCACGAGCGAGGCGAAGCGGCGGATGGTTCTCAGATAGGTACTTATTCCGATAGTTACCTTAAAGTTCGTAGCGGTGCTTTTCAAAATGCACCAAAAGCGAAGATAAAAGGTAAAACAAGTCGGAAAGACTATGGTACGTACACCAAAGGAGCTAATAAAGGAGGTAAGCGAATAAAGTATAATCGTGGGAGTGACCCGAAGGTAATACTCTCTCTTACAGGACAAATGGAAAGTGGCATGGCTGTTATTCCACTCGAAAACGGCTGTGGGATAGGCTATAACAATCCACATAACTACGATAAGGCTATGTGGAACAATAAGCGATATGGGAAAGAAGTATTTGCCTTAAGCGAAGCCGAAGAACAGGCGGCTATGGAAATAGTGGCTCAACATCTTGAAAGAATATGATTGAAAGTGCAGTAAGCAATTGGAACAAAGCTGTAATTAATCATTTTCCTGATTCACAGAAAATGATTAACGGCATTGCAACACCGATTATCGAGCGTGATAAAGGGAATAGGTTCTTTCCTGTTATCGTTAAAAAAGACGGTGATTGTGTGTATCCATTTGCTGATGATGATTACATGTTCGGTATCTATCATCGACTTTTGAACATAGACTATTTAAAAAATCAAAGCAAAAGCTATGGGGATAATAGTCGAATTAAAGCGGTAGCAGAACTGTTGCTTGTTTGCTGGGGATGGATATCGTTTATTGATGTACTACAAATGGAAAGAACACTTCACAGCTTAAGCCCAAAATCAATTTTGTTTAGCCAAGTTAATTTTGACAGGCGTCAGGTGTTTTTTAGCGAATTTTCAAGGGTTAATTTCTTTTTACCGCCTGAATTATTTCTTTTCTCGATTCGATATAAAGTCCAGTTTACGGTTGATAAAAACTGTCTGGAAATATAAAATTTGAAAATTATAAATTAAAAAATTATGGCAATAGTATATAAAAATTGTGAACCTGNTGTGCCTGCATCTCATGTGTGCGACCCATGTTTGGACGCAGAAAAAGGCGGCATTCGTTCACTAATCTTGATAAAAGATGGAACAGATTTGACTGTTGATAGCCTTGAGGCTGATTGGACTGCCGCTATTGAAACCGGCGATGTGGTTATTATACCAGACACACGAGGTAGTTATGACGGAGGTACAGCAAAAATGGGTGCCGGATATGGTGATTTGAAAGAAAAGCTACTCGGTTATGAACATGTAATTCAGATTAAGGATCCGAATTTTAAAGATAACGTAGCTTTCTGGGATTATGCAGAAAAAGTAGCATGGCGATTTGGTTTTAGAACTGACACGTTAATTCACTTAGGAAAAAAGGCAGGTATGCTAACTGCTAAATCAACAGTTGAAGAAGATATTGAAAGTGATGTGGTGTGGAATGTTGAGGCTAAATGGTTTGACACCGAAAAAATGGCGGTTGGACCTTCAGCACCATTAGCTAACCTGTTCAAGTGCTATGAAGTAACGGAAGGAGTGTAATTTGTTGTTCACATTAATATAAAAGTCCTTGAGGTCTATTGGCAATGGACTTTTAGGACTTTTTTAATTTTATTATTATGATAAAACATCAAGGTGAGCATATTCCGTTTACAATAGAGCTGGAGAACCTACCGGGATTGATTACTAATTTTAGCGAAATTTCAAATTTGATAATTTATGCTAAAACGAAGTGTCATGTCGTGAAATTCTCAATGGTTGCTAAAGATAATTATGAACCTTTGTTTTTAACAGACAATTTACTATCAGGTGCCATACTTCCAAAAGATACTGCATTAATGGAAGGTGCGCTATTTTTTGAAATTATGGTTATCGTTCCAGAAAATGGTGTTGAAGAAAAATTAGTTGAAGTGATGAATACCGGCATTGATATTAAGAGGTCGACTATTAAAAATGAATAACATGGCAAACTTAAATTTAAAAATAATTATTGACAATATATCTCATATTTTCAGACCAAAACGGTTGAGCTTGAAAATAATTGTCGGTAATGTGGCATCGTTCTATCATTATTTTACAACAGAAATTCTTAAAATTCCAAAAACCTTTCACGGAACCGCAGACCCTTCTCTTACCCCAGAAAATAAGGTGAAAGACGGAGATGTGTGGGTGTACACAGGTACTCCTCTGATACGCTATGAACGTGTCTTTGGGGTGTGGGTAAGCATTTGTTCTCCATCTTCTGTTAGTAGTGATTTCTTATTTTATGGTATTCTTGACTGTGGAAATGCTACAACAGAGGCTATATGGCGGGTGGATGCTAATGAAAATAAATACAATATTAAAGATGAAATAATAATAGAATTTTAACAAACTAAAAAAATATAACTATGATAATATTAAAAGGTTCGGTAGCCCATCGTGGGGATACGAAAGCTAATTTTGAAAATGCTAATCCTGTCATTGGTGAAAGAGAACTAGTGATAGAAACAGACACCAACAACTTCAAGTTCGGAGATGGTGTGAGAAATTATAAGGATTTACCTTATGCGTTGGGAGGAGGGGGGACAATAAAATATCCTGAAGGTGAGGTTTTGTGTAATCAAGATTCTTGTTTTATAATAGTAAAAAAAGCATTGAATGATACAGAAGCTTTTCAAAATTTTAAATCAGCTGTAGAATTAATTAGTAGTATTGAAACACCATTACAAAAAATAGTTTACTTGAATGATAATAATTATGTAGACACATATAACACTACAACCAAATTATATAACAATCCAGTAGACTTAAGCGATACTAATTTACTTATAAAAGGGCATTATAGACATTTGAATGAATATAGTTTATACTCAACACATAACGAATCTAGAGATACTCAAAAGTTTATGAGTTTTGGAGTAACTGGAACATTGAAAGCAAATTTTGAAGATGTTATAATTGATTTAGAAGAAAATACAACTTTTGCACAACAGGGTTATTGTAAATTTACGAATTGTAAAATTTATTCATCAGGAGTAAGTTTTGAAGAAACAGTTCCATTTATAGGAGATATAAACAAAGAAAGCTTAGTATTTTTTTACGATTGTTACTTAGAACAATACCATTCATTTCCAGAAGGAAATGAAGACTCTGTATTTAGTTTTACAAATTGTAATATTTTTTGTGAATCTAATGGTTCTAATGCAAAATATTATTTTGAAAATTGTAAAGGAGGTTTTGACTATTCTTTTAACTGTAAAAATGGAATATATATAAATTGTAGAAGTTTAGACCCTTTTGCACCAACCTCATTAACAGGAGAAAATTCAATTTATATAAATTGTGAGGTTCATACAGACCAAGATATGGAACCTTATATCTTTGGTAAATCAATTTATATAAATTGTATAAAAGTTGTACATGAATATGATGTAGACTTAGGACAGTTTACAGGTAATAAAACCTATAGTATAGTAAATAAATTAACTTTTGGTTAATATGTTTCCAATTAACCCCATAAAAGATACTACATATATAGTAAACGGCATAGAATATATCTATGACGGTAATGGCTTTATCCCTAAAGGAAAGGAAGAAAAACCACAAGAAACTGACCCTGTATATAACCAAGAAAAGGGTCAGTTTATAAAAAGGTCAGAGCTTCCACTACCATCAGATATAGCAGTTAAAGGAGATATACCAGATGTGTCAAATTTAGCAAGTAAAGATGATATTCCTGTAGTAGATAATTTTGCACTAAAAGCTCAATATGCCGAGACTTACTTCAGAAATGAAGTTGAGTACAAAGGAGATTACATAAAACTGAAAGATATAGGTCAAAATAAGTTATATATAATAAAGAAGCTCATAGTTCGCACTTCCTTTGGAGATAAAATAGTTGATGCTAAAGTGGTGTATAATTTTGGTGATTGCTATCTCTTTTCCAATTTCTTGTCGAAATCAGCTAATTGGGAGTTTTTTGTAATAAAATATGACATTATAAATAATCCCAGAACCTACCCTCCTGATTTACGGGGGAAGATAGGTAGAAACTTTATGCTGGATGTAGATTCTGTAGGTAGTCATAGCACTACGAACAGAAAAATCTTTAAATCTGTTCACTCCCAATTAAGTACTTATCCACGACAAGCATTGGAAAGTGCTGTTGTGGAAGGTAAGTCAATTTCATACGATGAGACTGATGAGATGGCTGTTAAGCATAAGTTTAATATTCTTGCCAGACCTTATATGAGAGGAGCTATTTCAGAAGAAACTTCATCTTGCCCAGATATTCTTTCAGTAGGTGCTCATTACGGTAATTATTTCTATGAGGGTGGAAGTCATAACGAGCTTAATTCGGATGAAAGTCTTAATACTGGTGCGAGAAAAGATATTACCCCCGATGAGAACACATTTCTAAACAACTCAATAGCCATCTCCGCGGGAACAAATCTTGATGGTACAGGAAGATGGACTTCTTACGGCTATGGAGTGGAGTTTTTTGAAGCTTATAATATTGAGCAAATGGATGCTCAATTGCCTGAAAGGAATTACTATACGCCATCAGCGGGAGTTACTATTCCTGATGTGAGAACAGTAAAGGCTTCAGGAACTCATAAAATTAAAGCAAGTGTAGGAGATACTTTCTATGTTCATTATTCAGACATAAATATAGTAGAATTTAAGGTAGCGGAAGTTGTTTCGGAAACAGAGGTAAAATCTGATAGGGATTTACCTATACAGACTACATTAATCTATATATGGAATTATACAACAGTTGGTAGATTATTTGGTGGTAATCCTCAGCAGTCAGCTACATGTTCTATTGTTGCTGCTAAGTTAGCTGCTATACAAGACCTTACAGATGCCAATTGGCAGATAGTGAGAGAGGCTGCAAGGATGACTGCAAGTAATGCTACTTCGGAAATTATAGATGGAAAGACTGTTTACACACCGAATTGGGATATGCGGAGGGGGTTTGGAAGGATAGATGTTGCTAAGGCTGTTTCTTATATTAAAGAAAACTATTCTGAAAATCAGGAGTATCTGGATAGTGTTATTCCACAGCTTCCTCGTTATAATCCTTTTCTTAAACTTGAGGATTTAGATGATGAGAATCCTGTTACTAAGAAGATGGTAAAAGGTTTAGATAACGACATTAAGGTGGTTAAAGAAGGTTTAGGCGGGAAGGCAGAACATGGATATGGTGAGGGGGAAGTGGTACCCACATTGAAGGAGGTGGACAACAGAATAGATACTTTAGAAAATGCGGAAGCCAAACCTTCCACGGTATTTATAAATAGTAAAGATAACACAACAGAGTATTCTCTATGGGTAGGCACTCAGGAAGAGTATGATGCTATAATAACTAAATCAGACACAACTATTTACACCATAATATGATATTTTCAGAATTTTCAAATATAACAGTTGGAGATAGGAATGTAAAGAAGATAATTTTGAAAGAACAACAAATCTATCCAAAATATAAAATCATATCTGATAGCTTAAGTGTACACTTAGATGCAACTAAGGGTGTTGATTTTGAAAATAATGTTTGGACAGATTTGAGTGGAAATGGGAAATAGATGTACGGGGGAATACTCGAATAAAAAGCCCTGACGGAAAACACATATTAGAGATAACGAATTTAGGAATAAGAAAATCAAATAACAGCGGCGCAAGCTGGACACTACTATGAGAAAGCGAATAAATAAAGATTTTGACGCCGTGATTGCGGTAAAAAACGGCGGTGTACAGATAGACTTATCGGATTACGAAGTGCTATCCGTGCGGCTCGACAATAGGCGAAAAAAGACTGTTATAGAACCTGATTTGTGGAAAATAAACAACGGAGTTATCCTTCTTCATGTTCCACGAGAGCTTGTGACCCAAACAGGCACACACTGGTTCACAGTCAATTATCGAAAAGTCGATGAAACACTAAATGACGGTTATTGGGATTTCGAAGATAATTCTAAACGATTTACAATTGTAGGATGCACGGAAAAAGAAGATGTGGAAGATATACAGACAGATGTAGATATGGCGCTTGGTTTTCGTGGCGCACCCTTCACTTTTGAAGACTTCACAGATGATCAGCTTTTGCAACTCAAAGGCGAAAAGGGAGACAAAGGCGACCCTTTCACATATTCTGATTTTACTCAAGAGCAATTGTTTTTGCTCAAAGGAGAAAAAGGAGAAAAAGGGGATGACGGATACGTAGGCAAGGATGGCAAATCTGCTTATCAGTCATACTTAGAAACAACATCTGACAACCCACCGCTTTCAGAAACAGACTGGTCAAATTGGAGTTATACATTTTTAAAAAACATATAAAATGACAGCAGAAGAAATAATTAGAATTCAAAACGCCAAGCAGGCTATAAAAGAAGCTATTCGTGAAAAATACGTGGAAGTTGATGACTCTCTACCTATTGACGCTTATGCTGATTTAATCAGGCAGATAAAAGTATATGAAAAATACGTGTGGAACGACTCAGCTACTTTACGCTACCATAACGCCACCAGGCTGCCTGACATGGATTTTACTGGAGTGTCGAATTGCACAGATAAGTTCAGGGATATGCCCTTCTTGACGCAGATAGGAAGTATTGACACGTCAAGCGTGACGAATATGGCTAATATGTTCTCTGGTTGTTCATCGCTTGCAGCCATCCCTGCTCTTGACACGTCAAGCGTGACGAATATGGCTTATATGTTTCAAGGTTGTTCATTGCTTGCAGCCATCCCTG
>JGI24708J26588_10002661_pt1 | contig 13396 bp, 19 predicted proteins | sample BioPla1DNA2_FD_26588 | JGI IMG/M metagenome (IMG submission 26588) | reverse complement strand
ATCGTGAGATGGACCTGACAAGACAAACACTTGTTCAAAAACGCTTTCTATGGGAACTCTGATATGCATGTCCAGTTCGACCTTAAGGAACATAGTTGGAATCTCTAGAACGCTACATCCGATAAGGCAATAGTCTAACCGAGACACGACTTCACCTGCTCCGCATACCCGTACTTCTCCATGAACTGAATGAGCGCTGCTTCAAATATCACCCGCTGGCTAACACCCATTTCAGCAGAGAAGTCTCGTATAAGCTGGTCTAGAGTGCTGCTCATAGAAACAGATTTCGTGATGGTAATTCCGCCACGGAAGTTGTAATGCGGTATATTCTTGGAGTCATAAGTCTGCAGAATCGTTTCGAGGCGATCCAGATTCTCTTCCAAATACTCCAACAAAGGCAAGAATCTCCGAATGTCAATATCCGCTGAAATCGAAAGCCCATTCTCTTGGTCAGTTACTTCCTCTGTTGGCTCTATTTCAGCAGGACCTTCTTCATCACTAATACCTTCCTTTATATATGTCCTCTCAGTCGATGACCAGTTCCACCCTTGAGCTTTCATGTACGTTGCTAGCTCACTACGATCTCTAAAGCCTGCCTTATTGGCTATCACAGTGAAATCAGTCTCTCCCGCCTCGATAGCTCTAAGAACAATCCTGACAGATTGAGGAACAAACGGTTCCGGCTGAAATTCTCCCTTCTCCTCCGGTAAGGCATAGCTGTTGTTTCTATATACATATCCCTGCCGCCGCATGAAGACGTCTAAACCACGCCAATCCTTATAGCCAAGAGTAGCTGCCAATTCGTCTCTACTTACGCCGGCTCGTTGACCTTCCAGGACGGTCATAACCTTTTCCTTGCTACTTAAGCGTCTACTCACAAGTTATTCCTCCCTGCTTNTCTGTTAAGGGGCAGATGACACGCAGCCATCTACCCCAACGTCTATCTAAATTGCATTAACGGCTTCTACCATCCTATCGTCATGGAGATGAGCGTATACCTGCGTAGTAGTTAAGTTGGTATGCCCGAGTANTTTCGACACTACCAGAATGTCTTGTGTCTTCTGATAAACTTGGGATGCAAAGGAGTGTCTTAGGATGTGAGGTGTAATATCCTCTGACCACCCTAGCTTCCTTCTAGCCTCCCTAAGCTCAGCCTGGATAGTTACCGATGAAATATGCCCNGTTTTCTTAGTAGCCAGCAAATATTCTGAGTCTACCCTCCATGTCATATAATCCCGTAAGATCTCGGCCAGAGCCGGGGCAATCGGAACCCTCCGATATTTACCACCTTTACCCCTTCGGACTATGAGCCAACCGCCGTCTTCGTCCAGCTGTACATCATCCATTCTAAGATTTGTAGCCTCATTGATGCGAAGCCCTGCATAGTACATAATCCATATCGCTACCTTGCTTACATCGTGATCAACCGCGTCCACCCATGTCTTAACTTCTTCAGGACTAAGAAAGTGACGCTCATTGTCCGGTACCTTAATAGNCGGTACCGTCTCCGCTAGGTCTACATCGATATATCCATGCTTGTAAGCCCACTTAAAGAATCCCTTAAGTGTGGCAGCTAGTCGTCTTCTGCTAGCTGGTTTATAACCTCTCTCTTCCTTGAGGTGTAGGAGGAACTCATTAATGTCATTTCCTGTAATGTCATCAATCGTTATTGGCCCATTGAACCTTTCCTCCATCCAATTCTGGAAAAAATAAAGCTCACCAATGTAGCCACTGATAGTTCTCTGACTGCGCTCAAGATTAACCAAATGTGCCTTGTAATCTGCAATTTCCCTATTCATGCCGTCAGTCCTTTCTGCTTATGGTTCAAGATAATAATATATGCTTTGAAACAAGGTCATTTCATGAAGCTTCAGGTATTCGCTAGCTATGATATCAGCAGCCCATGGCCTGGGTCGTAAGGGGCGTAGGGGGCGTGAACTTTTGGAAACTGATTGTGCCGGAACACTTCCTACTCAATATCGGTATTTTCCATTAAGCTATACCCCCTACGCCATCGCCGACCTAGTCAAGGTACTGAAGCTTAGATTTGAGGTGTACTAACTAGCCGTAACAAGGCCTGCTGCAATGTTTCGCCCCATAAGTCCTGCTGTGTAGGCGTAACGGTAAGCTTGGTTTAGCTGCCTTGCCGTATTCGCTAGAGTTTCCTGTCTGCATTTTCCGTCTTCACGGAGCCAACTCATGAAATCCGACAGGTCTTCTTCTGTCAGATCGGTCAAACCAACATCAGGACCCAAGTTGTACTCTGCCCACATATCAAGCCACATTAGGACTAACTCCATACTCCGAAGATCGCAATCGTCTACTATTTTTTCGATACCGCTTATTAGTTTAGAGATGCTCTCATTAATTTCCAGTTTTTCTTCGACTGAAGCTTTTACCCCACAGCCGTTGTTTGTTTGGATTTCATAATTTTGGTCTTCATTAAAAATCTCGTATTTTATTGTCCTATTGGGCTGCTTTATGGCAAACCGAATACCAGGAATCTCACCATGCTTAACGTGCCAGCTGAAGAAGCGACCATAGAGTCGGGGCCGTCTAACTATGGACCACCAAGGGCCGAAGATTTCTTTTAGAGTGTATAGACCAGGCTCCTTACTTCTCACCAGCTCCCTTAGCCAGTTCTTGTTTGTAAAGAGAACTGGGAAGTCGTAATCTCCTCGCCGTTGGTTATGTTCAGCAAGGATTTCAGCTGGGGGATTCTTGATAAGACGTCTAGTAAAGAGTAACTTGTAGTATTCGCGATCAGTGTTAATTCGCAAGGGCTTACGATTTGTCATCGGATTTCATCCTTTCGTTTAGGATTTTAATTGAACCAGTGTTTCTTCTCACCCTAGATAGGTGGTAGAGGGCATGGAGATTAATAAACTGTCGTACCAATAACATCACCGATTCTTGGAGGATAAGTTTGTGGTTTTCCATGCCCCCTCTGCCCCCTGTCTCGGAATATAATGTCGGTTAAGCAATTTTGACATATAAAAGATAACGAGCAATGTCAGGTCATCTGCCTGCCTAGATAATGTACTCCGTACTGCCATCGGACCGCCGTCCACCAACAGCTATGTTTATGAGCCCTAATTCTGCTGCTCCCTTAAACCAGCGGACATAGTATCTATGCCTCCTAAGATGAGGCCAATGCGATGCAAACAACTCATTAAGTGTATATTTGCCTGGGGCATGGTTATCTATATAGTCATTTAGATAGGCGAAATTCTGAAGTTCACGGGGCACTCCGTTAGCCCCTAGCCTCATTTTCATCTTCTTCACCTCCTTTCCAAGGGGAGGTAGTGGTTAATAGGTGGCTCAGGTCTGGGTAGGTAGGCCACCTACCACAGCCTTTCCCTACCTGTGTTTGTATTAATAGGTGGTGAAGGTGGCGAGTGATTTCCAGAAATCATCTGGAAGATGTGGAGCTAAACCACATAGTTGCTTTTTTGAGTTTCCTTGCCACCTTCGCCACCCGGGTTACTATTTAGGATTCATCAAATAGCTTTTCAAAGTCTCTCTGCCTGCCCGCCAGCATTGCTGAGTAGTTCAAAGTTCTCAATGTGAACAATACCGTTGACCTTCTTTTGGCTAAACTTGAGACCTAGCTCGGCACATGCAGCCTTAAATAGGTGCCAGAACCGCTGCCTACTAGGGTTATAATCGCTACATCCATTCCGCCTAGCCCAGTTCTGAAAGGCTGGATACAGCTCACTTTGCCTAGCACTTGAGCCTGGGTTAAATCTTAGCTCCTCTCGAACAAAGAGTAGTACCGGATTTTGCTCTGCTTTATAGGCTGCCAACGCTTTTTCCGATGCCTGGCAGGGCGATAGCCGGTAGTCATTACGGTACAGACGCTGGTACCCTTCCAAGGCAAATACTAGGATCCCCTCGAGTTCCGTCAGAAGTTTATCGAGCAAATTCGGGTCTTGCTCTTCTTCTCTAAACACCTTTTGGAAGGGAACTATCACTAGTCGTCGGTAGTAACCGTGGGAGTGGTCTAGGGTCTTGGGCAGCTGGTTAACGGATATCAATAGCTTACAGAAGAGCTCGCAGGAGAACGAGTCCTTATATTTTTGCTCCACATTGACCACGTCACCACCAGTAATAGCTTTGAAGTTTTGCGTATTGAGGTGTTTGTCTCCCAGCTCATTCTCAGTGGAGATGTTCACAGTCTTTCCAGGCAGGTTATCTAGCCCAAAACGATCTGTGAGCTTTGCGAGCGGAACGTTCGATACATTGTCTGGCCCTGCTATGTGGCGGATTACTTCTGCTAGGACACTCTTGCCATTAGCACCCACGCCATAGAAGATAAACGCTTTTTGCAATCGGCGCTCTTTCGTTAAGACATATCCCATGATTTCCTGCACCAAATTGATGCGTTCTTGGTCACCATCGAATACTGACTCAAGGAACCGCTTAAATTGGGGGCATTTTGCGTCTGGATTGTACTTAACTGGTACCTGAACCGTCGAGTAATAGCTGGGGTGGTGAGGCTCGAGGTCCATAGTTCTAAGGTCGATCATGCCGTTTCTTAGATTGATGAAGTGCAGATCTTTATCCATCTTTTCCACAAGCTCCGCTTCAAGCTCCAAAGCTGAAATATACTCACTACTCCAGCTCTTCTTCCAGATACCATCCTCAGCCTCATGGAGGATATCTCTGCAAAGTTTCTCAAGCTCTAGCCGTTCCATTGGGCGCCATACTCCACTAGGCTCATATGTGAAAAATCCCTGACCATTCACATAGACAAGTGTCCGGCGCCGTAGAACGTACTTGGCAAAAGTGTTGGCGTTCAAGCACAGCCTGTCCGAATGATAATAGAGCCCTCTGAGCTTCATAGCTCTAGCCTTCTTTAGTGCCTTTAGCTCTTCCAGTGGGTTTGCATAGCCTTTTGGAAGGTCACCATCAAAGCCAAGTAATGCGAAAGTCTGATAGTTTGCTACAGGCAGTTTCTTACAGCTCTCGAGCAAGCTGTCAAGCTGATGAGCCCTGCCATGCTTATCTAGGAAGGCCCTTGCTATATCCNAACCTTCTTCTCCTAGTGGAGCCAAGTTGGTTATGAGTGCTCGTGTTTGATCCGTTGATGGATTTTGCTGCGATTCCAGCCATTGAAATACTTCTATTTCCTTATATAAGTCACCATAGGTTGGGTCGACGTTATTCCTGACCATCGTGGCCACCGCCTTTCATATATATGCTTTTTATTTCAGCGAGCTCTGTCCTGAAGGCTATCTCTTCACTTAGGGCCAGGGGAGTTCGNTTTCTTCCCCTGTGCTTGCAGAATGTGCAGTAATGTCCGCCGCTGATAGCCTCAATCTTGGCACACCCGTAACAGTTCCGAAACGAACCTGCGTGCTGAAACTTGCGGTCCGTTTCACTCTGAGTGTATCCGGGATAAGGTGAGCTGTACCGATGGACTAGTTCATACCCATCGTTTATCTTCGAGAGAATTGTCAGCATTGCGAACCACTCCGGCTCGGGAAGCGTAGCCGCGTCGTCTATGCAATGTCTGAACCAGTGGCAGCCTTCCAGAACAGGCTCGATACTTAGGTGCTCCCGAGGCATTATGACTGAACCTGCCCCGGACTTATTAATTTTCACTATTAAACCAGTTAGGTAGCCCTCGAAGTCTGAGGGATAAAAATAGCTGACACTAGCTTCAGAATTAATAGTGTACCGCTTCAGAAACTGTGCTCCACGATAATCACCTTCATCTACGGATAACCTAAGCCTAAGTTGTGGGTCATCGTTCTTCGACTTACCTTTTTCGGCGCCCACTATCACTACCGAGTATTCTCCATCTGGAACTTCAGAACCATGAAAGGAATATCCAAAGAAGCTTTCATATTGCTTGAGTTTTTCCATTAAGACCACCTCTATCTGTTTATTGGGGTTACGTCAGCGCCTCCGTCTACATTTGAGCAAATAAAAAACCTCGCTTAGGCGAGGAGTGCATATTGCTGTGCAAGGCTGCTCGATATATGGCCGACTCTTCGGGAGTCTGCGGCAGCTTAGCGCTCAAAAGCCCAGTTTTCCACCTCCCTTTGTTAAGGATTTGACGCTGACGTGTCGCCACATATAGATTGTTCATGCAAACTTTAGCCAAAAAAGTAAATGGGTCAATGCAAAGTGTAATCCAGCACTTTGCACTACAACAACCAAACTAGGCATGGTATAATTTGCTTATTAGTCGAAAATTTGTGTGGGTTACGTCTGTTTTAGAGGTGATCTTGATGAAACATGTCGTAGTAGACCTTCTAACCGACGACCTCGTGTCTGCATTAAAGGTTCCTCATCCTTGGTTCATTGACGAGATAAGTAAATCGGAAGGCACTTATCATATCAGTCTCGAACGTCATCCGCTTCCGTATCTTTGTCCTAACTGTGGGGTGGAATCACCCGTTTATGATCGTCGCAAGAAGATATGGCGGCACACTAATGTTTTGAATATGCAGGTTATTCTACAGGCGACACTCCCCAGAGTTTCATGTGCATCATGCGATAACATTCGTTTGATAGATGTGGTCTGGGCACGCAAGGGAGCCCACAACACCATCATGTTCGAACTATGGGTGATGCGAGCTCTCAAGTGCCAGTCCTTGAACATGGAGAAATTGGCACGAAACATTGGTGGTATATACAGAAATAGTATCAGTAATATTTCCCGGCATTATGATCCACTTTTGGACCGGAACGAAGGCTTTAAGAAGGAATTTAGTAATCTATGGCTAGATTCTCAGACGTTTATACCCATAGATCCATGTTCCATCTTGAGCTCGAACATTGTGGAAAAACTTCGAAGTTTCTCTTACAGAAATTACTGAGATAGGAATCTCTGCCTGCTCCAAACCTAGATGTCTTGGCGAATGGGCAATCTTTGGTCTTTGGTCTGTTCTCTATCCGCTTTGGTCAGTCTCTTCCTCCCACCCTTCGTCCGAAGGTGCGTAAAAGATGCTGCTCCACTGCTTCATTTATAAGCTGTTGCTGCGTCACTAAAGAAGTTCTATTCTTAACAGGTCCTTGCAACCACTACTCAAGATAATATGCTTCTGCTGTTTGTGGCTGAGGGTCATGACCAAGAGATTCTCAAACGTCTTACAGAAGCGCTAGCTCTGCAAGGAGAATGGGCAGCCCCTCTTAACCCGGCCTGGTTAAGAGGAGTCCCTTATTATAGATTACTCATTCAGCAGACTCCTGAGGCAAATCGAACACTTGCTCTAAGTGAGCCGCAACCGCTTCGTTTATGAATCGTGTTAATGAAGGAATTTGTCCGCTGGCCAGTAAGTTGCGGAGCTGCCGGTTGTTCTCCACTGTCAAGTAACCTGTCCAACGTACGTGTTGGTCTTCAAACTTCTTCTTGGGTTTGACTGCTGGAACACAAGATACTGTCGACTCACGAGGCCTTACCAGCAATCGAGCCTTCTTAGGTTTTGGTTTTGGTTGTGGTTTATCCATGAGAAATACCTCCACAGTTATCTGATTAACGACACCCACTCCTACGCTTACACTTACGACGCCGGTGCCGTAGTAATGATATGTTCATGTTGGAACCGCCTTTTTTGCAAAAAAAAGAACTCCTTGCTTTCAAGTACCGACAGACCCTAACTGGCGGCAGAATCATAGGAATGCAGCGAGTTTTGCGAACACGTATTGTGTGAAATGCTTTCATACAAGGATTTCCTTCATGGCAGAGGTTAGCTTCGCACTTTTTCAGCGAAAACGGTCCATATTTTTTCCGCCAGCCTCATATCACAACCAACTCTGCGACGTTTGTGCCCAGATGTTTAGTCGGCTCCCCACGCGTCATACCGAGCCTCCTTGTGCCCATAATCCCGGAATGGGTATCCTTAAGGCATCTACCAACAGTGCAAAAAAAAGAGAGGTCCCCGAGCCTAGCCCAGAGACCTCTCCTGAAGTCACCTAAGAATCGCTAATACTCCTCAGCAAACATCATGGTGCTGTAAGGACCTGAATCGATAACATATATCTTGGTAGTAACTGGTTTCCTAACGGTGAAGGCGTAGCTCTTAATATACTGGGGATCTTCACTGCGATGGATGACCAGCTGATTCTCTAGGACGGCAAACTCATTTATTTCTTTCAGCTCAAAGACTTGAAGATAATCAAGCTTACCGGCGGTTGTAGCCTTAAGTACATCTATCCGAGACCACATGAAAAGAACAAGGTTCAGCGGAATCTCTTCAGAGATACGCTTGGTGATGTAGCGCTGATTGTCAAACACGATACCACGCCTTTCTATAGTAGTCCCATCTCACGCAGACTCACCCACTGACCTTCGCCTCCGATAATGACGTGGTCAATTAAGCCTATGCCCATTATCTTGCCCGCTTCATCTAGACGTTTTGTGATTGCGATATCATCCTGGCTAGGCTCTGGGACTCCGCTGGGATGATTATGGGCTATAACCATCCCTGCTGCGTTTGACAAGACAGCACCCTTAAAAACCTCACGTGGGTGAACCAAGCTCGAGTTAAGAGTTCCTACGCTGATTGTCGAAATAGCAGTCGGTTGATTCTTGGTGTCCAAGTAGACCGCTACCACAACCTCTCTGTCCGAAAAAGCTAGGAAGTCTTTGACCAGGACTGCTGCGTCTTTTGGCGTACTTATGTAGCGTGGCTTATACAGTAGGCTTGATTCCCTACACAGCTTCACGCTGACGATGTTGACTCGCTTAGCCGGGATCGATTTATGATCAGATTGGTTCGTGTTTGTCATGTGCCAAGCAACCCCCTTCTACGAAAAACGGCTCCAACCCCTAGAGTAGGGATTGAAGCCTAGAGCATAAATCTCAATAAACTTCGTGCAGTTTGGCTTGTAACCAAACCTCGACCTCTTCGTCATGGATTCCGACGGCCGTATAGAAGATAACGCCAAAGGCATCGTTTAGGAGCTCGAGAAAGCAGTAGTATTGGGCTCCATCTANGCTGACTAGATCAAACCACTCTGGTAGGCAGCCTAGTAGTCCGTTTTCTCGGTATAGTCCGATGTGAGAAAGCTCCCTAACGTTGTCACCCGGTTCCAGGATCACAACATAACCACAATCCTCCATTTTATAGGCACCGGGGTTCAGATCGTCTAGGTCCGCCTGCAATTGGTCCATGAAATTNTCCAGATGCTTTGCGAATTCACTTCCTACAGCACGGGCACGCTGTAGCAGCGAAATATCCTCCTTGCTCTTCACTACCCTCAAGGCATTACTCCTCCTTGCACATTAGTCTCTATTTGAACGGCTCGTAAAAAACTCCGACCATTCTAGCTGCTCTGCCAACCATTCTTCTGTAGCGTCATCTAGGTTACCCACCTCGCTAAAGACGAAAACCATTCTTTCATTGTCTGGCATGAAAGCTAATTTAAAGACGGACAGGCTGCCTGGTAAATCAATGCGTTCTACCCAATCTGGTTCCATATTGATCAGATCCAACCGGTCAGGTACCGTAGGCAGGTACAGACCATTGACGTTGTCGTCGTCATCAAGGATTACGATCTCTGCAATACCGTCAAGGCTAAACCCTAGGAGATCATGTCCATCTCCATATTGGGCATACAGGTCTATGAAGAACTGGGAGACGTAATCCATGTAGGGTTCGGGTAGCCGCCTACTTCCTTCCAGTCTCTTTACATCGTGAATGGTATGAAGGACGGTCACCAGGACATGCCTCCCAATCCTTCACGGCCGCAGACAGGGCACAAAAGGGGTATCCTTAAACCTGCCGAAACCCTGATCGTACCACAACCTGGGCAACAGTTATGGTTTTCGAGCAACTTCCTCATGCGGTAAGAGCTGTATATGTTGCCGATGCTCTCGAGCCAATTGGCCTGTCTTGCGATCTGATGTAAACCCTGATAGGTGGTGTTCATTACCTTTCTCTCCCTTCATCTGAACATATTCGACCCTACAGGAGCTCAACAGCTTCCTGTTTGTCCCGCCTGCTTGTGTTGATATAGAAGCTAGACGTTGTCTGCACTGATGCATGGCCGGCAAGCTTTGAGATGGTGGTTAGTGGAACTCCTGCTCGAAGGAGCCTCGTACAAAAAGTGTGGCGGAACTTGTGAGGCCGCATGGTAATCCCTAGCTCATCACCGTGCTTTTTAAGGAGCTTATTGACAGCGTCTCTGTTCATTTTGGATGACCTTTCTGTAAGCAGAAGATACTCGCTATCCGCATACTTGTGCACCTTACGCTCGGTGGTTAGGTATTCCTTTGCCACCTCTACCACCTCTGCCCGTAGTGGGACCTCTCGTATCTTGCCTCCCTTACCCAGGATATGAAGCTGCATGGTTAGGAAGTCTATGTCCTGCAGCTTGATAGATACAAGCTCTCCCACCCTGATTCCGGTATAGAGCAGGAGCAGTATTACCAACTTATCCCTGACACTAACCTTACTCCGGTCTTGGATATAGAAGAGGAGGCGTTCCACCTCACCATCGGTGTAGACCTCCACTTCTTGCTCGGAACCGTATGCTATGCGTATCTTGTCTTTCTTTAGGTTCACTACCATGCTTTCCATCACTCCCTGATCAACTAGGAACTGATTGAAGCAGACCAGACTGTTCATTTTCTTGTTGATGGTATTGACCTTGTAGCCTTGGTCCTCAAGGTGTTGCTTGTAGCTGGTAACATAGAACCGTCTCAGCTGTCCGTCAAACTGGCCGCCCTTGTACTCCAGATAACACAAAAACCCCTCCACGTCACCTACGTATGAAGTGATCGTGGAGGGGCTCTTACCGTCCTCTACAAGATATCTTCTAAATTTCTCTGCATAGCCCATGGCATACCTCCCCGCAGACTAGGCAAATTTCCGCATATTTGCTCTTCTAAACAAGTTGTTTGCTTAAGTAACGAAACCCACACGCTGGCAGAAAAACACACCTTAAACGTCGAATATGAGGTTTTCGTCTACTATTGCCTCGGAAACCCCCTCCACTGCTTCAGCTACTATAGCAATAGCCACACCCGCAAAAAACCCTGCTGCAAACCAGCCCATATTTTTTTACCTCCTCCTTTCCCTGGCCTTCTTCCAGCAATAGATTCCGATCAATACCCCGGTATAAAACAAAGTTACAGGATCTACCGCAATACACCCCCTTACAAGTCACCCTAAAGTCCCCTATCGGATGCTCCGACCCTCTACCTGGATGTTGGCAATCGCCCCTGTGCCTATCCATACCGAAGCAGGGTCTAGTTGGTGTGGATTATCTTCATGCCCGCTCGGTCCCTGATTCATCCAGATTAGAGCAGAGCCAATACCCCATCTCCGTTTAACTTGCATACAGATCTCTTTCCATGTATCAGGATGTATGGCAATCTTCCTGGGATCTAGTTCTTGCTTGGTAGGATCCCACCCCAGACGTCGGTAGAACTCAAGCATAAAGTCTGTTATACATTCAAAGTCTTCAACGTCTAGACTTGGCAGCTTCTGTATCATCCTTATCACCTCCATTCAAACGAAAAGCCCCTAGCAGAGATTACTCTCTACTAGAGGCATACTGTACCAGCCATACAAGGCTAGGTTCATGGTAATAATATATGTTTGAAAAGCGGTTCCTTTCCTTCACAGGTGGAGGACTAAACGGACGCCCTCATTGCTCCTGTTTCTGTAAGAAGTTGGAACAGCTTTCACACTATTTGCTTCACCTTGCCTACCTAGTCAAACTTGAGCCTCGGCAAGTTGTCGACGATATCCACCGTCTGGACACTGACATTGATCACGCTCAAGAGCAGGTCAAGGATGTACCTGGGATTCCCTACCTCCTCGGCCCAACCATTGGGATCATTGGTAATTCCNCTCTTCTTATCGGTCCGAACCTGATAGCGATCCANGATCCACTCGATAGCAGACCTGCCATTGACAACATATTCATAGGCTTTATCAGGTATGTTAGAGATGGTTATCGTGCTGTTGNAGTGGATTGTGGATTTGTCATCAACGGTCCTATCTTTGCCATCCACCTTGACCTTAACCCTTCTGAAGCGCATCTTTTCTACGCGATAATTGCCTAGTTCAGCACCATTCACAACGACGTCCGGGTGGGCGGGAACACTCTCGTAGTGAATATGCAGGTCGGCTAATCTCCGACCAGCGTTGCTAAATGCCCAGAAATCGTCCTTACTTGTAACCAATGGTATGCGTGCTAGCATTTTTTGCAGATCAACCGAAAACCTACTCCGAAAGTCCTGGCTGTGTAGCAGACCATAGACATAGAAGAAAATATCCTCCTTAGTCACACGCTTACCATATTGTGTCTTAGCACGCTGCAGTATAAAATTTGAAACCCCATCCTGGCGTTCATACTCGCCTCGTCCAACCTCATCGAACAGACTCAACTGATTACGCGAGTCCCTAACGTAGTAGTATAATGGAAAGCATTGGACTCCTCCATCGAAAATGTTGAGATCCACGATAGAATCAGCGATGAGCACCGAATATTCTCGCCTTTCGGTCTTCCCTGGTGATAGAATCACCAAGTTGCTCGCATCGTTTGATGGGAAAAGGTCGTCAAACTGGCCTCTTCTGTGAATAAGCATATCACCGAAATATAGATTGGTCTTGACAAATGGTCTGTAGAGAGCTCTACGTGTGTCCTGTACCACTTTCTCAAGGTTTTTCGGTTCCGGGTAACTAAGTTCACGAATTACATCTGCTGCACATTTATCGTATTTAATGTAAAGTCTAATCGCTTTTTTGCGTTTTTCTTCAATTGTGGCCGAGTTATCATACGCTGCCTTCTTCGCTCTTCTGAGATGACTCAGCAGACTACTCGACCAACTAATCTCCCTTGGGTCATAGCTAATAATCTCATCAATCCCGCTACCTGTGTGGACCTTAAACAACTCTACCTGTTCGTTGTAGAATGCTATCATCCGCTTCACATTTTGCGTTAAGGTCTGTTTGGAGAAGTTATATACCCAAGCATCTCTATTGGTGTTGAGACCAAGAGAGTTAACTACAAATACCGATTTGGCTTTTTCATCAAATTTCTTTTCTGGTGCAAGGGGAATGAACTCCTGAAAGAGATCGGAGCGATGTTTAATCCAGTCACCATGTTCGTTTGGTTTGAGCCTACGCCAATTGATACTTTTCAAGGGTCTAGGCGTAGTTTTCTGCAGAAATCCCAACTTCTCTTCTTTTGTCATATAATCTTTCATCTCTGAATAATAGACCTCTGCGCCACCCTTCTTATTTGGTTGCTTAACTAGAATGGTGATGGCAACTCCCGTCTGAATATCAAAGACATTTCCACCCTCTCGTCTTGCCCCTTCACCAATCCTACCTGTTATAGCCCCTCTCAAGTTTAGCACATAGATTCTAGAAAATTCCCCCAATAGTGCGTCGCGAAAGCCCTTTGCAAACGGCTTGTCAAGCCAACC
>JGI24708J26588_10002659_pt1 | contig 13399 bp, 8 predicted proteins | sample BioPla1DNA2_FD_26588 | JGI IMG/M metagenome (IMG submission 26588) | reverse complement strand
TCGCATTTTAAATACCGTATAACTCTAGGATCCTCTCTATGCAAATGGATTGTTTTTTTATAAGATGATTTGTTTAAAGCACTTGCTAATGCCTGAGCTGGTTCAAATCGCTTTTTTTTCATTTCCCCAAGAAGAAGGCCTTGTCTTAAAATTCGTAAACCTTTTATATCTGGTAAGCCTTTTGGAACCAAGTAAACCCAGGTATCGCGAACAGTTACTTCATACTTCTCTGCAAAATTAATATCCANGTTCTNAATAAATTCGATAGCCTCCTCAGAAAGGGCTTTTTTACCTTTTACCTGAGTATTNTTTCTACTAGAATTCTTACCAAGATTAACCGGCTTTTGTGAACTATAGCTCTTGATTTCGTCGGGATGTGAGAATGATTCATTTTCAGTATTTGGTCTCGATTCGCCTTTACGAAGCAGTGCAATAAAATGTCCTTCTCCGTCTAACTTATGAGGCCATAGTCGAACACAATTCTTCAACTCATCATTACCATTAACCCAATCTGGTTTACCAAAATCAAAACCATCAAAGCATAATCCTAATTCCCTCTGTTCCTGCTCATTTGGAATCGCATCTATTACATGAAATTCCGGGAATTGATCTAATAGATATGCAATCGTTCCCTCATCTTCTTCAGGTGAAAATGTACAGGTAGAATAAAGCATCATACCACCAGGCTTTAGCATTTTAGCAGCAAAGCTGATGATTTCTTTCTGAAGTTTATTATAATAATCGACTCCATACTGCTCCCAATTTTTAATAATGGAAGGGCTCTTACGAAACATTCCTTCTCCAGAGCAAGGGGCATCGATTAGAATCTTATCAAAATATTCCGGAAAAACCTCAGCCAACCTATTTGGTGCCTCCGATAGAACTAGGGCATTAGGAATTCCCTGAAGCTCAATGTTTTTTAATAGAGCTTTAGCTCTAGAGTTACTAATATCGTTCGATACTAGGATGCCCTCTCCTTCAAGCTTGGCACCTAGTTCTGTACTTTTTCCTCCAGGAGCAGCGCAAATATCCAATACACGGTCCCCTTTTTTAATCGGAAGAAGGCTAGCAGGAGTCATAGCACTGGGTTCCTGAATATAATATAATCCAGCATGATAATATGGATGCTTAGCAGGCTGTTGGCTCCCATCATAATAGTATCCATTCGAAATCCATGGAATTCTTTCTATAGAAAAGGGACAGATCTCTTTGAACTCTTCAGGAGTAATCTTTAAGGTATTCACCCGTAATCCACTATAATGTGGTTTAGTGTAACATTCCTCAAAAGCTTCATATTCCTCCTCCAAAAGTGTTCTCATTCTGTCCTCAAATAATTTTGGTAAATTCATTTCATCACTCCAATTAAATTAACACGTTCCCGTTTATTCTATTCTAGTGCAGACTTTGGGCGCGATAACGCTGTGCCACTTTGTCCAAATTTTTACTAAAACTTTCTAACTGATCCTGATCTCCATTCTGGTATATATTGAGGAAGTCATCTTGGATCCTAATCACTTCCTGCTTATTAGCCACCTTATATAGATTCTGTATATTGGTCAAGATATCTGCAACAACATTTGCTTTAATAGTAAATGAATTCTGTGCATCCATTATCTCGTCCCGTACTACAGACATCTCACGATCTAGTACAATCACCGCTTCCGCAGCAGAAGAAAGTCGCTCCCTAATATGTTCCGGCATATTTTGCTTATACTTATATTGTAAAGAATGCTCAATGGTGGCCCAAAAATTCATAGCAAGGGTACGAATCTGTATCTCAACTTGAATTTGCTTTTTTCCCTTTAGGGTTTCCACATCATAGTAAACAATCATATGGTAGGAACGATAACCACTTTTTTTTGCATTTTCAATATAATCCTTTTCACTTTTCACTCGCATATCGGAACGGTTTTTGATGATATCAACAACTTTATAAATATCCTCAACAAATTGGCAAATAATTCGGATACCTGCAATGTCTTCTATCTTTTCTTCAAACTTATTCAGGTCTATGTTCTTCTTCAATGCCTTCTCTAATATACTTGATATTGTTTTCACCCTGCCAGTTACCTGTTCAATCGGAGAATATGCTCCGACATGACGATATTCATTAATAATATAGTTAAACTTTATAATGAGTTCATCAACCGCCAAGGCGTATGGATCAAGTATTTCTCTCCAAAGTTGTATTTCCATAATTATTTACCTCCCTGTTTGTACTGTCCTAACTATTCTTCTTCCAGTGACAGCATCATCATGGATAGTATCGCCAGTCCTGCTGTTTCTGTTCTTAAGATTCGTTTTCCCAAAGTGATTGGATGGATATTGTTCTCTCTAGCGAAATCAATTTCCGTATGGTCAAATCCTCCCTCTGGACCGATAAAAATACCAATGGTTGAATATTGATTGATTTGATTCATAATCTTACGGGTATATCCAATCCCTTCGGCATTCTCATAAGGTACTACTCCCAGATCCATGCTGGAACTCTTGAGAATGGCCTCCTTATAGGAAATGACCGGACGGACAATAGGGATAATCCCCCTGCCAGATTGCTTCGCAGCGCTTTCAGCAATCATTTGCCATCTTTCCAACTTCTTTAATTCTTTCTTCTTGTCCTCTAGTTTAACAATTACTCGTTTGGTCATGACAGGTACAATCTCATAAACACCCAGCTCAACCGACTTTTGTATAATTAATTCCATCTTATCTTTCTTAGGTATTCCCTGATATAAGGTGATTTTTGTTTTTAACTCAGTGCCAGTTTCTTGTTCAGATAAAATCTTTGTAGTAATCTCCCTCTCTGACACCGTATCTATTATACAATAACAATCTTTTCCTTGTCCATTGCAAATTATTATTTCATCTCCAGGCTTCATGCGGAGCACATTCTTAATATGGTTTACATCTTTTCCTATTATGTTAATTCTATCGCCATGAATCTGATCCATGGATACATAAAAACGATGCATAATTTTCTCCTTCATTATATATATTTAATTTCATTATAAGTCATTGATTATAATTTTATATTTCAACTTACTTAGTTTATTTTATCATATATCATATTATTATTTTTAACACTTCTTCTATTATATAACATCATGAACATATGTTCAATATCTAGAGAAGCATTTCATTGGATTCTAACTTGAAACCGGAATGGAAATAATATTATTTTGCTCAATTTATGAATCAAAATCTCCCGAAACATCCTGCAATGTTACCGGGAGTATTGAGCTATACCGGAACTACCGGCATAGATTATTTCTTTTTAGCGACAAAGGAAACCCAATCACCCATGTGATTCGTTTCTTCAATGATAAAATCATTCTTTAATAATGCTTCTTTTACAGCATCTTCCTTAGTATTGATAATTCCGGAACTTATAAAGATACCACCTGGCTTTAAATTTTCACCAATGACGTCTGATAATGGTATAATAACATCGGCTAATATATTTGCGACAACGATATCATATTTCTCTTTACCAATTCGTTCACGAATACCACCATCCTCAATGATATTACCGGTAATAAAACTTAAATCACCTTCCTTAATCATAAGATGGTTTATCTTAGAATTTTCAATTGCAACCTCCGTAGCATGGGGATCAATATCAATACCAAGCACTTCTTTCGCACCTAACTTTTTTGCAATTATGGCGAGTATTCCGCTACCCGTTCCTGCATCCAACAAAACAGCATCCTGTTTCATAACCTTCTTAAGGCCAAGGATACAAAGTTTTGTTGTTTCATGAGAACCAGTTCCAAAAGCAGTACCCGGATCAATCTCAATAACAAGATCGTTCTCTTTCTGATCTTCTAATGTCTCCCAAGTAGGCTTAATCACAATTGTATCATCGACACGGAATGGTTTAAAATATTGCTTCCAATTATTAACCCAATCTAAATCCTGTGTCTCGGAAACGGTAATTTCACAACTTCCAAGAGACACAAACTGGGATAATTCATTTAATCCTTCTCTAACCTTAACAAGAACCTTATCGGAATCCTCTTCGGTATCAATATAAAAAGATACTTCCGCCGTTCCGTCATCCTCTTCTTGGATAGGAAGAATATCTACGAACATTTGCTTCTTATCATCCTCAGATAATGGCACCTTATCATGAATTTCAATTCCCTCGATACCGATATCATGTAGCATACTGCTTACTAGATCCACTGCTTCTGTTGTCGTTTCCAAACTAAATTTTGTCCACTTCATCGTAATCTCCTAATTAGTTTTCAAGGCAAAAGCCTCATAACAAATATTCTTCGCTAATTTGCACTAGTAAAATTATATCCAAGTAATAGGAAACATATTTTAGTAAGCAACTATATGCAGTCGTTGGTACTTAGATCATGTATTATATGATCTTATGTACCACTACGAACTGCATCCAAGCTGAAGCGTGTTGCGCACGAAATATGTTTTATATTACTTATCAATACATAGATTGTGCAAATTAGCGAAGTCATTTACTACTTTGCCTTACTACCACTTCAATTTATTTAAGATGCCTTTCATCGTTTCCTTCATTTCCAGAATTTCTTCCTGCCTTTATCTTTATCTGAAGCATTATCATTACTACTCTTTTTACCAGTCATGGCCTCATCGAATTTGCGAAGAAGTTCTTTCTGTTCGGAATTTAAACTGGTAGGAACTTGAACTACCAAAGTAACATAATGATTTCCTCGGATATTCTTATTACGTAAGGATGGAACACCTTTATCTCTTAATCGCACCTTGGTATCCGTCTGTGTACCAGGTTTAACGTTATAGATAACATCCCCGTCCACAGTACTTATTCTTATATCTCCACCTAATACTGCTGTCGCATAAGAAATTGGTGCCGTAGAGAATATATCATAATCTTGCCTTTGGAAGATTGGATGCCTGCTCACTTCAACAGCTACTAAGAGATCACCTCTTGGTCCACCATTGATACCAGGCTCACCCTTACCACGAATACGAACACTTTGACCATTATCAATACCTGCCGGTATAACCACCTTAATTTTCTTACGGCTGGTAATATAACCTTCTCCTCGGCNATCTGTACACCTCTCCTTGATTTTCTTGCCAGTACCTCTACAATCTGGGCAGGTTTGGACATTTCTAACCATACCAAATAAGGACTGCTGGGTATATACCACCTGACCTTTACCACCGCATTTGTTACAGGTTTCTATACTGGTACCATTCTTTGAACCATTACCGTGGCAAGAGCTACATTCGTCTTTTAGGTTGAGATCCAACTCTTTCTCAGTTCCAAAAACCGCCTCTTCGAAGCTAATTCTGACAGCTGTCCTGAGATTTGCTCCTTGCATCGGTCCATTATTAGCACGTCTTGAACGACCACCACCAAAAATATCTCCAAAGATATCACCAAAGATATCTCCCATATCCATTCCACTAAAATCAAAACCACCTGCGCCTGGACCGCCCGCTTCAAAAGCAGAATGCCCAAATTGGTCATATTGTCTACGCTTATCTGCATCGCTAAGGATCGCATAGGCTTCGGAGGCTTCCTTAAACTTGGCTTCCGCATCCTTATTCCCAGGATTGGTATCTGGATGGTACTTCTTGGCAAGTTTTCTATATGCTTTCTTTAATTCATCATCCGTTGCACCCCTGCTAACGCCTAAGACCTCATAATAATCTCTTTTATCTGCCATCTTCTCCTTCACCTTTCATAACACTTTTCATTTATCATTGGAAAACAGGCAGCAGGCGGGCTGCCTATTTTAATTTTCGTTATCATAATTAATCATATTCCAAATAATTTACATACCCAATTCCTGTAAATATCCAATTATAATCGAACCAAAACAATTTAAATTTTAATACAATATTTTGTCATTCAATATTTCTTTTATCGTAAATAGAGAATTATATTTTTCACTATGAAAAACAATTATCATAATCATAATACAATTACAATCAATGCCATTTATAATACTAAATAAGTCTATATTCGTCAAGTTTTGCTTTAAATAGGAATGCAAGAACTGGAGTGTCTTATATAAGACACTCCATTGACAACTATCTTATTATCAATTAATTCTTACATTCACAATAACTACAAATTATACTTCTTTGTAATCACCGTCAACTACATCACCATCATAGGTATCGTTTGCTCCAGCATTATCAGCGCCAGACATATCAGGACCTGCACCCGCAGCACCACTTTGCTCGTATAATTTCGCAAATAATGCTTGCGCATCGGTCATTAATTTTTCTTTTGCATTCTTGATATCTTCAACCTCACCTTCGGACATAACCTCAGGATTGGACTTTTCAATAAGCTCTTTTAATCTCTTTAAGTCTTCCTCAACCGTTTCCTTAGCAGATGCATCAATCTTATCGCCAACTTCGCTTAATGCTTTCTCTGTCTGGAATACAAGGCTATCAGCTTCATTTCTGGTATCAATAGCTTCCTTACGTTTCTTATCCTGTGCTTCATATTCTGCAGCTTCTCTTACTGCCTTGTCGATATCTTCATCAGATAGGTTAGAGCTTGCTGTAATCGTAATATTCTGCTCTTTACCAGTACCTAAATCCTTAGCAGATACATTAACAATACCATTGGCATCGATATCAAAAGTAACTTCAATCTGAGGAACACCTCTTCTTGCTGGTGGAATTCCATCTAGACGGAATTGTCCTAGACTCTTGTTATCCTTGGCAAATTGTCTTTCACCCTGCAGAACATTGATATCTACTGCTGTCTGATTATCTGCAGCCGTGGAGAAGATCTGGCTCTTTCTTGTAGGAATAGTTGTATTTCTTTCAATTAACTTGGTAGCAACACCACCAAGGGTCTCGATTGAAAGAGATAGTGGTGTAACGTCAAGAAGAAGAATATCACCTGCACCTGCATCACCAGCAAGTTTACCACCTTGAATGGATGCACCAAGAGCTACACATTCATCTGGGTTAAGTGTTTTACTTGGTTCTTGACCAGTAATCATCTTCACTTTTTCCTGTACTGCAGGAACACGCGTAGAACCACCAACAAGTAATACCTTACTTAATTCGGACGCATTTAGACCAGCATCTCTTAATGCATTCTGTACTGGAATTGCTGTTCTTTCTACAAGATCTGCTGTTAATTCCTCGAATTTAGCACGAGTAAGATTCATATCAAAATGCTTAGGTCCATCTGCAGTTGCAGTAATGAAAGGAAGATTAATATTTGTTGTTGTTGCAGAGGATAATTCTTTCTTAGCTTTCTCTGCTGCTTCTCTTAATCTCTGCATAGCCATCTTATCGGTAGATAAGTCTACACCATCTGATTTCTTAAATTCATCAAGCATGTAGCGTACGATCTTCTCATCAAAGTCGTCACCACCAAGACGGTTATCACCTGAGGTAGCTAAAACTTCAATGACACCATCACCAATCTCTATAATGGATACGTCGAAAGTACCACCACCAAGGTCATAAACCATAATTTTCTGCTCATTTTCATTATCAAGACCATAAGCTAAAGCTGCAGCTGTAGGCTCGTTAATAATTCTCTTTACTTCAAGACCTGCAATCTTACCAGCGTCTTTGGTTGCCTGTCTCTGTGCGTCATTGAAGTAGGCAGGTACAGTAATAACCGCTTCNGTTACATTCTCACCAAGATAATTCTCTGCATCGGCTTTAAGCTTTTGAAGTACCATTGCAGAAATTTCCTGAGGAGAAAATCTCTTATCATCAATTTTCACTCTAAAATCGGTACCCATATGTCTCTTAATGGATGAAATAGTCTTATCAGCATTGGTTACTGCCTGACGTTTTGCAGGTTCACCTACAAGGCGTTCTCCTGATTTTGTAAAAGCTACTACAGAAGGGGTTGTTCTAGTTCCTTCCGTATTCGTTATAACTACCGGTTTTCCACCTTCCATAACGGCAACACATGAATTTGTGGTACCTAAGTCAATTCCTATTATTTTTCCCATTTTGTTTTTCCTCCTAAAATTCTGAAAACATTATAAATAACTATGTTCTAATGTTGAACAAATTAGCTTCTGTCAATTTAATTAACAACCTTTACCATGCTATATCGAACAACAATGTCTTTATATAAGTAACCTTTTTGGAACTCATCGGAAATGATGTTTGCCCCCAAGGTTTCATCTTCCCCATGCATTACTGCATTATGAAGATTGGGATCAAATTCTTTACCAACTGCATCGATTGGTTTTACGCCAATCTCTTCTAAAGCGGTAATCAGCTGCTTATAAATCATTTCAATACCTTTGGCAAATGCGCCTTCCTTTTCTTCTTCGGTTATGGCACCTAACCCTCGTTCGAAATTATCTATAATTGGAAGTAATTTCTCAATTACATTCTTCGCACCCATATCAAACATCTGGCTTTTTTCTTTTTCAGAACGCTTTCTAAAGTTATCAAATTCTGCCATTGTTCTTACAAGGCGATCGGACAATTCTTCGATTTTAAGATCCTTTGCAGCCGCTTCTTTGGATTTACTACTTTTGAAAAACTTACCGGCTTTTTTCTGTTTGCCATCATCTCCAACGATTTCTTCATCAGCCTTATTCGTATTTTCTTCAGTCTGATCATCTAAATGTATCTCATCGGATTCCATTTGGTTTTTCTCATCACCCTGATCAACCTTATCTTTTGTCTCTTTATCGTTTGGATTTTCTTCTGATGCTTCCATTTCTTCCTGCATCTTCTTCTCCTTTTCCATAGCAGCTTTCATTATTTCTATAGTCTTATCCTTATCATCCAATTCTTAAGTAACCACCTTTCACTTTCCTATGTTTTATTTTTGAATATATCATCCAACTGCACCATTAAAGACTGCAGTGTGCTAACAACCTTTTCGTAATCCATACGTTTTGGTCCAATGATACCTACCTTGCCATAAACGCCTTCCTCGATTTCATAGGTGGCTGTTACAACAGAGCAATCTTTCATACTTTCTACTGGTGTTTCATTACCAATGTACACCTGTATTCCTCGGTTTTCTTCATCATCTATTTTATCTTGGATAATTTCGGTGAGCATTTTCTTTTCTTCCAAGGTATATAAAAGCTCTGATGCCTTTTCCCTATCGCTGAGTTCCGGATATTTAAGAATATTAGTTGCTCCGGATGTATATATTTCAAAATCATCGCTCTCGGAAACTGCCTGCATGATTGCTTCTAAGATATCATTAACAATCATTTGGTAATCTCCTGCCTGCTCCTTCATCTTAGAAATTACAGGAAGATTTATCTCAGCCAAGTCTAGACCTTGTAAAAAGGTATTTAATATAATATTTAACTTTAATATCGTTTCCCTATTGAGAGATGTAGATACAGGAATAATTTTATTTTTTATAATATTGCCTTCGAATACAAGAACCGCTAACACTTGATTTTCATCAAGTTCTGTTAACTGAATAAATTTAACCTTTTTCTTATATTGAGGTGTTGTTACCATTGTTGTGTAATTAGTATTAACAGCCAACAATCTAGCAACGTGTTGTAAAAGATTTTCTAATTTATCCGCCTTTTCAATTAGAACATCCTTCATATCGTTCACTTCTTGCACTTTATCCTGCAGCAACATATCTACATAGAGGCGGTAACCTTTGTCGGTCGGAATACGACCTGCGGAAGTATGTGGTTGAAAAATATAACCAAGATCCTCTAAGTCAGACATCTCATTTCGAATCGTTGCAGAGCTAAGATTAAGATCGGAATATTTCGAAATGGTTCTGGATCCTACTGGTTCACCAGTATCCAAATAATTTTGAATTACTGCTTTTAATATTTTCAATTTTCTTTCATCAAGTTCCTGCATGATCCACCTCCGTTAACGAATCACTACAAGTGCAATAACTCCATGCTAGTTGGCCCCTACTCTTTGTTAGCACTCACCTTCAAAGAGTGCTAATATATTATATAAAATATCACTATCCATACCGTTTGTCAAGAATATTTTAAAATATTTATAATAAAATTTACCACATTATAAGACAACCATTTCTTAAACATTGTATAGGGTATTACAATAATACACACTTTTAATCTAATAAGAAATGAGATAGAACATAATTACTGACATCAAGCCCATAGTCTGTAAGTGCCAGTTGATCTCCATTAACTTTAATTAAATTATTAGAAATGAAATGTTTTAATTCATTTTGATAAACATCATATACGTCCCGGTGAAATCTCCTCTGAAATTCCTTAGTATCAATTCCTTGAATTAGTCTTAAACCAAGGTACATAAACTCCTCCATCTTATTTTCAATAGACAAATTTATAATCTCATGACGAAGTAGCGAAGGTAGCATATTGGAGCCTTCATTTTCTTTGCAAATTCCTACATAATCCTTTAATACTTGGGTATTACCTAATCTTGCACCTTGGTAAAGGCTAGATGCACCAAGACCCAGGCCTAAATACTCCGTTCCAACCCAATAGGATCTATTATGCCTACATTCATATCCCGGCTTGGCATAATTAGAGATTTCATAACGATGATATCCTCCATCATGAAGAAGTTCTTTAGACCTATGGTAAATTGCCCGATCGACCTCTTCATCTGGAAGCTCTTTGTGATAGATACTTCCCTCCCCATAACGATCAAAGAAAGGAGTGCCTTCCTCAATAATCAGGCTATAAGCAGAAATATGCTCCGGTTCAAGTGCAATTACTGTTTTTAAAGTATTCTCCCAAGATTCCAATGTCTGCCCCGGCAGTGCTGACATTAAATCAATATTAATATTATGAAAACCCAATTCCCTTGCCAGTTCATAGTTATCTATGAATTCTTCATAAGTATGAATTCTCCCAAGCATTTTCAGTTCTCTATTATTCACAGATTGTAAACCAAAACTCAAACGGTTAATGCCAGCTTTTTGGTAAGCTTGAAGTTTTTCTTTCGTTACATTGCCTGGGTTTATTTCAATAGTTGCCTCTAATCGGTCATAATCGATTGAAAATGTCTCCTGTATCGCTTCCATTATATCGACTATATAAGATGAGTTGATGGCTGATGGGGTTCCACCGCCAATAAAAATAGTGGGTACTCTATATTCCTTCATAGTGTTTTTATAGCTATGAATTTCTGTTAAAAGTGCTTTTATATAAGTCTCCTTTGCCTCCTCTGTAGCAGGTGCTGAGAGGAAGTCACAATAATCACATTTCTTAACACAAAAAGGTATATGAATATATAGACCCAAATCTTGCTTTGCATTTATATTATTTTGATCAATCCTAGCTGCATTTACATTCAACTCTGGATTTATAGGGTTCTTGGAATTGGCATTTTTGTTATTCATTACTTTCTCCTTTCATGAGAAAAAGCTGTTCCTCCTGTGTTATCCCTTTATATGAAACATAAAGGCTCTAGGTGGAACAGCTATAAACATTCGTCTAATCTTCGTCTAATTTTAGCACACTCATGAAAGCGCTCTGAGGAATTTCGACATTACCAACTTGTCTCATTCGCTTCTTACCTTCTTTTTGCTTTTCAAGAAGCTTTCTCTTACGGGAGATATCGCCACCGTAACATTTTGCAAGGACATCTTTACGCATTGCCTTAACTGTTTCTCTTGCTATGATTTTACTGCCAATCGCAGCCTGAATTGGGATTTCAAAGAGCTGTCTTGGTATTTCATCCTTTAATTTCTCACACATTTTCCTACCCCGTTCATAAGCACTATCCGCATGAACAATAAAGGTTAGGGCATCTATTTCTTCTCTATTGATTAAGATATCTAATTTAACAAGTTCTGCTTGTACATAACCTTTTAACTCATAATCAAATGAAGCGTATCCCTTTGATCTTGATTTTAATGCATCAAAGAAATCATAGATAATTTCATTTAAAGGAAGTTCATATTTGAGCAGGGCTCTTGTTTCCTCTAAATATTCCATACCAAGATAGACTCCTCTTCTTTCTTGGCAAAGGCCCATGATAGCTCCGACATAATCAGTTGTAACCATAATCTCTGCCGATACTATTGGCTCCTCCATATAGTCTACTTGAGAGGGATCTGGAAGATTGGTAGGGTTAGTAATTTCAAGTACTTCTCCATCCGTCTTATAAATTTTATAAATAACACTTGGCGCTGTTGTAATAATGTCCAGATTATACTCTCGCTCCAATCGTTCTTGCACAATTTCAAGATGCAACAATCCAAGGAAACCACAGCGGAATCCAAATCCCAATGCAACTGAAGTCTCCGGCTCAAATTGAAGCGCAGCATCATTTAATTGCAGTTTTTCCAAAGCATCTCTAAGATCCGAATACTTTGCTCCATCCACAGGGTACATACCGCAATATACCATAGGTTGCACTTTTTTGTATCCAGGCAACTGTTCGGCACAAGGACGATTGTTATCAGTTACGGTGTCACCAACCTGAGTATCCTTAACGTTTTTTAAGCTTGCAGTAATATATCCAACCATACCAGCAGAAAGTTCATCACAAGGTATAAACTGCCCTGCACCAAAGGTTCCAAGTTCTACAACTTCTGCTGTAGCCCCCGTTGCCATCATCCGAATCTGAGTTCCTTTTCTTACCCTGCCCTCTTTAATTCGGCAAAAGATAATAACCCCTTTATAAGCATCATATATTGAATCAAAGATGAGCGCTTGCAAAGGAGCTTCTGGATCCCCTTCTGGTGCTGGTATTTTCTCTACGATTTGCTCCAATACTTCTTCAATATTAAGTCCCTGTTTTGCAGAAATTAATGGAGCATCTTCTGCATCCAGTCCTATGACATCCTCGATCTCCGCTTTTACTCTCTCCGGATCTGCACTTGGGAGATCAATCTTATTGATTACCGGCATAATCTCTAAGTTATGATCCAAGGCCAGATAAACATTGGCTAAGGTCTGCGCTTCAATACCCTGAGCAGCATCCACAACAAGAATTGCACCTTCACAGGCAGCTAAACTTCGAGATACCTCATAATTAAAGTCAACATGTCCCGGTGTATCAATTAAATTAAATACATATTCTTCTCCATTTTTCGCTTTATAAATGGTTCGGATCGTTTGGGCTTTAATAGTAATGCCCCTTTCTCTTTCCAAATCCATATTATCCAATACTTGCTCCTGCATCTCACGGCTTGTCAATAATCCAGTCTTCTCAATAATACGATCAGCCAAGGTTGATTTACCATGATCCACATGAGCAATAATACAGAAATTTCTAACTTTACTTTGATCTATTGCCATTATATTCCTCCTGTGTGTTAAAGATTTTATACATAAAATAAATCCGTAAGAAAGGAAGAACATATCATTTCCTTCCTTTGGAATTGCATCCAAATATACACTTACTCGATAATCGATTATAACATACCCATTTCGCAGTGACAAGAATGTAAAATCATATTCCCCCACAGAAATATTATACAACATACGCAATTTGC
>JGI24708J26588_10002655_pt1 | contig 13411 bp, 11 predicted proteins | sample BioPla1DNA2_FD_26588 | JGI IMG/M metagenome (IMG submission 26588) | reverse complement strand
TGTTATTGCAGGAATTTCACTCTACCGTCCTGGTCCAATGGATTTCATTCCTAAATATATTAAGGGTAAGAATAAATCTGGGCAAATTCTGTATGAATGTCCACAGTTAGAGCCGATTCTCTCTCCGACTTATGGCTGTATTGTATACCAAGAACAGGTTATGCAGATTGTGCGTGATTTGGCCGGTTATAGCTATGGACGAAGTGATTTAGTACGAAGAGCTATGTCCAAGAAGAAAGAATCCGTTATGATACAGGAAAGGAAGAACTTTGTCTATGGAAATGAGGAAGAGGGCGTTCCTGGATGTATTAAGAATGGAATTCCAGAAAGGGTAGCAAATCATATCTTTGATGAAATGATGGACTTTGCAAAGTACGCATTTAACAAATCACATGCAGCTGCTTATGCTGTTATATCCTACCAGACGGCATATTTAAAACGCTACTACCCAGTAGAATTTATGGCAGCACTTATGACTTCTGTAATCGATAATCCGGGTAAAGTGTCGGAGTACATTTATACCTGTAGGCAAATGAATATCGAGATTTTGCCACCTGATATCAATGAAGGCGATGTGGTCTTTACCGTATCCAACGGAGCTATCCGTTACGCATTATCTGCCATTAAAGGAATTGGCAAGCCAGTTATTGAAGCAATTGTTGCTGAGAGAAAGGCCAATGGCCCTTTTCATAGCTTAACAGATTTTGCAACACGGCTTTCTGGTAAGGAAGTGAATAAGCGAACAATTGAAAGTTTTATAAAAGCAGGCGCTTTTAGCAACCTTCATACGAATCGTAGGCAGTTGATGATGAGTTATATTCANATCATTGATCAGATTGCAATAGATAAGAAGAATTCCCTAACCGGGCAGATGTCCTTATTTGACTTTGCCACGGAGGAGGTTCGACAGGAATATGAGTTTACAATGCCGGATGTTGCAGAATATGATAAAGAGCAGCTATTGGCATTTGAAAAAGAAGTTCTAGGTATCTATGTCAGTGGACATCCGCTGGAAGATTATGAAGAAAGAATTAAGAAACATGTCACGGCAGGCGCCAATGATTTTCAATTAGATGACGAGACGGGTGAACCTAAGGTAAAAGATCGTGAAACGCATATTATTGGTGGTATGATTACATCTAAGACGATCAAAAGCACTCGTAATAATAGCTTAATGGCATTTATTACTTTGGAGGATCTTTTCGATGTAGTGGAAGTGATTATTTTCCCTAGGGATTTTGAAAAATATAAGGATTTACTGGAAGTGGATCAGAAAGTCTTTATCAAGGGCAAAGCTACAGTTGAGGAAGACAAGCCAGCCAAGTTGATCTGCCAGAGTATCGTACCCTTTGATAGTATACCGCAGGAGCTTTGGATTAAATATCCCAATGTTCAAACTTTTCTAAACGATGAGCAGACACTTTATGAAATATTAAGTGAATATGATGGAAACGATACAGTAATCATATTTTGTGAGCAGGAAAAATGTCTGAAAAAACTACCAAAGAGTCGTAATGTAAAAGCAGACAAGATGCTCTTAGAACGTTTAAATGGGATTTATTCCTTAGAAAATATACGAATTACTGAAAAGAGTATTGAAAACATACTTAAAATAGATTAGAATACACTAGATTGGACTTACGTGAAGAGGAAGTGGAGGTTAACATAATGGAGAATAAAATAAGAACCATCGGAGTGCTAACCAGTGGCGGAGATGCACCAGGTATGAATGCTGCAATTCGTGCAGTTGTAAGAACAGCCTTGCATTCAGGAATAAAAGTTAAAGGTATCGTAAGGGGTTACCAGGGATTGTTAGAGGAAGATATTATAGATATGGATGGAAGCAGTGTTTCCGACATTATTCAAAGAGGAGGAACCGTTCTATACACAGCCCGCTGTCCTGAGTTTGTAAAGTCAGAGGTGCAAGATAGAGGTGCTGAAATCTGTAAGAAGCACGGTATTGATGGCTTGGTTGTAATAGGGGGTGACGGTTCCTTTAAAGGAGCAGCTGCTCTTGCAAAACGCGGTGTGAATACTGTTGCCGTACCTGGAACTATCGACTTAGATATTGCTTGTACAGATTATTCCATTGGCTTTGATACCGCTGTAAATACTGCTATGGAAACTATAGACAAAGTGCGAGACACCTCAACCTCTCATGAAAGATGTAGTATCATTGAGGTAATGGGAAGATTGGCAGGACACATTGCGCTATGGTGCGGAATTGCCAACGGAGCTGAAGATGTACTTACTGTAGAGCGCTATGATTATGATGAGGAACATNTCATCAAAAACATTATTGAGAGACGTAAACAGGGTAAGAGACATTATATCATCATCAATGCAGAAGGTGTTGGTGATTCTAACGGAATGGCTAAGAGAATTGAAGCAGCTACTGGTATGGAAACGAGAGCTACAATTATAGGATACGCACAACGTGGCGGTAATCCAACCGCTATGGATCGAGTGTATGCTTCAACCATGGGAACTAAAGCTGTAGATTTATTAATAGCGGGTGCATCCAACCGAGTAATAGCATATAAAAACGGTCAATTTATAGATTATGATATTCAGGAAGCATTAGCCATGAGCAAGGATATTGACGGTTATATGTATGATATGTCCATCCGCCTTTCTAGGTAGTATATAAAATATACGTTACGATATAAATAAATATGGATATCGAATAATTTAGGCTGGATTATGATGGAGATGAATATACTTTATCGTACATCCAGCTTATTGTTTTATAATTAAATTATTGCGAAATTTTATAACTGTATCTATTTTAGTTCAATAGGTTATGTTCCTTAAGCGAAGGAATTGAAATAATTTTGATGTATGTAATACAGCCTTATGAGCTAGCCTAAATACATGTACTGGAGTGAGGTGGAAAATGAGTAAAAAAACGAAAAAGTTTTTATCCTATTATAGACCATATTTGCCTTTATTCTTTGCAGATATGTTTTTTGCATTATTAGCAGCAGGAATTTCTTTGGTATACCCTATGATTGTTCGTTATATAACCAACGATGTAATCGCAGGTTCGCAAATTTCTGAGTCTGTACCAACTATAATCAAGCTATTATTTTTAATGTTTGGACTGCTAGTATTAGAATACATTAGTAATTACTTTATATCCTACAAAGGTCATATGATGGGTGCCAAGATGGAATACGATATGCGTAATGATATCTTTGAGCATTATCAGAAACTTTCCTTTAGCTTCTATGATAATCAGAAGACCGGACAGTTGATGACGAGGATTACTAATGACCTATTTGATATCACGGAATTGTGTCACCACGGTCCGGAGGATATTGTAATTTCTATCATTAAATTTGTCGGTGCATTTATAATACTTATTCAGATTAATTTGAACTTAACCTTAATTGTATTTGCTTTCCTACCGATTATGTTCTTCTTTGCCTATAAGATGCGAGGCAAAATGAGTCGGGCTTTCCGTAAAAATAGGGAACGGATTGCAGATATAAATGCGCAGATAGAAGATAATATCTCGGGAATCCGTGTGGTTAAATCCTTTGCTAATGAGCCGGCGGAGATTGATAAATTCCATAATGGAAATGCAAGGTTTGTAGATAGTAAGCGAAATAGCTATTGGAACATGGCAGCCTTTCATTCTGGCCTTACCTTATTTACCGGTCTTATCAATGTTGCTGTTATTGCCGGAGGCGGTCTATTCATTGCCTATGACATCATTAATGTAGGTGATTTGCTTACCTTTATGTTGTATATTAACAACTTAGTAGACCCGGTAAAAAAACTGATTAGCTTTACGGAACAGTTCCAAAATGGAATGACAGGATTTGATCGTTTCTATGAAATTATTAATATTGAGCCAGATATTGAAGATAAGCCTGGTGCATTAACTTTAAATAAAGTCCATGGTGATATTNNGATCTTAAGAATGTAGCTTTTAAATATAATGACACCAGTACAGAAGTATTTAAGAATATCAACCTGAATGTAAAGGCGGGAGAATATCTGGCACTGGTAGGCTCTTCAGGTGTAGGTAAAACAACCATGTGCAGTCTGATACCTAGATTTTATGAAGTGACTGAAGGAAGTATTACGGTAGATGGTATCGATGTTCGCGATATTAAATTGCGTTCCCTACGAAAGAACATTGGTATAGTTCAACAGGATGTCTACCTGTTTGCTGGATCGATAATGGATAATATACGTTATGGAAATCTGGATGCAACTGAGGAAGAGATTATTGAGGCTGCAAAAAATGCTAANGCTCATGACTTTATTATGGAAATGCCGGATGGATACAATACCTATATCGGACAGAGGGGTATTAAATTATCTGGAGGTCAGAAACAGCGTATAAGTATTGCTCGTGTATTCCTTAAGAATCCGCCAATCCTAATCTTTGATGAAGCGACCTCAGCACTAGATAATGAGAGTGAGAAGGTAGTACAAGAATCATTAGAAAAACTTGCAGAAAACCGAACAACCTTTGTAATAGCCCATCGACTATCTACCATCAAAAATGCAAAGAAAATCCTAGTTCTAACAGAGGAAGGTATCAAAGAAACCGGAACCCACGAAGAACTACTTGCCAAAAATGGTATATATGCTGGACTATACAAACTTACCTATGAAAAGAAGTAATAGAATGAGTAATCTGGTATAAGAATAAATTGGCGTATGATTTTTAATGCCTATTGAATAAACATTAGATGAATATAATTCGATAACATAGAAACTAATCAAAAGGGAACAGCTCACATGCGCGACGCAATATGTGAGTTGTTCCCTTTTATGAAAAATTCACGGAAATCACATTCTATAAACTAAAAAAGGTGAGGCAGGGAGAACTTAGATATCATCGGGGTTCTTGCTTTGGCAATACGTGGAAGTACTCCCTGCCTCACCTTTCGTTATCTAATCTACAATCATATCTAATACTTCAAAATTCTATGTTTGTAGAATTATAAATTTCGTCAAAATTTTTGGAACGCATTCAGTATCACTTGCGTCTAATTGTTGAATACAAAAGATTACAATATTCCTGTGAACCTTTTTGATATTTACATCGCCTATTCAGTCAGTGTATACTGTATTCAGGTCAAGCCAATAAATGTGACAGCAAAATATAGGTATATTATAGGGGGATAACAGGATGAATAAAGAATTCCAGAATAACCTCTCAGAAAATTCTACTGCCTATGAAATAGAGAGTTTAATTCGTGAATACGGTAACGACGTTCTACGAACGGCATATGTATATGTCAAAGATACTCATACAGCAGAAGATATTTTTCAAGATGTGTTTATTAAAGTAAATCAAAAGCTTTCTACTTTTGAAGGAAAGTCTAGTATTAAAACTTGGATCATTCGAATTACCATCAATACCTGCAAGGATTTTTTAAAGAGTGCATGGAATAGAAGGGTAGTTCCCATGATGGAATACCAAGAGGATCAAATTATAAGTGATACAGATTATGACAGCGTAGAGAATCAGGATACTAATGAAATGATCAAAAATGCAGTATTATCTTTGCCAACAAAATATAAGGATGTTGTACTCTGTGTTTATTACAATGAAATGACAATTGCCGAAACGGCATCTGCTCTAAAGGTTGCCGAGGGGACGGTAAAGAGTCGTCTATCTAGAGCAAGACAAAAGCTAAAATCAGTATTAGAAGGGAGGATTTCAGATGAACTTTGATAAGAATAAGAGTGATTATAGTAAATTAGATGATATGAACATAAAATCCCATCTGAATACTTCTCTTGAAATGAGTGGAATTAGTGTTTCCGAAGATTTAATTCAAAGAACTCTTCAGGCAATAAAAGAACAACAGTCTACGACTATAGAGCAGGAACAGAATGGTGAAAATAAATATGTAAAAATAACTTCTTGGAATAGGTATGCTCGCGGTTTAACCGGAGTTGCTGCTGCAGCATTGATTCTTTTTGCGGGTTATCATATCGTTAACTCCTCATGGCTTAGTCCTACAAAGATGCACATGGAGAATAGCACAGCAGATATGGCGAAGGAGGATTATGCAGAGTCAGAAATTTTCTATGCAGCAGAAAATACCATTGAAGATGCGGCAGATAATTCGGACGATATCAGCAATCGATCCAATGGATCACAAGAATTTGCAATGGATACAATAGAGCAGGAACTAATGCTAGAAGTCCCTCCAGAAGAAGCTACCCCGAATGATATTAATAAGGAAGGCATCTTCTCTATAGCAGGAGCAACTGCAGATACAATAATCAATCAATTTCAAGAAATATGTACTCTTACAGTAGAGCAAACAGTAAAGATTACAATTACTGATGAAATCAACCAAACAGTATTGACCTTGACCGAACAGGAGGATAAAGAAGCATTTTACTCCATAATGGAAGGGTATCAATTTAGCAGTCAGGCAATTTCCCATGAGGATAATCTATATTATACAATTGATATTGAGGGAGCTGACGACATTAATTATATAATCCGGATTGGAGCTGCTATGGTAGTTGAGTCTGTAGATGGAGAAGTCAGCAGTATAAGTGGTTATCGCGTGCATAACCAAGAGGAACTGCTACGAGAACTTAATGTTTTAATTAGTAAATATTAAGGAATGCAGAAATTGTGCATATATGAATTAATGCACTTAAAGCGACTAAAAGAAAATAAATAATCGTATTGTCGAATATAAAAGGTTACATCACATTTACTTACTTGTAGAAGTGATGTAACCTTTTTGATTGTTATTCCTGTGTTTCTTCCTCGGTTTCCTGTGCATCTGTGTTATCTTGTTCATCTTGAGAAAGAGCGGTGTCTACTTCGGTATTATCAGATTCAGCATTCTCGTCTTCGTCCTCTTCAGAAACTTCTGCTTCTTTCGAATCTAAATCGATTGATACATATTCTCTAGATTCCGTTTCCTCGCTACTATCGTCGATATCAAAATCTTCAAAGTCATCTTCAAACTCATCTTCAAACTCATCGAAATCATCCGATGTATCTTTCTTAATATAGTTCTTATAAATATAATAGGCACCGGCTGCTAAAGAAGCAAGTGTGATGGTACCAAACCAAAACTTTTTAAATTTTTTCATAATATTCAACCTTCCTTTTTATATTTATTATTATACTATTATCTCATTATAATGTGAAATTATGAAAAAATAAAGTAAAACTTATAGAAAATGTAAAAACTGTTAATAAATAGATTATTAACTAAAAATTATAAATATAAGTTTTTGTGAAAAAATAGACAGAATTCGATTTAATTCTTTACATTTCAACATAAATAACTTATGATAAGAAAGCATAATTATTTATACTTATTTAAGGGAGAAAGAAGATGGAAGTGTTGCATGAGATTCTTATAAGTGTTACCGAAGGAATTATCTTATTATCTGAATTTATGGGTGTATTTGTAATGCTNGTGACGGGAATTCGTGGTATTATCGGATATTTTCGTAAATCCCCACTTACTCGTTTGGAAATGGCTCGTGGTATGGCAATGGCCCTAGAGTTTCTGCTCGTTGGTGAGATTCTGCATACAGTTACGGTTAGTAATTGGGAAGAAATTATTAAAGTGGCGGGGCTAATTGTATTACGTGTTTCACTTACGATATTAATTCATTGGGAGATTGCATCTGAGAAGAAGGAATTCGAAGAAGAAGAGATAAGTAAATTAAATGTAATGAAAGAAAACAAGGAAAATACTGACAAATAGATTAAGAAAATATTAAAATAACAACAAGATTTTGACATACATTTGTCGCTATGATACAATATATGGTAATATGGTAGAGATGCTACCGTTCGAGCTTTTGATACGAAAGAACGTATAACAGGAAGGACATAGGAGGAAATGCGAATGAAGTTAAAGCATGTCAAAATGGTTCCGTTGCTTTTAGCGTTATTGCTTTTGATACCGTTTTTATGGAATCAGAATGCTGTCATCGTTAGTGCAGCATCTCCGGCATTTACAGACAGTAAGGTAACGATTGTCGGAGAGGACGAGACCTATCAATTTGTAATTGCCAATAAGGTATCTGGAAGTACTTATAAGTGGTCAACGTCTAATAAGAAGGTGGCAAAGGTAAACAGCCAAGGTCTGGTAACCGCTGTTGGTAAAGGGACTGCCACAATTAAATGTAAAATTACTTATCCTTCGAATAAGACTAAGACACTTTCTGCAAAAGTTACGGTTAAGATACCAGCAACTGGCATAAGGATCAACAATGCTACTAAAGTTAATGGTTCACACATTCTTATGTTAAATGAGAGGTACAATTTTAATCGTGATATTGAACCGAGCAATTCCTCCGATAAAACCTATTGGTCTATCGGCGGAGGCGATGCGGATTGTATCTCAATCGATGGTGTATCTAATGGAATTGTAACTGCCAAAAAGGTTGGTAAAGTAATCCTAGTTGCAACAGCGGCAGAGAAAGCTACAGCAGAGCATGCTGCTTTGAGCAATGTAAGTGATGCAATCATTATTGAGGTTGTTGAGCCGACTGCTACAGTTCGTTCAGCTGAAATTACTGGATCTACTCAGATTAAAATTGTATTTGATAGTCCGGTGGATAAAAGTACCATCATTAGTAGTAAAGATGAGTTATTAAGCAGTATTGCACTTACCTTAATGAAGGATAGTAAAGGGAATCTGGCCAAGGATCCAGGAACACTGACACCAAAATTGGATTCTGATAATCGGACTCTTACAATCACAACATCTAATATGCTTTCTGGAGATTATGGTATCAACTTCACCGACGCGATTAAAACACTAGACGGAGTATCGATTGAGCCCTATTATAAGCAAATGAGTTATATCGATACCATTGGACCGGCAATCTCCCATGTGCTATTAGATGATTCGGGTATGATCAATACGATATATTTTACAGAAGCAGTTGATTTTACAAAACTTAAGGTATCAGATGCTACCTTATTACCAAGTAATAAATCGACTACTTATGACCCGGCAACTATAAGTACTCTTAATAATAAATTAAATTATATTGCAAGTGACGATAAGACATCCTTAACAATCAATATGTCAAATATCGCACCTACGGATTATGGTAAAGCGTTCTCTATCGTGATTTCGGGAATCAAGGATTTGGCTGGAAACATGCCGACAAATTACACCTTATCAACGGTTCTCCGCACCGATACAACGCCGAAGGCACAAGCAAGACCAATATCCGTAATTCGGACATCCTATAATACTGTAACAGCTACCTTTAGCCGAGCAATTAAAACACCTGGCTGGGCAACAATTAATAATGGTTCGGTTGCTTATGGTGTTGTAGATGAAAAAAATAATCGGAAGGTTAACTATACCATTAACGATGGAGATGCACAATTAACTGGTATGGTTAAAGTTGAAATAGGTTTTTGGGATAGTTACAATGTAGTATCAACCGATAACTATGCGGATACGATGAGACGCTTTAATGTGAACTTCACAGCGGATAAAACTAGTCCAATATTAACAGATTACGGTTTTGATTCTGAAACCAATATCTTAACATTGAAGTTCAATGAGGCTGTACAACTTAATGAAACATCTGGTATCTTTAGTACGACACTAGTTACGGTAAATGATGATATTATTTCTGATACACATATTACATATAAGGAATTATCTAGTGATGATGATAAAGTAATCAATCTAAAGATTGAGAACATGCCTCTACTTGGTCGCTATACCTTTACCTTGGAGAAAGGCTTTATCGTAGATAACTTCAAGAACATGAGCTTAAGTAGAACAATTACGATTAGCAATGCAACCGGATCTTCTAGTGAACTTCCTGGACCTTACGCAATTGTTCAATCAACTACGAACTTAAGTGAGATTCATATTAAGTTCCATAATAAAGTTGATGTAGCATCTGCACAGGATATTAGTAATTACAGTATTCCAGGTGTGAAAATCTTATCTGCATTGGTGATAGATAATACGACCGATAACGGTGCAACGGTGGTTCTAACTGTTCAAGAAGGGTCGATTAATGTTACTGTTGAAAGACCAATTGTGATTACAGGTGTTATGGGTTATAACGGTAGTTACACACCGATAACTGCTTATACGACCACAGTAGAACTAAAGGAAAATAAAGCACCGAGCTTTGTAAGTATATCCTTTGATAAAGACAGTTTAAATGCCATTAAAATGACATTTAACGAAGAGATTAAAGAGACATCGTCCATAACGGCTAATATTTCGCAGCTTGATGGTTCATATTCCAGAAGTATAGGAAGTACCGTAATTGTTGAGGGTAATAACGTGATTTTCAACTTGGATACTATCCCAGATAATAATTCTGGATTAAAAGTTGATATTATAGACCACGATATTAGAGATGCAAATGGTAATAAAGCAACCTTGCAAAGTACCTATATCGTTATGGTTAGATATTAAGTACACTATATCATGAACATATATAACCATTAGTTAGATGGATAAAGACATACGGAATAGAAAGAACTTTCAGAATCATGAATTCTGAAAGTTCTTTCAAAATATAACTTAATAACCAGGAATTAGATAGATATTTGATTGTACTTGTAAAATACAAAGGAGAATTTGCTATATGTATGAATTTAAAGAAGAATTCCGTACTGGTATTGAAGAGATAGATAAAGAGCATCAGAAACTTTTTGAAATAGCAGACCGATTATATCAGACAATGATAAATGAATTTATCCCAGATAAATATGATTATATTGTTGATGCAATCAATGAATTAAAAGAATATGCAGCAACCCATTTTCGACATGAAGAAGAGTATATGATGCGGATACGTTTTAAAAAATTGATTTCTCAAAAAGCAGAACACGATGAATTTATTGAAAAATTAGAACAATATGACTTAGATGAAATCGATGAAAATCAGAGAAAAGTAATCCTTGATCTATTGGAATTCATAAATGAATGGCTAATCCATCATATTATGGAAAGTGATAAACAGATTGGAATGCAATAATATAAATAAAAAGCGCTGATCTCCTCATATTGCCCTTAGTGAAATTTACAGGAGCAAAAGGGAATCCGCGCTTTTGTGATTTCTTGAGTTACTTGTAGTTAGGTGAAGTTCAAGATAGACCAAAAGGCTTTCTAACGTTTATCAAGTAAAAAATCTCTGGTTAAGATATCACTTTCATTTATCAAACTTTCTATCGTATCAAACCCTAATCGCTGAAGAAGTTCTATTACGTAAGGATTATCGATGGGAGTAGGATAAGGAGCGTCATTCCCATACTTCTCTACATTTACACGACCTTCTTCATGGGGGATTAATACTCTTGGGCCTCCCACACAACCTCCAACACAGCCCATGCCTTCATAGAAGTTTGCGGTAATCTTACCTTCTAAAATATCGTTAATCATAGCTTTACATGCAGAAACGCCATGAGCTTGCTCAGCATGAAGCGTAATATCACGATCCGGATTTATCCGTTGGAGAGTCTGGGCAACGGCTTCGCTTACACCACCAGTATGGGCATATATTCGACCTCCTCTAGAAGAGTGATCACTTTCACTTTCATCCATTTTTGTAGGATCAATTTCCATAATATCAAAGATGTCTTGAATTTCTTGAAAGGTTAATACGAAATCTACGGCACCCTTAATATCCGCTTCCTTGGCTTCTTTTTTCTTAGCGATGCACGGCCCAATAAATATGGTTAAGGCATCTGGATGCATCACCTTAACTGCTCGACCACTGGCGATCATAGGTGATACGGATGGTGGGACATGAGGAATCAAATCGGAATATATTTTACGGATCATTGAAATCCACATAGGGCAGCAGCAACTAGTAAGCTGGTAGTCATCCTTTGTATTGATATTTTCATTAAATTCTAAAGCTTCTTTTAATGTAAGGATATCTGCAAAGAGTGCAACTTCAATCATACCATCAAATCCTACTTTTTTTAATGCTGTGCGTAGCTTTCCAGGAGTTACTTCACTACCATATTGGCCTAGGAATGCAGGAGCTACGAGGGCATAAACAAGGCCTTCATGTGAACNCATAGCTTGGAGCGCAGCAATAACATCTTTGCTGCTAGTTATATTTTTAGCTCGGCATTCTTGGACGCAAATGGAGCAACCTTCGCATTGGGCTTCATCAATATGCGTTTCACCAGATTCACCTGGGTGAACTGCATGGAATGGACATACATTTACGCAGTGAGGATCGTCATCATTGCATTCACAATCTCCAACACGCCAGACAAGTGGATGTTTTTCCGGATGCAGAAGACAATCCAACTGATCTGTGTCATAGTAATCCAATTTTTCAAGAAAGCTCATATCCTTATCTTTTAAGGTTCGCGTTAATACTTCATAATATAATTCTTCGAATGTTTTCATTCTTATATCCTCCAATACGTTATAGAATACCAACTTTTACACTTGATTTAATCATGTATATTATGAATCATTTTAGAAGTAGTTATTCTATTAGTGCTTTACGAAGATAGGTATTTGTTTTATAATAAACATGGCTAATTTCATATTTCTGGGTATATGCATAATTTCAGAAGCTTAGGAAAATCTAATTAGAAAATATTAAATTTACGGAGAAGAATATTGAAAGAGATAACGAGAAAAAGAATAACAAGGTTTGGCTGCCTCTTGTTTTACCTATATATCATATTACTATGTTATTTTTTGTTCTTAAGTGATCGCTATGGAAGAGATGTCATTTCTGAAGAATACCGATATAACTTAGAACTATTTAAAGAAATTAAACGATTTATTAAATATCGGGAGCGATTGGGTTTTGAGAATTTTGTAGTAAATATTCTCGGTAACATTTTAGCGTTTGCACCATTTGGATTCTTTCTACCCTTGCTAAAGAAAAACTATCGTCATTTCCTGGTTACTACTTTCCTAAGTGCATTATTTAGTCTAACAGTGGAACTGGTGCAGATGTATACAAAAGTCGGCGTTTTTGATGTGGATGATATTTTAATGAATACGATTGGTGGAGTTTTGGGTTATATTTCGTATGCCATCCTATCCTCTGTTTTTAGAAGAATTCAAAAGAAACACCGCTAAGAAATGTCTATCTAGCGCAAGTAAGCATTGTCTCGTAAACAAGATAAGACAATACATGTGCAGGAATGGAGGGAGAACATGTGGAAAATACGCATGTGGAAAAGAGAGAGAGAAACGCTTCGTTTTTCAGGTAGGAGCCATAGCAAGAGAGGGATATGGTCTGCCGTCATTGGTATTGGGATAGTAATCGGCTTTTTTACATTAAGTATACTATCTAGCAATTCCCATGGAAATGGTGGAATATTTCTTGGAATCATTGGGATACTTTTATTTTGTTTTGCAATCTATGGCTTCCGTTTATCCTATAAAGCATTCAAGGAAAAGGATATTTTTTATCATTTCCCCAT
>JGI24708J26588_10002652_pt1 | contig 13423 bp, 12 predicted proteins | sample BioPla1DNA2_FD_26588 | JGI IMG/M metagenome (IMG submission 26588) | reverse complement strand
TGACCATGAGGAAGATGTGGCGGAAAGCTATTAAGGAATAGATTGGAGTTACAAATGCAAAAAGTAGTAGTTGGGATGTCAGGAGGAGTGGATTCCTCTGTGGCGGCCTACCTTTTAAAAGAGCAGGGATATGATGTCATAGGTGTGACTATGCAGATTTGGCAGGATGAGGATGTATGTTCCGTATCTGAAAACGGTGGATGTTGTGGTTTAAGTGCTGTTGAAGATGCAAGAAGAGTTGCTTCTGCACTGGATATCCCATACTATGTCATGAATTTTAAAGAGGAGTTTAAGAAAAGTGTTATAGATTATTTTGTGTCTGAGTATGTTATGGCAAGGACACCAAATCCTTGTATAGCATGTAATAGATTTGTTAAATGGGAATCCCTTCTGGCAAGGAGTTTATCTATAGGGGCATCATATATTGCCACAGGCCATTATGCATCTATAACACAGCTTCCAAATGGTAGATATGCTATAAAAAATTCAGCAACAAAAGCAAAGGATCAGACCTATGCCTTGTATAACCTTACTCAGTATCAGCTGAAACATACATTAATGCCAGTAGGAGACTATACTAAAGATGAAATCCGAAAGATTGCCAATGATATAAAGCTTCCTGTGGCAGATAAACCTGATAGTCAGGAGATTTGCTTTGTTGCTAACAATGACTATGCAGGATTTATAGAAGAATACCTAAGGGATGAAGATAATAGGAGAATTATAGAGGAAAAAAGGTCTCAATATCAAAGGAATATGGAAAAGTCCGGTTATGGATTTACCCCAGGTAACTTTGTTAATGTTAATGGAGAAGTCCTAGGAAGACATATGGGACTAGCCCACTATACTATCGGCCAAAGAAAGGGTTTAAACCTGGCTATGGGAAGACCTGTGTTTGTTATGGAGTTAAGACCTAAGACCAATGAAGTTGTTATTGGGGACGCAGGGGATGTATTTTCAGATAGTTTTTATATTAACAACCTTAATTTTATGGCAATAGATGATTTGAAAGATGAGATGGTTGTTAATGCAAAGATTCGCTACAGTCATAAGGGCAGTAGATGCACCATAAAAAGGACTGGACCTGATGAGATACTATGTAGATTTGATGAGCCTCAAAGAGCCTTAACTCCTGGGCAGGCTGCAGTTTTTTATAAAGACGATTATGTTGTAGGTGGGGGAACTATTATATAAGTTCCTTCCACCTAATCTAGTTTTATCATTATAGGTTTTCCCTTTTTGAAAATAGTATGATAATCATAACCTAGGCTTTTTAGAAGTTCACCAGCATGTTGAAAATTATAAGCAAGATGTTCAGGCTTATGAGCATCAGAACCAATGGTGATTATTTCACCACCAAGTTCCTTATATCTTTTTAATACCTCAGTCTTAGGATGTGGATGGCCAAGGCCGTATTTATATCCGGAGGTATTTATTTCTATGCCTTTTTCATGTTTAATAAGTGTCTTTAGGATCTCGTCTATGACATCTTGGTAGTAGTGGTAGTCATATTCATGATATTTAACCTTACTACTAGGGGCATAGCGGACTATATAATCAATATGACCACATACATGAAAGCCTTGATAAATCTCACAAGCTTCCTTAATAGTATGAAAACATCTAAGTATCCCCTCTTCTTCAGTCTTTTCCTCCCAATAATGTGGATAATAAGGATCCATTTTGTCTACCAGGTGGATAGAACCTATTATAAAGTCAAAGGAATGTGAATTAATAAGGTTAGTCATGGAATCTATTACATGATTTTGCAGTCCCAGTTCAATTCCTCTTAGAATCTCAATCTGAGAATGATATTTTTCTTTCATTAATTCAAGTTTGTCTAGGTATTTATCAATATCAAATACAAATGAATATTCATATTCTTCTGGATAGTCATAGTCCATATGATCAGTAAAACATAAGGTTTTAAGACCAAGTTTTATTGCTTGGTTAATCATATCTTCCATGGGAGTTTCACAGTCACTGGAGAAATTAGAATGTATATGAAAATCCGACTTAATCATTTGAATCACCCTTTCACTTCTTTAATATCAGAGATATCTGTATCAACAAGGATAGAATAATTGGTGTTATAAATTACAAAGCCTGGTTTTGCACCGTTTGGCTTTTTGATGTTCTTTCGCTGAGTATAGTCAATCTCTACCTTTGATGAATCCTTGCCTCTACTGTAATGGGCGGCAAGTTTTGCTGCTTCTTCAAGTGTCTTATCTGGTAGTTGATCCCCAGCAGATTTTACAATCACATGGGAACCGGGAATGTTCTTTGCGTGGAACCACCAATCACCGCCATTTGCTACTTTAAAAGTAATTTCTTCGTTTTGGTAATTATTTTTCCCTACATAGATTTGATATCCATCAGATGAAATATAAGTAAGAGGCTTACTCTTGGCATTTTTCTTAGATTTTTTTCCTCCTTTGGAGCCGTCTCTAGAATGTTTCTTTTTCACATATCCATGATCCATAAGCTCTTGTTTTAAATCAGCCAGGCTATCCTCATCCCTAGCCATCTCCAGGGAAGCACTTATAGATTCCAAATGACTTATCTCATCCTTTGATTCTTTGATTAGCTGGGTCAAGGCTTCATAGGTTCTCTTTAGTTTGTTATATCTATTAAAGTACTTCTTAGCATTCTCCATTGGTGTTATTGTAGTATCTAGGGGAATAGTTATAAGTTGATTGTTGTCATAGTAATTTGGAGCGATAAGCTCTTTTGCATCAGGCTCTAGTTCATAACCATATGCTGTTATAAGTTCCCCGTAGATTTTGTATTTATCTCTCTTTTCTGTATCCTTTAGTTGTTTTAGTTGTAAATCGTATTTTTTTGATGCTCTCTCTATAGCATTTGCCACTAGCTTCCTAAGGTTGGCGGTTTTTTGATGCATCTTTAATGTTTTGTTTTTTGAGGCATAATAAGTCTCTAGCATTGCCGATGGAGATTGGAAGCTTTCTATGTCATAAGTTAAATAAGATGTTAGATTAATACTGGAGAATTCAACAGGACTATTATCCCTCATAACTATATGGGGAGTAAATTCTTTGTTTTTTACTTGATCCATGATTCTTTCAAAATTACGATATAGGTGAAGTCCAATATCTTCGCTAAGAGCCGATGTGGGCATACTAGAATCAATAGAAGCCCTATAACAAATTTCATTTGCAATTAAGGGACTGATACCAGTAAGACTAGTATATATGGCCTTACTGATAGCCATGGCCTTACTTAAAACAGTCTTATGAAAAGAATTATAATCTATGGTAAGGGGATCTAGTTTGTCCATTGTCTGGGGAATAAAATANTCTCTACCGGGCAGAACTTCACGGACAGAACTCATAAACTGGTTAACCCTCTTGATACTGTCAAGTATAGTCATGGATTCATCGCAAAGAATAATATTACTATGTTTGCCCATTAACTCTATAATAAGGGTATTAACCTTTAAATCCCCCATCTCATCCATATGCTCTACCTTTATTGATACAATACGTTCTAATCCTGGCTGAAGCACATCAAGAATCTTACCATTATTAAGATGTTTACGAAGTAACATGCAAAAGTTAGGAGCTGTTAAAGGATTTGGCTTTGCATCATCTGTAAAATAAATTAAAGGCATCCCTGCTCCTGCCGAAAGAAATAATTTGTAAATTTCTCTATCTTGTCCTTTTATGGTTATAATAAGTTCATCTGTCTCTGGTTGAGCAATTCTATTTATTCTTCCTCCCGCCAAAGATTCTTTAAGCTCATTAACTATATTTGCAATAACAATTCCGTCTAGTGCCATAAGGTCCTCCAATTCCAAGTTAATATTCTATATATTATATCATATATTAATAGGTTATTATCTAAAGACTAGGTTTTTTATAGTATCTATAATAAGCTTAATCATCTGGAAAGTCCATTTGTTTTTATAAGTCTAACTATTTATACGGAATAAATTACCACAAGTATTATCTCTTATCATATAGTATAATATGTTTGTAACAAATTTAATATTTACGTAACAAATAATACGACGGAGGCTTATATGATTAGAAGAGTACGAAAGATTGCTACTTATTGCATGATAGGTTCATTAGCATTTATGGGAGGAACAAAAACAGCTTATGCTGCAGGACAGCCGGTTGCAGGCATAACGGTTCTATTAAATGATATAAGCGTTGATCCAAAAATTACAGTAGGAGATATTGATTATATCTTAGATCCTATCAAAGAATATAGTAACATTGCTATAGCAAATGTTAATAATTATGTGAACATAAGAAGTAAAGCAAATACCAATAGCAAGGTTTTGGGAAAATTACATAGTAATGCTGTTGCCACAATTATATCTCATGAGAATGAAGTTATTCAAGATGGAGATTGGGTTAAAGTTAAGTCCGGTGATGTAACCGGTTACATAAGTTCAGATTATTTGTTTACTGGCAGTGATGTGTATGAAAGAATAGATAGTGTAAAAACTGATATTGCCACAATTACTGCAAATGAACTTAATGTAAGAACAAAGGCCAGTACAAATTCATCTGTTATAAAACTACTTCCTAAAGGTTATAGTCTGGAAGTGATAGAAGTAGATGGAGACTGGGTAAAAGTATCAGTCGGAGGAAAGACAGGATATGTATCTAGGGACTATGTTAAAATCCAATCAGATTTTAAGGAAGCTGTATCTATAGAAGAGGAAGAAAAGATCATTGCCTTAAACAAAGAGAAGGAGCAAAAAGAAAAAGTTAAAACTAGCTCCTCTCTACGACAAAAAATAGTTAATTATGCCCTAAGATTCGAAGGTAATCCATATGTATGGGGTGGAACTAGCCTTACTAGGGGGGCTGACTGTTCAGGATTTGTCCAATCCATATTTAAGAATTTTGGTATAAGTATTCCTAGGAGTTCAAGATCCCAGTCAAGGGGTGGTAAGAGAGTATCCATGAGTAATATCCAACCGGGTGATTTGATTTTTTATAGAAAAAATGGTGTTGTAAACCACGTAGCTATGTATATTGGTAATGGAAAAGTTATAGGTGCCGCAAGTAAAAAAGAAGGTATCAATATAAAAAGATATAACTATAGAACACCATATAAGGTAGTAAGTTACATAAATAACTAGATATGAAATACATAAAAGTACGGATTCTTGTATATTATGATAAATAAGAGTTCGTACTTTATTTTGTTCATAGAAAATTTATAATTTATTTACAATTTGTTCATGGTGCCAGGCACCGATAAGATGTACAGTTATTTTGAAAGGAGGAGGATTTATGGAGCCTAAGAGATTATATCGTTCTTCCACTAATAGGATGGTGTGCGGAGTCTGCCAAGGTATTGCTGAGTATATAAATATTGATCCCACCGTAGTAAGGCTGCTATGGGTTATATTTAGTATGTTTGGTGTGGGGTTGATTGTTTATATTGTTGCAGCAATTATAATGCCTGTTCAGTAAAATATAGGGCAATTAGATTATGAATAAAAAATGCTCCTCTAAGTTTATAACTTAGGGGAGCATATTATCTGCTTTAATATATAATAAATCTTATTTTATTTGATTAATAATCTCAATTATCTGGTTGGCTTCGAAGGGCTTGGTTAAGAACTCGCTTGCCCCGTACTTGACAGCATCTACTATCTTGGTTTTTTGGCCAGCTGCTGTTACCATGACAACTTTGGCTGTTTTATCCATGTCCATGATGTTTCTCAGTGCTTCTAAACCATCCATAACTGGCATAGTAATATCCATTGTAACAATCTCGGGTTTAATCTCTTGATATTTTTCTAACCCATCTTTTCCATTGACTGCCTCACCAACAACTTCGTGACCATTTTCCTCTAGTATATTTCTAAGAATCTTCCTTGAAGTTTTGGAATCGTCTACTATAAGAATCTTTGCCATTAATATTCCCCTCCTATTTTATTTCTATATTCTGGTCTACAGCAACCAATAAGTCTAATTGTTTTCCGTTAATAACTACAGGAACTATGTATATATCTCCATCAGACACCAAAGTGCTGTTTTGTGAATATGATGGAGGTGTCATGTCAATGTGTATGTCTTCTAAACTAAGCTTAGAAGCATATAATCCGTTACTGCAGTTTATAAATTCACAGATGGAGTCAAATGCATCTTCATCCATAGTCTCAAAATCTTCTTTAGCAAATGTTCTGGCAATTGTTAATAATCCAGGGTCATTACCTGCAAATCCTACAAATAATTCATGACTTCCAACAAGTTTCTGGTATGCTAGAGAAGGGAAAATATATTCATTTACTGTATGGGCTTTTTTCAAAAGTAGCTTATTATTTATAAATCGTATTATGTTTCTAAGTGTCAACGAAATACATTCTCCGGCAAAAGGAATGTTGATATCTACAAATACGGGAATGATTCTATCTATGTCACCGGATTTTAGTGCTTCAAATTCTGTATCACTAAATCCATAGTCATCTTTAAATTGCTTTATGTATTCATCAATCTTATCCATAGTTAAGATNTTATTATCTACAAGTGTTTGAACAAAGGTTATATATGGGTTACCTTGAAGATTTAATAAGTGTGTTACTTCTTCCTTAAGTAAATAACCCTTTTCTATNGCGATATCACCAAAGCGANTGTCTTTTTGCTTTTGCAGCTCATTAATCTCTTCAGCCTGTTTGGTAGTCATTAATTTTTCAGCAACAGCTATTAACCCCAATTTAGCTCGTGAAGTCTGTTGCTGCAACGATACTTTCTCTAACTGCGAATGAGAAATTTTATTCTTCTCTAATAGGTAATTCCCAAAGTAAAGTCCGAACATGGTGTTTCTCCTTTCGTTTCTGTGTAATTTCCCTAATAAACGCTAATTATTATTTTGAATATCTTTTTAGTCTGATTTCAGCCATTATATTATAAAAAACCATATATGTATAATATACATCATAATTAATAAAAATAACAGTCTTTTTTTGAAAAAGTTAAATCTTATTTACTAAAATAGCATATTATCCAATAATAATTTGAAAAATTGCACTAATTTCTCTATAAGTGGTACATTTTGGATAAATTTTGATAAGTAAGTAATATGTTATTTTATAAAAATCTGGTGACATTTATTGATGCCTATGTTAAAGTATTCTTTAAGTTAAGAGATATTGGAGGTAAGAATGAAAAAATTAGTCGATTTAATATCCCAAGAAATTAAAAAAGCCTTTGTCCAAAAAGGATATGATGAAAAGTATGGACAAGTAAGCCAGTCAAATAGACCGGATTTATGTCAATATCAGTGTAATGGTGCAATGGCAGCTGCAAAAGAATATAAGAAGGCACCAATAATGATTGCAGAGGAAGTTGTGGCAGAGCTTCAAGGAGACCATCGTTTTAAAGAGATTATTGCAATTATGCCAGGATTTATAAATATAACTTTAAGCGATGAGTTTATAGCACAATATTTAAATGATATGCAAAGGAAAGAGAACTTTGGATGCCAGAAAGAAGTAAGTCCTAAGACAATTGTAATTGATTATGGTGGTCCTAATATTGCAAAGCCCCTTCATGTAGGGCATATGCGTTCTGCTATAATAGGAGAAAGTTTAAAGCGTATATTTAAATTCATGGGAAATAATGCAATAGGGGATGTACATTTAGGTGACTGGGGTACTCCTATGGGACTTGTTATAGCGGAGTTAAAGAGAAGAAAACCTGACCTTGTATATTTTGATGAAAGCTATAGTGGAGAATATCCAGAGGAAGCTCCTTTTACTATATCAGAACTTGAGGATATTTATCCAACAGCTAGTGCATATTCCAAGGAAAATCCTGAATTTCACGAGGAAGCCAAGCAAATTACCTTCCTTATGCAAAATGGTCATAGGGGTTATATGGCTCTATGGAAGCATATGCAGGAAGTATCTGTAACAGATTTAAAGAAGATTTATGATAGATTAAATGTATCATTTGAACTATGGAAGAAGGAAAGTGATGCCCAACCATATATTCCTGAAATGATTGAATATCTAAAGGACAATGGATATGCAGAAATAAGTGAAGGGGCTTTAGTTGTAGACGTAAAGGAAGAGACTGATACAAAAGAAATGCCTCCATTTATGTTATTAAAAACCGATGGTGCAACACTTTATAGCACTACGGACCTTGCAACCATTGTAGAAAGAATGAAGTTATTTAATCCAGATCATATATTATATATAACAGATAAAAGACAAGAATTACATTTTGAAAGACTATTTCGTTGTGCAAAGAAAGCAAAACTTGTTAATGAAGATACTAATCTTCAATTTATAGGCTTTGGTACCATGAATGGCAAAGACGGAAAACCATTTAAGACTAGGGATGGTGGAGTCTTACGTCTAGAACATTTAATTGATATGGTAACTGATGAAGTCTATAAGAAAATCATGGAAAACCGAGATATGGATCAAGCAGAAGCTAAAGAAATAGCTAAAAAGGTTGGAATTGCTGCATTAAAATACGGAGATTTATCAAATCAGGCTTCTAAGGATTATGTCTTTGATTTAGAGCGATTCACCTCTTTTGAAGGTAATACAGGTCCATATATTTTATACACTATTGTAAGAATTAAATCTATCCTTGAAAAGTTTAATAAGACAGGTAAGAAGATCAGTGATGATATGGAAGTTCTTAAGCCAGAAACACCGGTGGAAGTGGATCTTATGCTTCAGATAACCAGATTTAGTGATATGATTAATTCAGCCTACCAAGAGCAAGCACCTCATAGGATTTGTCAATATATTTATGATTTAGCAGACAAGTTCAGTAGTTTTTATCATGAAACAAAGATTATATCTGATGAAAACAGTGAGAAGAGGCAGGCATCCTTGATACTGCTTATTACACTTGTTAGGGATATCTTGCTTACATGTATTGAGCTTCTTGGATTTGAAGCACCTGAAAGGATGTAACCAGGGATTTGGCAAGGGAATAGTGGAGGAAATATGTATAGACTTATTTCAAAACTAGTTGTATATAAGAAACTAGGGGATAATAGCTTATTAGTTAAACTTGCTGATACTATTAAGGAATTTGATTATCTCCTAGAAGAAGAGAAAATTAAGAGTATAGACAAGATTAAGAGGGAAGATATCATTTCTAAGATATATTCCCTTATTAATGAACTTCTGGATATGGCCACAATATATGGATTTGATGATAATCTTTGGCAAAACTATCTGGCTTATTTGCTAATAAGTATGGAGAATCCTTTTAGCATTACCTGTGAGAAAATAGGTGCTAGAGAAGGAACGGTCAATACATTTGCAAAGTCAGACTTTAAGATATTTAAGGATTTATTTGACTATGACTTTAGGCCTTTGGAGCAGGAGTTAGCTATTAACTGTTTTTCCATAATCACAAATTATAAAGCTACCCCAAAAAAGAGTGGAAGATATAATAAGAATGTGAGTGATAAGGTAAAGGCTATAAGCAGGGATATTGCAACATCCAAAGATGAGGAAGATGTCTTTAAGATAGTGACTGACTTTTATAAGGATTTTGGTGTTGGTAAATTTGGTCTTAATAAGGCCTTTCGCCTATCTAAGGATAGTGGCAAGCTAGAGCTAATCCCTATAAGCAACACAATGGAAGTAAGCTTGTCAAATCTTGTGGGTTATGAAAGGCAAAAAGAGATCTTGCTTGAAAATACTAGGGCTTTTGTAGAGGGTAAGAAGGCTAATAATGTTCTCTTATTTGGAGATAGCGGAACTGGAAAATCTACTTCGGTAAAGGCCATTCTCAATGAGTTTTATGATAAGGGACTTAGAATGGTTGAAATATACAAGCATCAATTTGAAGATTTGTCTACGGTCATATCACTTATAAAGAATAGAAATTATAAGTTTATCATTTATATGGATGATTTGTCCTTTGAGGAGTTTGAGATAGAGTACAAATATCTTAAAGCAGTGATAGAAGGTGGTTTGGAATATAAGCCTGATAATATACTTATATATGCCACTTCTAACAGAAGACATCTAATTAGAGAAACCTGGCGTGACAGATCTGATATGGAAAATGACGGGGAAATCCACCGCTCCGATACTATGGAGGAAAAGCTTTCTTTAGTTTCCCGCTTTGGAATCACCATTAATTTCTCTGCTCCTTCAAAAAAGGAATATATAGAGATTGTAAAACAGCTAGCAAAAAGACAGGGTGTAAGGGGGCTTTCTGAGGAGGAACTTATTGCACAAGCTAATAGATGGGAGCTCTATTATGGCGGTTTATCTGGCCGAACAGCCCAGCAGTTTATTAATTATCTAGCAGGCAGATGTCAGGATACTAACAAATCATTGGATGGGGGAGAAACTATTGATTACTTACATTAAAGATGGATATCTTATAGACCCAGCATCAGGTATAGAAGGTCATTTTGATCTTCTGATAAAGGATAAAAAGGTATGGAAGGTAGCAAATAAGCTAAATCTAGAGGACTTAAATGTCACTGCAGATAAAGTAATTGATGGATCAGGTAAGTTTATTATGCCTGGATTTATTGATCTGCATGTTCACTTAAGGGAACCAGGATATGAATATAAAGAAACCATATTAAGTGGTGGGAAGGCGGCAGCAGCTGGGGGATTTACTACCATATGTGCTATGCCTAATACCAAACCTGCTCTAGATAGTGTGGAAGTAATTACAAGTGTTATTACAAGTGCTAAGAATGCTCCTGTTAATGTATATCCCATTGCAGCTATAACAAAAGGTCAAGAAGGTACTTTATTAAATGATATTGCTAAGCTAATAGATTCAGGTGCTATTGCCATAAGTGAGGATGGCAAATCAGTTCTTGATTCAGGCTTATATGCTAAAGCTATGAGACAAGCTGCAAAACTAGGTATAGTGGTATTTGCTCATTGTGAGGATAGTGCCCTTGCAGCAGATGGTGTTATGAATGAGGGAAGAAAGTCAAAAGAACTGGGATTACCAGGTATTAGTAATGGGGTTGAGGATATTATTACAGCCAGAGACATAATACTTTCTAAAGAAACTGGTGCCAAGCTTCATCTATGTCACTGCTCCACTAAAGGTAGTACTTATATGCTTGATAAGGCAAAGGAATGTGGACTTAATGTAACTGGTGAGACATGTCCCCATTACTTTATATTGTCAGATGAGGATATACCTGGAGACGATGGAAATTACAAAATGAATCCTCCCCTAAGAGCTAAAGAAGACGTAGAAGCTATTAAGGAAGCCTTAAAAAATGACATATTGGATGTTATCGCCACAGATCATGCCCCCCACTCAAAGGAAGAAAAAGACCAAACAATGCTAAAGGCTCCATTTGGAATTGTTGGACTTGAGACAGCATTTTCACTTACATGGACAGAACTAGTAAAAACCGGCATTTTAACCTATAAGCAAGTGGTAGAGAAGATGAGTGTTAACCCAGCCAAAATTCTTGGAATTGATAGGGGCTGTATTGGTGAGGGATATGAAGCTGATATAGTGATTATAGATCCTGATGTGGAGTATTTTATTGATAAGAATAAGTTCTTCTCCAAGGGGAGTAATACACCTTTTCATAATAGAAAGGTTTGTGGAAGGGTTTTGTATACTATTGTATCTGGTGATGTTAAGTATGAGTATAGGGAGGGATTGTATGATTAATAAGCTGATTGATAAGATACAGGAACTGGAGGCACCTATTGTAGTGGGACTAGATCCTATGTTATCTTATGTACCTAAACATTTGATTAAGAAGGCATACGAAGATAAGGGTGAGAACCTTGAAGGTGCCACAGAGGCCATTTGGTTATATAATAAGGGGATTATAGATGGGATATGTGATCTGGTTCCGGCAGTAAAGCCNCAGGTTGCTATGTATGAGCAGTTTGGAATCGAGGGAATGAAAGTTTACATGAAGACCCTAGAATATGCCAAGAAAAAAGGCTTAATAGTTATTGGAGATGTTAAGCGTGGAGATATTGGCTCTACATCTACTGCTTATGCCACAGGTCATCTTGGTAAGGTTACCATTGGAGGCAAAGATTATAGAGGTTTTGATGAGGACTTTATTACTGTTAATCCTTATCTGGGCTCTGATGGTATAGTTCCATTTGTAGAAGTCTGCAAGGAGGAGAAGAAGGGATTATTTATCCTTGTTAAGACATCCAACCCTTCCAGTGGAGAGTTTCAAGATCAGCTTGTTAATGGCAGACCCTTATATGAGATGGTAGGAGAAAAGGTTGCCCAGTGGGGGGACTTATTCATGGGCTCTCAATATAGTTATATAGGTGCAGTGGTTGGAGCTACCTATCCTGAAATTGGTAAGGAGCTAAGAAAGATAATGCCAAAGACATTTATACTGGTTCCAGGTTATGGTGCACAGGGAGGAAAAGCTGAGGATCTAAAACATTACTTTAATAAGGATGGTTTAGGTGCAATAGTAAATTCCTCAAGAGGTATAATAGCTGCATATAAGCAACCACAATATGAGTCATATGGAGAGGAAGCATATGCAGATGCTGCAAGACAGGCAGTTCTTCATATGAAGGAAGATTTAAAGAAAGCATGGATTAAAGGGTAAGATAAACTTGTTTAAAATAGTTTATGGAGGTTATTGAATGTCCCCATATGGGAATATCAATAACCTCCATTATGTTTTAATATGTTTTAAGTTTCACTTATATTATAGAGTTTCTGGCTCTGGATAATCTGTTCCGAATGTATCCACAGTTACGGTCTTCATAACTTGTGGTTCGACAGGAAGATCGGAATAGTCCGTCTTGCTATCAGCAATTTTATTTACAACATCCATTCCTTCAATAATCTTTCCAAATGCAGCATATGAGCCATCAAGATGAGGGGAGTCTTTATGCATAATAAAGAACTGTGAACCTGCTGAATCTGGTCTCTGGGATCTAGCCATTGATATTACTCCAGCCTCATGTTTTAAGCTATTGTCAAAATGATTATAGGTGAATTCCCCTTTAATTGAATAACCAGGACCTCCTGTGCCATTTCCGTCAGGATCCCCACCCTGAATCATAAAGCCACGTATTACCCTATGGAATGTCAGCCCGTTATAGAAGCCTTTATTAATAAGGGATATAAAATTATTAACAGTATTTGGAGCTATATGGGGATATAATTCAAGTTTCATAATATCTCCGTTGTTCATTTCAATTGTAACGATTGGATTCATATTTTCCTATGCCCTTTCTGCTTGTTTATATAATCCGTACTTTTATGTTATCGGTGGTAATATACCACAAGTTAAAGTTTCTTGTCAAGGTAGACCTGTTAATATTTGCGAAGTTCATCCTCTCCCTTGTCCTCTAGCTTTTCAATGTTCTTAATAATAACATCATAAGTGTAATCATCATTAACTTTAACGCTTACCCTATCTTCAACTTGATGGTGAAGTAAGGCCTTTCCTAAAGGTGAATCTATTCCTATTC
>JGI24708J26588_10002645_pt1 | contig 13440 bp, 9 predicted proteins | sample BioPla1DNA2_FD_26588 | JGI IMG/M metagenome (IMG submission 26588) | reverse complement strand
AGCGCATCGGCGTCACTCATGCCTCGTTTTCTGAGCCGCTCGAGCCGTACGTTTTCGTTTGCCGTGATCGCCCAAATTTGATCGGCATGATCGATAAATCCTCGCTCCACTGGGATCGGCGCGTCGAGAACGACAGCTTTGACTTTTTTCTTCTCAGCTTCTTTTAGACGGGTGTCAACGGCCGCGACGACGTCTTCGTGAACGATAGCGCTCAATGCATCAAGTGCTCGCTTGTTCGTAAAAGCGAGATCCGCCATTTTACTGCGAAGAAGGGCGCCGTTCTCGTTGACCAAATCGGAACCCAGTACTTCAGCGATGCGAGCGGTCGTATCGGACGCCCGATCCGTCAGCTCATGCGCGATGGCGTCGGCGTCAATAACCTGAATCCCCGCCGCGCGACAAATAGAGGCGACGACGCTCTTGCCTGTCCCGATTCCGCCTGTGATACCAAGCACAAACATATAGAAGTCCCTCCAATCGCTCTAACTCAAATCACCCCAAGTACGACCGGCTTTCGCCTCGGCGATCAGCGGGACAGATAGTTCCATCGCCTGCTCCATAACATCGCGCAAGAGCGTCATAACGCGCTCCCGATCATCCTCGGACGACTCAAGAATCAGTTCGTCGTGAACCTGAAGGATGAGACGCGCATTCAAGTTCTCGTCTTTCAACAAGCGGCGGACTCTGACCATGGCAATCTTGATCAAATCTGCCGCCGTGCCCTGCACGGGCGCATTCATCGCCGCGCGTATTCCGAAGTTGTAAATATTTCTGTTCTGAGATTGAAGCTCAGGCAGATAACGCCTTCTGCGGAAGAGCGTTTCTACATAACCGCGCTCTTTGGCGAGTTCGCCCTGAAGATCCAGCCACGCCTCAACTTGCGGGTACTGATCGTGGTAGCGTTTAATGAGACGGCGCGCATTTGGAATAGGGATGTTGAGATCTCGCGACAATCCGAAATCGGAGATGCCGTACGTTATACTGAAATTGACTGTCTTAGCCGTTCCGCGCTCGTCGGCAGTGATATCAGATTCGCGTTTTCCGAAGAGAGCCGATGCCGTGACACGGTGGACATCACGCCCCTCGTTAAAAGCATCCGATAGATTCTTGTCGCCTGAGAGATGTGCGAGAAGGCGCAGCTCAATCTGACTGTAATCGGCACCGATCAGAACATAACCGGGGGAGGCGATGAAAAACTCGCGGATGCGCTTCCCGCGCTCCGTGCGGATAGGGATATTCTGAAGGTTCGGATTTGAGCTCGACAATCTTCCGGTCGTCGTCAACGCCTGATTGTACGTTGTCCGTATCCTGCCGTCAGAATCAATTTCTTTTTTCAGACCCTCGAGAAACGTCCCGCGCAACTTAGTCAACTCGCGAAATTCGATAATCGATTCGATGATCGGATGGAATCCGCGCAGCCGTTCAAGTTCGTCGGCAGCCGTGCTGTACTGACCTTTTGAGCTTTTACGCCCCGTCGGCAACCCCATTTCTTCATACAATACTTCGGCAAGCTGCTGAGGGGAATTAATATTGAACTCTTTCCCGGCATCGCGGTAGATCGACTGTTCAAGCGACTCGAGCTCACTGAGCATCGAAGCCGATTCAGCCTCGAGTGCGTCCAGATCGATGAGAACACCAGTTCGCTCCATATCGGCAAGAACGTTGACAAGTTCCATTTCAATATCGGCAAGGACCGTGACATCTCGTTCAACAAGTTGGTTTTGTTGTTTCTCCGCCACATCCAACAGCAGGAGGCAGAGTCGTTTGTTCTCGGCATTTCGATCCTTCAACAAAGGCAGGCTGTCGTCCTCGTAAGGTTGGAACGCGTCGCCGAGCGAGGCTCGTAAAGCGAATTCGATATCGTCCGTTCTGCCCAGCTCATTTAGAAGATAGGAAGCGATCATCACGTCAACTACAGGACGATGCGGTGCTTTCACGTCATTTTTTCTCAATTGCCGCTTAAAATCCCATGTTACAAAAGCATTCTCGCGCTGATCGATCAGCTGAACGATTGGAAATGCCTCGGAGACAAAGAGACAGGCCTGATTCGTAATCAGGATCCCGTCGGCTCCGTCACTCGGCAGGAGAAAAGCGACCGGTACATCAGGGGCGACCTTCTCAGACCACTCATTAATCGAGTCAAAAATTGGAATGCGATCGGCGCGATCACGAAGACTCTCTTCAGCAGCTTCGCTTTCCGCCGATGAGAGATTGAATCTCTCTAAAAATGAGCGAAACTTCAGACGCGTCAGGAGCAGCGCGAGAGCTTCACGATCGACCGCGCTGTCGACGTCGGACGCTAGAAGCATATCGGCTTCTTCGAGAGGGACATCCCGACAGATAACGGAAAGTTCACGCGATAGTTTCGCCGACTCCTCGCCGGCAGTCAAATTTTTCAAAAGTGCGCCCTTCATATCGCCGAGGTGCTCATAGACGTTATCAATGCTTCCGTATTCACGGATGAGCCTAAGCGCCGTCTTCTGCCCGACTCCCCTTACACCGGGGATATTATCCGATGCGTCGCCCATCAGTCCCTTTACCTCAATCCACTGTGCAGGAGGCAGACCGTACTCTTTCATCATGGACTCGGGAGTAATGATTTCGCTTTCCGAACCGTCCCGTTTTGTCGTCAGAAGTACGACCGACGTGTCATCAGAAACGAGCTGCAGCGCATCGCGATCTCCCGTCAAAATATAGACGCGCATACCGCGATCTTCGCCAATGCGCGCCAGTGTACCGATCAAGTCATCTGCTTCGTAATCATGCAATCCGACAGGCTGGAATCCCAAGCAATCGAGCAACTCACGAGCGATCGGTACTTGTCGTGCAAGATCATCGGGCATCGGGCTTCTGCCCTTTTTGTACTCATCGAACTGTCGATGACGAAACGTCTCTCCGGGCATGTCCATTGCGGAAACAACATGCGTCGGTTGAAACTCTTCTTTATACTTCAACAGCATGTTCAGAAAAGCGAACAGCGCGCCAGTCGGCAATCCGTCCGGCGCCGTCAAGCGATTTCGGCCCGCCATTCCGTAAAAAGCGCGATTGAGCAGACTATGAACATCAATGAGCATGAGAATTTTTTTAGAAGCCACGATATTATCCTTTCAGGCGATTTATCTCTCTCACATTTTAAATCAATTCAGCGCACTTTGCCGACAGCATAGCGAAGCAGCGTGCCGGCGACGGCGGGCGCCGTACCGCTCCGCGAATCCTCCAGAACGATCCCGATAGCAAATGGCGTTTTCTCATCGGCAATAAAACCGGCAAAAAGATTGTTCGTCACCATCTTGCCGTCCTCATCCTCAACATTTGCCGTTCCGGTCTTGCCGCGAATATCGATTCCCTTGATGTTTGCCTTCTTCCCTGTCCCGTCCGTTACGACAGATCGCATCATATCCGACATCTTGTCGGTCACGAGACGGTCAAGGATCGTGATAGTTGCATCATGATCAATCTCTCGAATTTCCCCCATCGGCGTCCTCGTCGCTTCGACGATGTAGGGCTGTCGCATAACGCCGCCGTTAGCGATCGCCGACGCGATCATGGCTAGGTGAAGAGGTGTGACGCTCACGCGATCCTTACCGCCCGGTTGTCCTATTGCCGCCCAAGTAATTGCGGCATCGTCCTCATGGCCGATATCGCAAACGCTCGGCGCAACCTTGAGTCTATCGAGCGAAAATTCCGTATTGAAGGCAAGCGCTTTGGCTGCCTCTTTAAGAGGCTGTGCTCCAAGCAGCAGACCAATATGACCGAAATAATGGTTGCATGAAGTCGCGAATGCCTTCTCAAGCCCCGGCGTACCGTGCGTACTCTTCATGTAGCGCTCGAAGACACCGCCGGGCATGAGCGCTTTTTTGCCGCGGCACGTCACCTTCAAATCGTGAGGATATTCTCTTTGATTGAGAAAAGCCGTTGCTGTCACGATCTTGAACGTCGAACCGGGCACATACCTGCCCAAAAGCGCCCTGTTGAAAAGAGCCGTATCGGGTATATTCTTCCAAGCGATGACATTCTCGGGAGCGACGGAAGGCTTTGAGACGAGCGCATATACTTCGCCCGTTCGATAATTCATGATGGCGACGGCGCCGCGCTTGCCCTTAAGCGCGCGCGCAGCCTCAATCATCAGATCGCTTCTGACAGTGAGGAGCAGATCGTCGCCCTCAAGTCCCTTTCCGGAAAGGTCGAGCTTTAGCTGCGTCAAGAACGGCCGTCCGCTGCCGAGAAGATGGTCTTGCCAGAGCGATTCAAGCGTATTGGTGATGTTGTGCGTGTAATCTCCGACAAGATGCAACGCAGCCTCCGCGAGCACGTCATTGGCTGCGTAACGGCGATTGCCCTGCTCGTCGCGTCCCGCGAGGATGACGTCATCAGCCGTAATGATTTCACCCGCCATCTTGTAACGTGATTTCAATGCCGCCTTGTCCTCGCCCGCTGACTCAAGCCATGTCGTTCGGGCGCGGTTACTCTGCGCGATAACTCCCGTGATAAAAAGAGCAAAAAGGACAGTAAAAACGACAACGAATATACGGATGTTCCGAAGGAGTGATTTCATCGCTCTATCCTCCGATCAAACGTCGTACCGGTCAATTCACCAATACTTGTGAGTCTTTTTGCCGAACATTTTACCGGCAACGCTGAAGAACGTGCCATAATACCTAGAAGCAGCGCGATCATCAGCCACTTGGCAAGGAATGAGCTGCCGCCGCGCGCGATAAAGGGCAGCGTTACACCTGTCAGAGGTATAAGCCCCGTCGTACCTCCGATGACGACGAGAGCTTCGATCAGAATGGCGGACGCGAGGCCGAGAATCAAAGCGCTCGTAAACCCGTCGCGTGCGCCGATGACACTTGACATACCCCTCAGCCAGATCGTCATGTAAAGAAGAATCAGCATGACACCGACGATCATGCCAAACTCTTCACAGACGATCGCAAAGATCATGTCGGAATTTGCAAGCGGGATACTGCCGGGACTGCCGTTGCCGAGACCGCGTCCGAACAGTCCTCCCCGACTGACAGCCTGCAATCCGTACACGATTTGGCGATTGTCGTCACCGATTCGATCCCACAATGAAATCCATCCGTAGATCCTTCGATTGACGTATGGAATCGCCCGATAAATCAAGACACCTGCGACACCTGCAATACCTAAAACGGAGGCGGATAATATATATTCCGATGTCATGACCGTAAAGACGACAAGTGTTACCGGAAATAGAATCATGATGGATCCGAGATCCGGCAATAAGACAATCAGTCCGGCATTGAGAATGCCCCATACGCCGAAGAGGATGAGCTGTCTCCCTTTCGGTCGTATCCTGAAAAACCATGCTAACGTGAAGATCCACGTTATCTTCGCAAACTCGGTTAACTGTAGCGTCAGCCCGCCCGGAAGCGGAATCCACAGTCCGGCTCCTTGCGTCTCCTGCCCCTCTCCGAAGATAAGTGTCACGACGTACAGCACGGGAGTCAGCACAAAACAGATCGGTGCCAACCGCTCGAGCAAATTCGTCCTTTGCGAAAGCAAGACGAGGATGACCAGAATGATGAGAGAGATCGCAAGGGCTCCTGTTTGGCCGACAAGCGCGCTTTTAAGGCTGCGATGCCACGACTCGATTGTGTAATCTTCAATATGAGAAGGAAAAACACGCGATAATCCGAGAAGTCTCGCCTGAACGGTCAGCCCTATTGTCGTAAGGCCTGTCGCCGCCTGAAAGACAACGGGATCAATACGCGGGATAAATCGACTCAGAACAAGGCTCACTACATGCAGCAAGAAGTAGACGGATGCGAGCACTAAGACGAAAAACTTGGCGACGGCACCAGTATCGGTGCCTCGCATCCCGACAAAGAGCGCGAGTAGAGATCCGAGTTGCAACAGCAGCGTCATGATGACGGCCGAGACAGACCAACGGGAAGAGACAGCCTCAGAGAGCTCGGACATCTGTGTCACTTCGTCAGTCACCGTGCAGGTGTCGTCCATAATAAAGCTCAAAACGCGCCTGCCGACGCCTATTTTATCACCTTGGCGCAACGATGTAGACTCCGTGACTTGACGGCCGTTCAGCCAGACCATAGCGGAGCGCTCAGGGCGCATCGTCCAGACTTTGTCATGATAGTAAATCGTTAAGTGTTGCCTTCGAATACCCTTGCCCTTTATGCGGATATCGGAAGCTCGCGATGAGCCTATCTGTGTCGTATGAAATAAGGGTAACGAAGCGACGAACTCAGGCTCAAGCGGATCTGACAGGAGAAGGAAAAAACCCGTCACAGGCCGTGTCGCGCTGCGCAAATTCGCAAGAAGCGATCGCAATGCGCGATAAAAAAGGACAATGGACGGAACGGCGATGACGACGAAGATACCGTATCGCGCCAAATGCATGTATGAAGAAAAAGTCATACCGATTCGTAAGGCCGATTCTCGGATAGCGATTGTCCCGCAACAACATGCGGATCGTAAGGAACATCAGGGAGCGAAGCGCGTGACTCCTGAACATTGACGTCGCCGCAGCTCTCAAGAACGGATAGAAGCTGTTTCATGAAACACGATAGTCCGAGCTCTTCGTCCGCCCCGATAATCTTCTCGAGCTTGGCGACTTCCTTCTTCAGATATTTCATATCGTCAACTTGTGTGAGACTGAAGATCTTCTTGTGGTCTGTCTGAACGAACTGTTCAGCCGATAAGAATAGCTCTTCGCGCATTTTTTCCCCAGGTCGCAATCCAATATATTGAATCGGTATATCGACATCGGGCACAAGACCGGAGATTCGGATCATGTCACGGGCCAGCTTATCAATTCTGACCGGATCGCCCATATCCAAAACGAATATCTCACCGCCTTTTGCGTATGCACCTGCCTGAAGCACGAGACTTGAAGCTTCGGGGATCGTCATGAAGTAGCGCTCGACCTTAGGGTGCGTAACCGTCACCGGATGACGATGTCTAATCTGTTTTTCAAAGAGAGGAATAACGCTGCCGCTGCTCCCCAGAACATTGCCGAATCGCACGGCCGCAAACGAAGTATCTTTCCAAATCTTGTCGAGCGCCATGATGACAATTTCACACAGTCTCTTACTCGCTCCCATCACATTCGTCGGGTTGACGGCCTTATCCGTTGAGATCAGAACGAATCTCGGAACACCGCACCGTGCTGCCGTCAGCGCGACGTTGTACGTCCCGTAGATGTTGTTCTTCACCGCCTCGCCCGGGCTGTCCTCCATGAGAGGTACATGTTTGTGAGCTGCCGCATGAAAGACGACATCGGGAGCGTATTCAAGGAACAATTGTTCAATACGTTTGCAATCTCGAACCGAACCGATGAGAACTTTTAAATTGAGATGTCTGCCATATCGTTCGAAAAGATCCTGCTGCAGCTCGTAGACGCCGTTTTCATAGACGTCATAAAGGATGAGAAGGGCGGGTTTAAATGAAGCAATCTGGGTCGCAAGTTCCGAGCCGATTGAACCGCCTCCACCTGTAACGAGAACCGTCTTATCTCGAATGAATGCGCTGACCTTGTCCATGTCATACTCGACTGCTTCGCGACCGAGCAAGTCGTCAATTCGGATATCGCGAACATCGGACAGGTGGACTTTCCCGCCATCGAGTTCGGTAAAAAAAGGCAGGATTCTGACACGGCAATCAGTACGATGGCAAATCTCCAAGATGTTGCGGATCGTCTCACTCGAAGCGGAAGGGATGGCGACGATGATCTCGTCAATACGCATCTCATGTGCCAGTCTCTCAATATCGTGGCGATCGCCGAGAACCGGCACGCCGTTGTTTCTATAATGGTGCGTGAGAACATTGTCATCGACGGCACAGACGGGAATCCTTCTGCTCTGAGCAGTCTTCAGCTCGACAATGATTTGGCTTCCGGCAGCGCCGGCTCCGACAATCATGACGCGTATTCTCTCGTTTCCCTTTGACCGCCTTCTCGAACGCCTCACCAGTCGATGTGACTGATAAAACCGGTATAAAAGACGAATCGCCGTCACGGCGCCCGTCAAGAGAAACCAAAACAAGATATACGTGGGAAGCGTGTAATTGCGCTCCATCAGCTGGAACACGAGTACGGACAGGAAAAGATGGGCCGTCGTCCCGGCAAAAAGTATCAAATACTGAGTGCCGCGCGCAAACGCCCACATCTGAGTGTAGAATCCGAAAAGCGGAAATACGACGAGACCGATCAGAACAAAAACAAACCACGTATCTTTAAACTGTCCCCAATAACGCGCGGGGACTACCCCTTCAAAAATGAGTAAAAGCGACAACAGAGCCGCGATAACAGTTGACGCGGCATCAAAGGCGATCAAGAACGCTTTGCGCGGCGTTAAATGACGAGTTGTTGTACGGGGTTGATTGTTATCCATCTATTCTAGAAAAAACTCATCTTTTCGCAAGCTAAACAAAGGTGTTATCGCTAACGGAGTGCCATATTTAATCTTTCAGGGCCTGAATGGAGCTGAGGTACGTGTTGATATCATTCAGGAGAAAATCCACATCAATGTCGTGAACTTGACAGGCTTCTTCCAGTGTCTCATTGTTTGCCATCATACAACCGACACAATGCAGACCGTGCCCCATCAAGAGACCTGCAAGATTACGGTCAATTCGAATGATGTCGATGATCAGCGTATCTTTCGTAACTTTCATAAACCAATTCCTTCTCTATATCATGTAACCGATGAACGTCTATTTCTGTTGGTATGGTACAGCAAGGCGACGCGACATGCAAGCATAACGGCGCATTGAGAGTCCTTACGTACCATTCGTGCGGCGTGCCGCTCAATTGGCCGGTCACGTTATTATATCGCCTTTTTCATTGAAAAGGCCGCTTTTTTACCGCTAAAAATGACTTCCGGCGACGACAAAAGACGCCAAACCCTTGACAAGACGCCATTTGATCGTGATAATAGGCAAAGAATTGCCAGAAGGAGGCTAATGAATGAACAAAAGTGAACTGATCAACGCAGTGGCGGAGAAAACGCAACTGACAAAAAAAGACAGTGAAAAGGCCGTCACAGCAGTTTTTGACGTCATCACCGAACAGCTTGCAAAAGATGAGAAAGTCGTTCTTGTCGGCTTCGGAACCTTTGAGGTTCGCCATCGTGCCGCACGCAAAGGTCGCAATCCGAGCACCAAGGAAGAGATCCTTATCCCCGCAACGAAAGCGCCGGCGTTCAAAGCCGGTAAAAACCTGAAAATCCAGGTGAACAAGTAATCGAAATTCTTATTTTGGCTTACCGTGAGGGCTGTCGGTCGATAGCCCTCGCTTCATTTCGCAGCAATTGCGGAGCTCAATGCTTACCGAACATCTCTGAACGTACAAGATGATCGGCGACCATCTCTGCTAATCTCACAATGGTGCGCGCGACGGGCAGACTTACATCGCGCTCCCGAAGCAATCTAAACGGCAGATACTCTCCATCTTCAAGCGTCTGCATTTCACGCATTGCGAGGTCGTCGAACAAATAACGCACATTTCTTTCAACCTGATAAGGCGTCATCTTGTATTTTTCGGCAATTATCGGGTATAGACGTTTGCTGATCGGATTGAGAAGCGAAACGTCGCCCGCGATCACGCGCATCATCTCCTGAAGAAGCCGATAGCCGCGCAGATGAAAATTGAATGCATATCGCTCCAAGACATTGTCAACCGCCAGATGCACTTCTGCCTGATGATGATGCTCATGAAGTGTTTGCTCCGCGATTAGATTCTCCGCCGTTGCCAAGACTTTGCGCGCGGCGTAAGGAGAGCCTTTACGACCGTCGACCAGATAATGAACTCTCCCGGAAGAATCCATCACGCCGAAAAGTCCCTGCCGATTCATTAATTTTTCGACATGATTGAGGAGTTCCCGATTGGAGGCGACTAAATAAAAACCGAACTCGTCTTTCGGCCTATTGCGCTGTTCCGTCAGCTCCGACTTCATATCTGAACGAATCGATTGATCTCGAGTCATCTCCTCCGCCCCTCCTCTCCGTTTTATTGTAGAGGCGGAAAATACTGAAATTTTCGCTCCGATCAAAAATTCACGGACACGCTTACGATCTTTTCAATTGATTAATGATCGGGAACATCGCCGAAACGAACGACGTTGATAATATAGAAAGTTCTCGGTGTGTAAGTGATTTGATAGCGGCCCTGGGCCCCCGATTTGAATACACCGGGAGGGAAATAATAGATCTGTCCGTCAAGAGTCAATGAATGATTTCGAGGCACTACCTCAGCGGGAATCTCGATCTCACGGACACTGTATTGACGATTGACGAGCTGCACGCTATCGAACACCATCGGTACGAGCAGAACGGCTGATAGGTAAGAGATCATAACGACCAGTACGATCGGCGCAAGATAAGAGAGGCGTGATTTGCAGGAGTGATTCCAGATTTTACGCAGAAAAACAGTGAGCAAAGCAAAAAGCGCGCTCACGAGTGCAAAACTGGCGAGCAGGCCTAAAGCAAAGTATATTATCATCATTATCATGTTTGATCTCCATCATCGTATGAAGCCAACAAGGCGATAAAGGCGTCCTCATCCATAATCTGAACCCCCAGCTGTTGCGCGCGTTCAGCCTTATTGCCGGGGTTTTCACCCACGACGACGACCGATGTGCGTGCCGAAACGGAACCGGCGACGCGTGCTCCGAGATTCTCCAAGGCAGCCCTTGCTTCGTTGCGCGTCATGGAGGTTAAAGTCCCGGTAAGAACGAACGTCTGGCCGTCAAGCGGCTTCTCAGTGTCCTTTATTTCTTCAGTCATCTTTAATCCGCTCATTTCAAGACGCTCCAACAATTTTTCCGTTTGCGGCAATGAAAACCAGTGACTGATCGAGCGTGCCGTCGCNGGGCCGATATCCCTGATAGAAGCGAGTATCTCCTCATCCGCCTGCGCCAAACGTCGAAGATCAGGAATCGCTTTCACAAGCGCCTGCGCAGTCTGGCGTCCCACGAGCGGAATACCGAACCCCGTGACGAGTCGCTCAAGCGGCGCATACTTTGAACGATCGAGTTCTGCGAGCAGCTGATCTACACTCCTGTCGCGACCGATAATACCCTCTTCAACCAATTTATCGCGTTTTTCATGGAGCGTATAAAGGTCGGCGATGGAACGGACATAGCCGGCATGATAAAGGGCGTTCGAGACCTTCTCTCCCAACCCGGTGATATCCATGGCTTCTCTCGAAGCGAAATACGTCAAATGCCGTACGAGTTGCGCGGGGCAGTCGATACCGGTACAGTAGAGGTCGGCACCGTCTCCGACGTATTCGGTCTCCGATCCGCACGCCGGACACGTGGAGGGAAGAATATAACGTTCCGTCTCTGTCGGACGCTTATCTTTAATGACTTTTATAACTCCAGGGATAATGTCCCCTCCCTTTTGGATGAGAACCGTGTCACCGATACGGACATCGAGCTGATCGACGAAACTTTGATTGTGCAGTGTCGCTCTTTGCACCGTCGTACCTGCGAGATTGACGGGCGCGAGATGAGCCAGCGGCGTAATGCGTCCCGTACGCCCGACTTGGGCCGAAATGTCGAGAACAACCGTCTCCTTTTGTTCCGGCGGATACTTATAGGCGATCGCCCATCGCGGAAATTTGCTCGTCGCGCCAATTTCTTCGCGCGGATCGAGTTGATCAACTTTAATGACGGCCCCATCAATTTGAAAAGGCAATTCGTCACGCTTCCTCTCAATCCTCTCGATAGCCTCAATCACCTCACCAGATGAACGGCAGACGGAGATTTCAGGGATAACGGGAACACCGAGATCCGACAACCAGGAAAGCGACGCGGAATCGTTCGAAAATGAGCGTGAAGAACGCTGAATCTCAAAAGCGAAAAAAGAGAGACCGCGGTCTCGGACAACCGTCGCGTCGAGCTGGCGAAGCGTACCGGCCGCGGCATTTCTCGGATTGGCAAATGCTTTTTCNCCGGAGTCGNCAAGCGACCGGTTGAGCGCATCAAATGACGCGTAAGGCATATAGACTTCTCCGCGAACGACAACCTCAGCGGGTAACTCGCTAAGNATAATAGGAATCGAAGCGATCTGGCGGATATTCTCCGTGACATCCTCACCATATGTAATACCGTCTCCGCGTGTCACACCTCTTACGAGGAATCCGTTTTCATACGTAAGGCTGACGGAGAGGCCGTCAATCTTCATCTCGACAAGAAAGATCGCGTCAGTGTACTGCGAGCGGATGCGGTCGACGAACGACGTAACTTCCGCGTAAGAGAAAGCGTCAAGAAGCGAGAGCATAGGATATCGGTGAGGAACTTGCGTAAATTTCGATGAGGCTTCTCCGCCGACGACAGACGTCGGTGAATCACGAAGAACGAGTTCAGGCCATTCATCTTCAAGCAGCTCAAGCTTGCGGAGAAGCCGATCATACGTCTCGTCCGACGTCAAAGGTTCATCAAGGTTGTAATAGGCGTGATTAAGCTCTCGGAGCACTTGCGTGAGTTGTCCGATCAGTACGGCGGCAGAATCCCGATCACCGGGATTCCCCATCCGTAATAAAGACTCCAAACGGTCGCGATCGAGATCCATCACTACTCCAATTAAACTTTACGCTTTGCCGTCACACCCTAAAACGTTTGTGATCTTATGAGCGACAATCTCCTCAATGGCATCTCTTGCCGGGCCGAGATATTTGCGCGGATCGAAATCTGCCGGGTTCTCAGCCAGATACTTACGAACAGATGCCGTCATTGCCAGACGCAAATCACTGTCGATATTAATCTTGCATACGGCCATACCTGCCGCTTTACGCAACATATCCTCAGGGATACCGATAGCGTCGGGCATGGAACCGCCGTAACGATTGATCGTATCGACGTATTCGGGAATAACGGAACTAGCTCCGTGCAGAACGATGGGGAAACCGGGTAAACGTCGCTCTATTTCTTCAAGTATGTCGAAACGGAGCTGCGGCTTTTGTCCGGGTTTGAATTTGTACGCACCGTGACTGGTGCCGATCGCGATCGCCAAAGAGTCACAGCCTGTTCGAGCGACGAACTCTTCGACTTCGTCGGGATCCGTATAGGACGCGTCCTCGGCGCTGACGACGACATCATCCTCAATGCCCTCAAGGCGGCCGAGTTCGGCCTCGACGACGATCATCGGGTCATGGCTATGCGCATAGTCTACGACGCGACGCGTCAGTTCGATGTTCTCCTCAAACGGCAGATGCGACCCGTCGATCATCACGGAGGTAAATCCTCCGTCGATACAATCTTTACATAGTTCAAAAGAGTCACCGTGGTCGAGATGCAATGCGATAGGCAATCCAGACTCGATCATCGCAGCCTCGACAAGTTTGAGAAGATACGTCTGATTTGCGTAGCGCCTCGCACCTGCCGATACCTGCAAAATAAGCGGTGCTCGCAGCTTGTTCGCCGCGTTGACGATCCCCTGAATAATTTCCATGTT
>JGI24708J26588_10002644_pt1 | contig 13443 bp, 15 predicted proteins | sample BioPla1DNA2_FD_26588 | JGI IMG/M metagenome (IMG submission 26588) | reverse complement strand
TAGTCGTGAGCGCTGTCAAAAATGCAAATATTAAGCCGCATATGTTGCAGCTCGAAATTACTGAAAATGTCCTTTTTAACTTTACGGAAAGTGCCAACGATATTTTAACAAAGCTCGTTAATTACGGTGTAATAATTGCTCTTGATGATTTTGGTACTGGATACTCATCTCTTAGCTACCTTAAGAACTTCCCTATTAGGTATCTAAAGATAGATAAAAGTTTCATTGATGAAATTTTCAATAGTAAAAAGGATTATGCTATTACTGGCTCTATAATTAATCTTGTGCATAGCCTTGATATTAAAACAGTCGCCGAAGGCGTCGAAACGCAGGGTCAATTCGATTATCTGAATAAATTAAATATCGACCTTGTCCAAGGCTATCTTCTTGGAAAGCCTTTGTCAGAACGTGATGCCGTCAAATTCCTGCTAGGAAGTCGACAAAAAGGAAAATAAACTTCATTACATATTTTTATAAACTACAAACCCCTATGCTTTTTTTGCATAGGGGTTTTAGCTAGCCTTCTATGTAAGCTATTAAGTATCCGTGCGCAGTCCAAAACTAATTGTAAGCGCAGTGTTAATCTTGCCCATTGAGCCAGTATCAAGTACTCCCATTTTTTCTTTTAATCTCTTTTTGTCGATTGTTCTAATCTGTTCTAATAACACGACAGAATCCTTAGCAAGTCCGCAACTTTGAGCATTGAGCTCAATATGTGTTGGGAGCTTCGCCTTTTCCCTCTGACTTGTTATTGCTGCTGCTATTACAGTTGGGCTATGTTTATTGCCAACATCATTTTGTACGATTAATACGGGGCGCACTCCCCCTTGTTCGGAGCCTACAACAGGACTCAAATCTGCGTAATAGATTTCTCCCCTCTTTATCGACACACGAAATACACTCCTTCGCCGTATATTTTATACTTATATTTTTGCCAGTTTGTTTCAACTTATACAAAAAATCTGGGGAGCTACAATTTTTTGTACCTAGCAATACATACTATTCAATTTCATTTTTTTATGATACAGTATTATGTGCATTGACATTTATTTTCATAGTGATATAATAATTGCATATTCCATTAAATAAAAGAGGTGGCTATTTGCAATCTAGAAGTTTAAAATCGGCATTCGGCGGCATCACTTATTTTCTAATATGCACTTTCATTGCCTTATTGCTTGCAATTTTTAATGTTAGTTGCAGTAAAGCCGAAAATTATAAATCGCTACCTGAATTGACAACATCATATAATCCGCAGCATTTTGCGAAAATAACCACCGATGATAACGATATTTTCATTGAGGGTAGGTTCTATCCGGCAATGTTAAGCCGCATCTCTCTCACTCCATCGGGTTTACATTCAGATCCGCATGTAAATCCCAATGGTGAATTTACCTCCGTCCTAACTAGCACGGCTAGAAATGGCGAATATGCGCTGAACTTCACACTTGAAAGCGGCGATACATTCTACTACCGAATTTTTCGGCAAAATGGGCAGTGGATTCTGCCCGATTATAGCATGATTGAGAAAAATTGTGCAAAGCTTGATGCCATTGTTGAAATTGATAAGGAAATCACTGCTAGCTATATTAGCGATGATGTGGATTCTATAAACAATACCCTCGATAAAATAAAGAACCTCAGTGATGAAATATGTTTTGATGCAAAAAGTGATTACGAAAAAGCCCGTGCCATATCACAATGGGTATCGTCAAATATATATTATGACCATGACGCAAGCGAAGATTCTGTCACATTATCGAATATTACCTTGGACAATATAATTTCCAATCATCGTACCGTATGCGCCGGATTTGCTAATATCTATGCCGCATTATGCGATGCTCAGGATCTTGATGTTATCAATATTAGGGGCGGCACAATTCAAAGGAACATTAGCCATTCAGGGCTGGAGGAATCAAGTGAACGCCATGAGTGGAATGCCGTTTGGATTGGCGAACGCTGGATTTTCGTCGATACTACTTGGAATACGCAGAATATATATTCGGGTGGCGAATACCGTGACGGAAGCACAAATTTAAAGTTTTTTGATATTTCGATTGAAGCTATCAGTGCCGACCATCGATTCGATTTAATCGAAAGACGCAAATATTACTAGATAGTAAATTAAATCGGGCAAGGGAATAAAACCCTTGCCCGATTAGTTTATACAACGTTAAGTAAAAGAAATGCACCTTTTATCAAATGCTGGCATAGAATACCACAGAGTATTATTATCATAGAGGAAGTTTTTGTTCTAGCGGTGTAGCTTTTAGTAGAGAAGATAAGGTGATAAAATCTATCTCTTTATCTCAATGATATTGATGACAACATCGTCACCATTAATGTCTATCGTGCCATAGGAGCGGTATCGCCTACCCCTCGGCGCATGTAAGCTACCCGGATTCATCACATATATACCATCTATTATAGTAGAAAGGTACAGATGCGTATGCCCATATAGGGCAATATCGACCTCGTTCTGCTTAGCCGTATTAACTAGATTATCGACTGTTTCACGAACGCCGTAATGGTGCCCGTGCGTTATCAAAATCTTCTTGCCGCCTAGATCAAGAATATCGGTTACCTTTGCCTTGGATGCATAATCCCGATTCCCCTGCACGAAATAGAATGTCTTGTCGGGGAAAAGTTGCTGCATATCTCGCAATTCATTTTCACCATCACCAAGATGAATGAATGCATCTGCGTCTAGGTTCTCCTCGACAACTTCCTTAAATATATAGTAATCTCTATGCGTATCCGCCACGACAATAATCCTCATATTACCATCCTCTGCTATGAATATCATTACTTCTATGATATCTTATTATAGCATATTATAGAAATAACCGATATAGTAAACTTATACAATTTTTAAATTTGGAGGCTTAAAATGAGTAAAATTGATCCAAAGATGCTTAAAATGATGTTGAACATGGTTAGTAAAAAATCCGGAAAGTCGCCTGAAGAACTACTACAGGCGCTCGAATCAGGGAATGTTGAAGATGCGCTGAGCTCACTCTGTCCGAATGACGCACAGAAGATTCAGCAGATACTTAAAAGTCCCAATGTCGCAAATCAAATCCTCTCATCACCTGAAGCTCAGGGAATTCTGAGGAAAATATCGGGGCAGGAAGAGTAACTAATAACCCGCCTGCCACTTTTAAAAAGGAGGGATGGTAGTGGATGATTTAACTAGCAAGATTGAGAATATTCTCGGTAGTGAGGAGGGGCAGGCACAAATAAGGGAGCTTGCAGCAATGCTCGGCGGGGAAAATGGCGAAATGCCTGATCTTTCGGCGCTCGGTGATATGTTCGGCAGCGCTCAAGACGGAGATTCGTCACACCAAAATTCGGAAGATGGTGAGAGTATCCTCGGCGATATTGATATTGGAATGCTGCTAAAGATGAAAGATATGTTTTCGTCAACAAAAAGCAGCGACAAGAATTCACAATTATTGCTAGCATTGCGCCCGCACTTAAAAGACGAAAATAAAGAGAAAGTCGATGGTGCAATTAAGATAATGAAGCTGATTGCACTACTCCCGTTAATTAAGGATTCAGGCTTATTCGGGGGTGAGCTCTTTTGAAATGGAAGGGTACTGAATATTCAAATGATGAGCTCATGGCTAAAATAGATGCCGATGTAAANCATATGCTCGAAATGAGCAAAAAAGCAAATCATAATAATGAGCAGACCAACGAATATATGAACAAATCCCCGACGGGTCAACATTATGAAAACAAAAGCAAAAACCAGATGAATTCACGTGCAAAATCATCACCACAATACAAAGCTAAGCAGTCCCAGAACATTCGCCATAGTCCTAATTGCCCGAATCGAAGGTATGTATCGGTAAAATCGCCATCGACTACCCAAAGGAGGGCGAATTCTCCGAATGCAAATCGGAGGAGTCAACAAAGGCAGAACCCTCCCGATCACTATCCCAATAAAGAGCAACGTCATTCCCATAAGTCAGATAATGTGCAAGAAAAGCCGCTATCCATTGGTAATGATAGCGGCTCAAAAGACATGTTAAACCTAGATAACATTCTAGCAAATATTGACTCGATTATAAACAGACTCCTATGCAGCCTTGGCATTGATAAAGATACGGCATTGATTCTGCTCATGCTATTGCTTCTTTACCATAATGAGGCTGATATAACACTGCTATTTGCTATGATATATTTAATTCTCTAATCCTATTTGAATTTTACAGCTGTACCATAGGCAATTACTTCGGCGGCACCTTGCATTACAGCAGCTGAAGCATATCTAACATTGATAATGGCGTCGGCATTATAGCGCTCGGCGTCCATTATCATTCTTTGCGTTGCAATCTCTCTTGCTTCGTCCATCATCTCAGTATATCCTCTTATCTCTCCGCCCACCATGGTTTTAAATCCTGCCATTATATCCTTACCTAGGTGTTTGGATTGAANTATACTACCTCTCACAAGTGATAAGGTAATTAGCTCCTGCCCTGAAACAAAGTCGGTATTTACTAAAATCACTTCTTTCACCCTTTCTATGGTTCACGCCCTAGTTATTCTAACCTTCGCTATAATTCATGCCAATCTCGATAGCTTTTAAATTTGCCTTAATTAAATGGCTGCGTGATGGGGGTACGCACATTTCAATTGCCTTTTTCACCGTATCCGGTTTGGCTATGTTCGTTTCTTTAATAAACTTACCCATCATTATAATATTCGCTAGACCGACTAAATTATTCTGATTTGCAAGCATTGTTGCTGGAATGTAAAAACAATTTATATCATCTCGTTCGCACTTTTGATCGATCAATGTGCTATCAACGAATACATTGCCGCCGGATTGTACCGCATCAATGAATTTATCGAACGATGGCGAATTCATTACAATAAGTTCCGACGGTGTTAGAATGAGAGGTGAGCCGATCGGCTTATCGGAAATACATACCGAACAGTTCGCCGTTCCGCCACGCATTTCAGGCCCGTACGACGGCAACCACGATACTTCTTTACCATCGATTAATCCGAAATAAGATAGCACCTTACCACCGAATAATATCCCCTGCCCGCCGAATCCGGCAAGCAAAATTTCTTTATGCATCGTCTTATTCATTTACTGCCACCTCCTTATCCTTATACACACCTAGCGGATAATAAGGCACCATATTTTCCTCAAGCCACTTTAGCGCCTTGACCGGATCTAGTCCCCAGTTTGTTGGACAAGTTGATAAAACTTCAATAATAGTGAATCCCTTCTTCTGGGTTTGGTATTCAAATGCTTTTTTAATTGCTTTTTTAGCTCTATTAATATTCTTAATGCTATCGACTGCAACACGTTCCACATATGCAACTCCATCAAGTGTTGCAAGCATCTCAGACACACGGATTGGGTGACCCGCCGTATCGGTATCACGACCATAGGGGGTTGTCTGCGTTACCTGACCTGGTAGAGTTGTAGGCGCCATTTGGCCGCCCGTCATACCGTATGTGGTATTATTGATGAATATTATAGTAATGTTCTCGCCTCTAGTCGCTGCGTGAACAGTTTCGCCCGTCCCAATTGCGGCTAAGTCGCCGTCACCCTGATATGTGAATACGATATTGTCGGGCTTTGCACGTTTTACTCCCGTTGCAACCGCTGGAGCACGGCCATGCGGCGCTTGTATCATATCACAATTAAAGTAATCATATGCCATTACAGAACATCCAACTGGGCATACTCCAATAGTATCACCTAGGCAATCCAGCTCATCAATTGCCTCTGCGATTAGCCTATGCACAATTCCATGTGTGCAACCGGGGCAATAATGCGTCGGAACATCTGCTAGTGCATTAGGTCTTGAAAAAACTTTCTTCATTTTCTTTTCTGTGTTACTCATTCCTTCGCACCTCCTGCTATTTTTTCAATTTCGGTGAGTATTTGTGCTGGTGTCGGAATCACTCCGCCCGTCCTTCCATAGAAGTGAACAGGCTTGCTGCAATTGATAGCTAGCTTAACATCGTCAACCATCTGACCCATACTCATCTCCACACATAGGAGGCTGCTTGCATTTTCACTTGCGGTGCGAATCTGCTCCACTGGGAATGGCCATAGCGTTTGCGGACGCACTAGTCCCGCCTTAATGCCCTTCTCCCTAGCTAAATCAACAGCGCTCTGCGTTACACGTGCTGTAGCACCATAAGCAACTAGCACAATATCAGCATCATCGGTTAGATAACACTGCGCCATTGCCTCTTCTTTAGCAATTCTATCATATCTCTTGAACCTCTCCTGAACGGACTTTTCTAAATCGTCAGGGCTAAGTATTAGAGAATTTATAATATTATGCTCCCTGCTATTTTTATGCCCATCGGCAGCCCATGTTTTATCATATTCATTAATGCTCTGCTCATCTGGGAATGTTACTGGCTCCATCATTTGACCGAGTAGCCCATCGGCAAGTATCATTGTCGGCATTCTATATTTGTCGGCTAAGTCAAATGCCTTTGTAACTAGATCGACCATTTCCTGCACTGTTGAGGGTGCAAACACCATTACATGGAAGTCACCATGACCTAATGCCTTTGTAGCTTGCCAATAATCCGCCTGCGATGGCTGAATTCCGCCAAGACCGGGTCCACCACGTTGCACATTAATTATAACGCACGGTAAATCCGAACCCGCTATATATGAGATTCCTTCCGCCTTAAGACTTATTCCAGGCGAAGATGATGACGTCATTACCCTTGTTCCAGTTGATGCGGCACCTAGAACCATATTAATAGCACCAATTTCAGACTCTGCTTGTAGGAACACTCCACCAATTTTAGGCATTCTCTTCGCCATATAAGCAGAAATTTCAGTCTGCGGTGTTATCGGATAACCAAAAAAGCATTTACAACCTGCTCTAATTGCCGCTTCAGCAAGTGCTTCATTGCCTTTCATTAAATTTCTTTCCATATGTATTTCCCTTCTTTCTATCTTTCTACCTCAATGGCAATATCGGGGCACATCATAGCGCATCTAGCGCAACCGATACATTCATCCATATCAAAGCAAACCATAAAGCTATAACCTTTATCGTTAAGTTTATCCTCACTGAGCTTTAGGATTTTTTTAGGACAAACATTAATACATAGACCGCACCCTTTGCATCTTTGCTCATCTACCGTAATTCTTCCCATTTCCTCAACCTCCTACATATTTAATGCCAAACTTGTTTTACATATATATCAACTGGTAGCAAATTTTCTACTTCACCACTCAGTTCACTAGCAATATCCTTTTTTGCAACCGTGAATGCTATCCCCAGTCCCGATTGCTGCGATATTTCATTCATAACTGCAAATGTCGCCCTTATATCGTCGGCAGTTGTTTCCTCCCCTAAATTCGATGTATTGATTAATGCGTCCACCTTTATTTTGGCGGCATTCTCAATCTCACGCATTAAGTCAAGAGCATCTGTGCTATCTTGCGTTAAATAGCGATATTTATTGAATAGATAATACACCGTAACGCTGTCCATTTTAGTAAGAATGTCCATGTACCGCCCTAGTGCAATTGCTCCGGCATCATCACCACCAACATCAATTATGATTTTACCCTCACGCTTTAATAGGCTGGTCAAATCGAAGTTAATTGATGGTATGTCAAGATTCGTATTTGCGAATTGTGGCTTCATCAATGTGATATTAGCATTATCGAATATACCGGCGAAATCCGCTGTTCGAAAGTAGGGGTTGACAATATCAAGATCGACAATTGTGACCTTCTCCCCCATATTGGCAAGCATCATAGCAATATTAACTGCGAAATTCGTCTTGCCGCAACCATAATGCCCTGTGACTATACTAATCTTACTTAAATTCGATAGCATTCAAACACCTACTAAACATTAATCTTACTACAACATTGTAACATATTTGTAGAAAAAGATAAACACATTTTGCAAAATAAATAGCTCTGCTATATGATTATTGGTGAAAAGATAAAATATTGCTGCTGATATTAATATATTGTGATGTTTCAATTGCATATAGCACCATATCATAGTATAATCGAATGTGATGATAATTTAGGAGGATAAATATGAAGAAAAATCTAAACAGTAAAAATTTTCTACTTGGAATTCAACATCTATTTGCAATGTTCGGGGCGACCGTCCTTGTGCCAACTTTAACAGGATTAAATCCTGCCGTCGCATTAATCTCTGCGGGTATTGGTACATTGATATTCCACTTTATCACAGGGCACAAAGTACCGGCATTTCTCGGTTCTAGCTTCGCATTCCTTGCGGCAATTGGTGCGACAGTCGCAAATGAGGGCGCACAATATGCACAAGGCGGAATTATCGTTTCAGGAATAATCTATTTGCTGCTTGCCGTTCTAGTATATTTGCTTGGCGCTGATAGGATCCGCTCATTCTTTCCGCCGATTGTTACGGGTCCGGTAATTGTCGTTATTGGAATAACATTAGCACCAGTTGCAATTGGCAATATTGTAACTACACATAATGCAGATGGAGTACAATTTGCTTCAACTCTCCAAAACTGGATTATAGCTCTTATTGTTATAACGGTAATTATAGTAGCATTAATATTTGCAAAAGGTTTTTTCAAATTAGTCCCAATTTTATCAGGGCTCATTGCCGGATACATGGTATGCGTACTATTCGATTTAACGGGCATATTCGGATATAAGCTAATTAGCACCGATGTTATTAAAGATGCCGCAATAGTTAATAACATATTTGATTTCAAGAATTTCTTCACTTTACCGAAATTCAGTCTTAGCTCGATAATGCTTATTGCACCAATTGCACTCGTTACTTTTATGGAACATATTGGTGATATTACAACTAACGGTACAGTTGTGGGCAAAGACTTCTTTAAAGATCCGGGTATGCATAGGACGCTTCTCGGTGATGGTGTTGCTACTGTTTTTGCTGGGTTAATCGGCGGTCCTGCCAACACTACTTATTCTGAAAATACTGGTGTCCTCGCCGTCACAAAGGTTTATAATCCCTTTGTAATTAAGATTGCCGCTGTATTCGCCATTGTGCTAGGAATTTTAGGGAAGTTCGGCGCCGTCCTACAAACTATCCCCGATCCCGTGCTTGGCGGAATGTCGGTTATATTGTTCGGAATGATTGCCGCTATCGGAATGCGTACTATATCCGATGCTAAACTCGATTTTACGGAAAGTCGGAATTTAATCATCGTTGCGTTAATTCTCGTATTCGGATTAGGTCTTGCCGATGGCATTCAAATTACCGAAAACATCTCAATATCCGGTCTATTCGTCGCAGTTCTGCTTGGAGCAACAGCGAATAAAGTTCTTCCAGAAGGAATATAAATTACCCGCTCATATAGCAAACACCATCAAGAAATTCTTGATGGTGTTGTTTTTATAGGTATCCGTATCTTGACTTCCCACTTTTTTTAACTTTATACATTGCCTCATCGGCATCTGCAATTATCTGCTCGTAATTCTTCCTTCCCTCATCAAGAATGGCAATCCCGATACTGCAATTAACGCTAATGACGTCCTCTATTATCTCACAGTAGAAGCCCTCTTTCAATTTGTTCTGGAGTGTCCGGGCAATTTCATCGGGCAATCCTTCCTTTGTATTCCTGATACATACAACGAATTCATCACCTGCATACCTACCGACGAAACCATAAGGATCAACTATTGACCTAATCGATTTAGCGGTAAATTTCAACACTTCATCGCCAACCGCATGCCCATGCTCATCGTTGAATATCTTAAAATCATCAATATCAATGAACATGATAGCATCATTCGACTTACGTATCATTGAAAGTTCAATCTCATTATTGAGCGTCTTTTCAAATGTTGCTCGGTTATATAGCCCCGTCAACGCGTCGAAGCTTGCCATCTGGTGGAGGTCATGCTCCCTTTTCTTAGCACGGTCGATATCGACAATTACGCCGACGGATTTATAGAGATTACCATCTTCATCTGTTTCAGTAATTGTTCTTAGTAGCACCCACGTATAATCGCCGTAGATACTCTTGAATCTATATTCACTTTGGAACAGTCCCGTGGTCGTTCTAATGGTTTTTACATCTTCTTTAAATCTTTCCCTGTCCTTATAATACAAATCCATATTAGCTAAAAAGCTATCTTCATATTTCTCCGATGCTGAGCGGAAACTAAACTTCTGGTTAAAAGTAGATGCGACGAAAACTTCATCATTGGGGAAGTGCCACTCGAAAATTATATTATCCGACATTTCAACAATGGTGCGGTACCTACCCTCGCTAACAACAATTTGATCCGCAAGTTCATTGAATGCTCTAGCCATATCGCCATATTCATTGCCGGTTTTCACCTTAACACGTGCATCATAGTTGCCCCGCTTAATGCTATGAATTGTGTTGACGATACTGTACATCGGTCTTAGCAACCTGATCGGGAAAACGATCGCTATTCCAATTGAGATGGATATAATCATTGCAAAAGATAAGAAAATCGTCGTCTTAACTGATATTAATCCTGCCTTTGCCGTTCTTGCACGTGTATATGCGGCTAATTTCCACCCCGATGGCTCCAATTCCTTTATATAAGCAATTTTCTCCTTATTGAGATAGCTATATGTAACAAATTCGTAATTGCTTATCTCATCATCGCCTTGTTTATTTAATTCGGCGAAAATCCTCTTAGGTTCAAAACTATCTTCAATATGTGTCGAATACGCCGATACTTGGCTGAGTATATAATCTGTCGGATCTATCAATATAATATTGTCAAAATCTGATGGCATATTCTTCCTCATTATGCCCCGAATAAGATCGGTCTTTACGTCTAAAGCAACGCTTGCAACCACTTCACCATTTGAATTTAGCACTTCAGAATAAAATGGTATCGTCGAAGATGTAGTTCCATCAAGGAATCTATCATCGACGGTACTGCGCCTATTATTATCCCTAGTATATACGCCACTAACACTACCCCTATTAGTAGATGCAAGTATAATGTCATTCTCCCCTATTAACGAAATCTTTGCCAAATACTCATCTGTATCGCAAATATCGATTAACATTTCTTCCAACTGCTCATATTCATCAATGGCTTCTTCATTGCCATGTATTATTAAATCCTCTATGTTTGGAGTTGTCGCAACCGCAACTACATTGTCTAATGCCGCCATAGTCTTAGCTTTAGATTCATTCATCTCAAAATATTCCTGAATTGTGGCAGCCTTACTATTAAAAATGCGTGTAGTTTGATTAACTAAAATATCCTCAGCATACGTATCCAGTCCCGCTAACACTATTGCGATAGAAGCCGTCATCGGCAAAATAGCAAAACATATTAATACTACCGTGAGTAGCCGTCCTATNTTCATAGCGGAACCTCCCCTCGCTGTCAAGATCACATACTATTATAAATCATGCATTCATACGTTTATTCACTGTATTATTAGTATACCATTAATTTTAGGTAATGTAAACAATTAAATCGTGACTTTTGTCAATATTATGTGACTTTTATTGTGTTCCATATTCAAGTTCGATTCCTGCCTATGTTTATTCAGAATTTCTCATTAAAAGTCAGTATCAAGCCGATTCTGCGCAATGCAAAATCGACTTGACGTTTTGAATATGCTATTATTTCTCTCCGCTGCACAAATTAGTGCTAATTTTATGTCTATTTTAACATATTTTCAGCACTATTGCAACACAATTTAGTTGACTTGTTTCAAATATTAACTATAATTATAACTATACACAAGATATAGCTGAATGAAAGGAGTACACATGTTTAATTTTAATTTTAGTGCACCTACCGAAATTGTATTCGGTAAAGATACTCAACATAGCACGGGTGAATATGTTAAGAAGTATGCAAATAAAGTTCTGCTTCACTATGGTGGCGGCAGCATAAAGAGGAGCGGCCTCTACGACGATATTGTTAATAGCCTTCACAAAAGTGGGGTTGAATTCGTTGAATTGGGTGGTGTCGTACCGAATCCCCGCCTTTCGCTCGTTCATGAAGGAATTGAGCTTTGCAAACGTGAGGGCGTTGATTTTATCATTGCTGTCGGCGGTGGAAGTGTTATCGATTCGTCAAAGGCGATTGCCGTCGGTGTTAATTATGATGGCGATGTTTGGGATTTCTTTGAAAGGAAGTTGCCGGTAGAAAGTAGCATCGGCATCGGAGTTGTTCTGACAATACCAGCAGCAGGGAGCGAATCAAGCTCAAGTGCTGTTATCACAAATGAAGATGGTCTGTATAAGAGAAGTATCGGCAGTGAGAAAATTGTGCCCAAATTTGCACTTATGAATCCAGAATTGACATTTACATTGCCCGAATATCAGACTGGGTGCGGCATCTCCGATATATTTGCACATCTGATGGAAAGATATTTCACCAGCACGACGAATGTTGATTATTCGGATCGCCTAATTGAAGCATCAATGCGCACATTAATATATAATGCGCCAAAGGTATTTGCTAATCCTAATGACTATGATGCAAGGGCGGAAATTATGTGGGTAGGTACAATAGCCCATAATGGGCTGCTCGATTGCGGCAGGGGTGGTGACTGGGCATCACATAATATCGAACACGAACTCAGCGGTCTATATGATATCGCACACGGCGCCGGTTTGTCGATTATCTTCCCCGCATGGATGAAGCACGTCTATGAACATGATATTGGTAGATTCGTGCAATTTGCCGTGCGTGTATTCGACGTTGATTTAGCCTATGAAGATTTATCAGCAGTTGCTCTTGAAGGCATTGGAAGACTCGAAAAATTCTATCAAAGCATCGGTATGCCGATCCGCTTAAGTGATGCGGATATTGACGATAGCGATTTCGATGAACTAGCTAGCAAGGCGACAGATAGAGGGAATTTCGGTGGATTCGCATCACTTGGTAAGCAGGATGTTCTATCAATACTAAAACTTGCATTATAATCGGTTCAGAAAGGAAATAACATGACAGTAAATAATACTGGCAAAACCGCCTTCGTCACTGGTGGCGCCGGCGGCATTGGCACTGCAATTTCGAGTATGCTGGCACTTAGCGGATACAATGTTGCGATAGGCTACAATAATTCAAAGGAGGCGGCGAATTCGCTAAAACATTGCCTTCTCGATGCCGGAGCGAATGTAGACGCATTCTTTTGCGATGTTACTGATATTGCAAGTATCGAATCTGCAATTAGCGATTGTGTTCACGAATTCGGTGAAATTAATGTGCTTATTAACAACGCTGCCATATCTCAACAAAAACTATTCACTGATATTACAACTGACGAATGGCGACAAATGATGAATGTAAATATCGACGGGGTTTTCAATATGACAAGGGCGGTTCTACCGCCAATGATTCGTAAAAAATACGGCAGAATCATCAATGTTTCTTCAATTTGGGGCATGGTAGGTGCATCGTGTGAGGTGCATTATTCAACTGCTAAAGCGGCGATAATCGGA
>JGI24708J26588_10002636_pt1 | contig 13475 bp, 10 predicted proteins | sample BioPla1DNA2_FD_26588 | JGI IMG/M metagenome (IMG submission 26588) | reverse complement strand
CTAAAAAGATTTTCTTTTACTTTTATTGCTCCTAGTACTGGAACTAGCGAGGTAGTTTCTAACGCTAAACTTGAAAGTAACGTGCTGTTATTATTATCAAGGGGAACGCTAGAAATAGAGGCACTACTTCCTACAGAAAGAATTAAATAATCAAAATATTCATTATTTACTAAGAATCCTGTGCCTTTTTTACTTACACTATCTACATTTGTGTTTAATCTAATATCAACACCTAAATCTTCTAACTTACTTATTAAAATACTTGCTGAAGCTTTAGCGTTTTTACTATATGGGTAAAGGCGACCTACTTCATCTAAAAATAGTGCTACCCCGTGACTTTTATAAAAATTAACGACTTCGCTATATAGATAAGGCAAATGTTTTTCAATCTTTTCGCCGTGATTATAGCAACTTGAAGAAACATTTGCATTAGCTAAATTTCCTTTACCGTTTCCGGTTGTAATAAATTTAGCTAAAAGGCGCTCGTTACGTTCAAAAATCGTAACGCTTGCGCCCCTATTAGCAAGCGTAAGAGCAGCGGCGACGCCGCTTGCTCCTCCGCCAATAATTGCTATTTTTTTAGTATCTTTAGGCACTTGCTTCGCGTCCTTTGCGNCGTTGGTGACGTTTGTTTTTCTTGTTTCGTAAAACGAAATAGATAACTAGACCAACCCCAATAACAGGAACAGTAACTAAAAGTACAATCATAACTGGACTCATTTTTGTACTTCTAATACGAGTCCACATTTCAACGACTTTTTGATTTTGATCGCCAAAGTCTTTCATTANGACACAGCGAATAATTTCTTCTTCGCTTGGGAATTGGGTTGTAAGTTGAGCACCTTCTGCATCGGTTTTAAAATAGGCTGCGGTTGGATCAGTTAATGTTTCACCAAAGAAATAACTTAAATCTCGAGTATATGAGCCGGTTTCACTGTATTCATCATGTTCTTCTATAAAAGCTAACATTTCATCACCTGCAATAAAGGGTGAATAGCCAATATAGTCAACGTTTTGAACAGCAATACTAGGTTCACTTAAAAAATTAACAAAAGCTTGTGCGAGTTCTTTATTGGCACCTTTTGGCATAACCCAGCCATCAAACCAGACGTTACTACCCTCTTTTGGTAGGGCGTAGCGTAGTTTTCCTTCTGGTGCATCGCCAATAGAGTAGACAGCGTCTCCACTCCAGGCGGTGTTAATTGCAATTTTTCCCGTAACGATATCAAATTTTCCAGAGTCAACTTCAAAACCAAAGATATTTTCTTTCATTGTGNTTAACTCTTTTTCAACTTTAGCAATTGTTTCGTCACTTGTATCGTTAATTAAAATTGTTAGCGCATCATTATAGGCTTCAGCAGTGATTGTGCCTTCTTCATACTGAGCCTTAAGCGAATTAACTTCTTCTTTATGAACGCGGAATAGTCCTACTAAATAGGTATCTCTCATTGAGTCTTTAATTGAGACTTTATGAGCGTATTTACTGTCCCAAATAACATCCCAAGTTTGGACGTCTTCTTTATTTGCTACATCAGTATTATAAACTAGGCCCATCGTCCCCCACATATAACCTGCACTATATTCGGTCCAGCCGTTATCATCAAAAATACCTCGTAGGTACGGGCTTACATATTCTTGATAAGCAGGAAGCGCGGTATAAACACCGTCAGTAACATCAAATTTTTCTAAGCGATCTTCACGAATTAAACGTTGAATCATATAATCGCTTGGGCAAAGAAGATCGTATTGCATTTCGCTTAGTTTCATTTTGCTATACATATCTTCGTTCGTTGTAAAGAGTTCATAAATTACATTTACATCTTTACCAGTTTTAGCTTTGTAATCAGCTTTAAATTGATCAACAATACTTGGATCATCGCCTTCTTCTTCTGGTTCATAAATATAATCATGCCAGTTAAGAATTCGAAGGGTTAAGTTTTCACTAGCTTTACTAGTAATGGTTGGACCCTTTACTAAAAGAAGTAAAAGGAAAAATGGTACTACCCTAAATAATTTAATTTTTTTCATTTTTTACCTCCCCGCATCAAAAGCCTTTTTGATTGTTTACGATGCGTTTTCTTTTCATTTTTATAACTCGCTAGTAAAATGATGGCTAAAGTAACTAAGAAAATTAGCGTCGTTAAAGCGCGTAGTTCAGCAGGAATACTTGATTTTACGATAACACCTTGGACATAAGTTGAAAGTGTATCAAACGATTGTACACGTAAGAAATTAGTAATAACGAAATCATCAAGGGAAAGCGTAAAAGCAAGCATAAACCCAGCGATAATGCCTGGCATAATCGCTGGAAGCACTATTTTTAGTAGAGCTTGAAGCGGTTTAGCCCCTAAATCAAGCGCTGCCTCATAATCGCTTGGATCCATTTGATAAAGTTTAGGTCGGACGCTTAAATATACAAAAGCAATAGATAAAACAATATGACCAATTAGAAGCGTCCCAAAACTTGGACTTTCAGCAGCTATACCTACTTTTGCAAGAAGTTGAACACCAAGCCGAAATAGAATCGCTAAAGAAATCGCGACAACGACTTCAGCATTAACAACAGGAATTTCATTAACTGTTTCAAATACTTTTCTTGTTCTTCTTTTACTATAGTAGACACCTACTGCACCTAGCGTTCCAAGTAATGTAGATATTANCGAACTAGAAATAGCAATAATAAGTGTATTTTTTAGCGCGCGCATAATATCTTTATGTTTAAATAATTTTATATATAGTTCAAAACTAAAACCGTTCCACATCCCAATATTAGTTGATGTTGTAAAAGAGAAAATAATGATGACTAAAATTGGTGCATACATTAAAAGCAAAATAAAATAAATATAAGCTAAACTAAGGATTTTTTGACTTCTTTTCATTACTCAGTCCCGCCTTTTTTAACTAATTTCTTTTCTAGGAAGCGACTTCCAAACATACTTACACCAATTAAAAGCATCATAATAAGTGCAAGCATTGAACCATCATGCCAGAGGTTATTTTCAAAGTGGAGAGCAATAAATTTACCAAATAGCGTTACTTTACCCTCGCTTAGGATGTCACTAATAACATAGCTTGTCATCGTTGGCATAAACACCATTGTCGCGGCACTTAAAATGCCTGGAAGAGTCATTGGAATAATTACTCGAACAAAAGTAATTGCTCTACTTGCGCCTAAGTCATAGCTTGCTTCAATTTGGCTTTTATCCATTTTTAACATCGTTGTATATAAAGGTAAGATTGTAAAAGGAAGATAGTTATAAACTAGGCCAATCATTGTCGCTAGCTCAGGATATTTACCCCCACTTAAGCCAATCCAAGTTAGTACATCTCGCGTTGCCCAGGTACGAAGAACAAAGTTAATCCACATTGGCATCACAAAAAGCATCACAAGCATTGCATTTTTATTTATATTCTTATTAGCAAGAAACATTGCTAAAGGATAACTAATAAGAAGACAAATAACCGTATTTAAAAAGCCAAAGAAAAACGAAACGAGTAAAACATTCCATTTTTCTTTTGAAGTAACAAAGTTAATAAGCGGATTAAAAGAAAATCCNGAATCACTACTAAAGGCATAGAAAAAGAGCACAAAAAGCGGCAATATGACAAAAAGAAGCATAAATGCTGCATAAGGAATAACAAGCGATGTGCGCCAGTTAATTCTTTTCACGGGCAACTAAGGCTCCTTTTAGTTTTAATTCTATTTTACTTGGTTCAACTGAAAGAGAAATTAGGTCACCCTCATTCCATTGATACGGAGTATTAGCGACAAAATCTTCTTCATCTTCCGTTCTAATTGTTATACGGTAGTGATCACCTAAAAAGAGAACTAAAATAATTTCGCCNTTTACTTCTCCTTCATCTGGGTTATCAAAAATCACTACATCATCTAGACCAATGGTCGCAATAACATCAACATCATTTAAATCGTAACTTTCGCCTTTTGGTCCAATTAAGTAGCCATGCTCATCAAGATGAGAATCTGCTAAAAGTTTCGTTACATCGCATTTAAAAGCATGCGATGCGATAATAACTTCGTTTTTATCGTTAATATAGGCATCAGTGTATATATTAGCNACAACATCTGTTTTCATAATATGAATATCTTCTTTATCAATAGTTAACGAAACTTTTTCATTTTCATCAAATGATTTTGTTGATTCAACAACGACTTCGTTTTTCCCAACCATTACGACATATTCATAGTGAACACCTTTAAAGATTTTAGTAGCGATGACTCCATCAACACTACCCTTACCAGGTTTTCCAATGACGATGTCTTCTGGACGAATGACAACGTCAACTTTTTCATTAATTGGGAAGTCATCAACACACTCATGCACCTTACCTAGGAAACGGACTTCTTTTTTTCCGCTCATACGAGCGTTATAGAGGTTACTTTCACCGATAAAGTCAGCGACAAAAGCATTTTCTGGTTCGTTATATATATCAAGCGGAGTACCCATTTGTTGAACAACTCCATCATCCATTACGACAATCGTATCACTCATTGTAAGTGCTTCTTCTTGGTCGTGCGTTACATAGATAAAAGTTATGCCGAGTTTTTTATGCATTTCTTTTAGTTCTAGTTGCATGTCTTTACGCATTTTTAGATCTAGTGCACTTAGTGGTTCATCTAGAAGCAGGATTTCTGGCTCATTTACAAGTGCTCTAGCAATTGCGACTCGTTGTTGTTGGCCGCCTGAGAGCGTAGCAATATCACGATCTTCAAATTCTTCTAGGTCAACAAGTTTAAGAGCAGCGACGACTTTATCATCAATTTCATTAGCAGTTAGTTTACGCATTTTAGTGTCGCCAAACTCATCGCTAAAAGGAAACTTTTTAACTTTTAAGCCAAAGGCAACATTATCGTAGACATCAAGATGAGAAAATAGGGCATAGCGTTGAAAAACGGTATTAACTGGTCGTTTATAAGCAGGGACATTAGTAATATCAACACCGTTAAGGATGATGCGGCCTTCAGTTGGATTTTCAAAACCTGCGATAAGACGAAGGGTAGTCGTTTTCCCGCAGCCTGAAGGTCCTAAAAATGTGACAAATTCACCTTTTTGAATTTTTAGATTTAGATTATCTACAACAGTTTTACCATCGTAGACTTTCGTTAAGTTTTGTAGTTCGATAATTACATCATTTTTCATTGCCCTCTTCCCTCCTTTTTTAATCTAAGATTAAATATAAGGTAATTTGCTCTAAAAAACAATTAAAAAATGTCGCAAATCGTCTACATTTTAACATTTTTAAAATAGATACTCAAAAATCGCAGTTTTTTCGCGATTATATGAGCGTTTTTACAAATTGAAATTTTTACACTTTTTTAATTGTTTTTGGGTATATTTGCAATTAATTTATATCAAAGTATAATTATTTCATAAGGAGAATATATATTATGAATAGAAAATTATTAGGCTTCTTGTTTCTTGCTACTTCTATTTTAACTTTAGGAAGTTGTAGTTGTAGAAAAGACCCAGATCCACCCCCTGCAAGAGTTAAGGTTGATCTTGTCTTTAAAAATTCAACTGTTGATACAATGATTGAGATAGATGAAGATGATATTCTTAGTAAAATGGAACGTCATGAAAACTATATTTTAGTTAGCAGTGCTGATACTAGCTGTGCTTGCTGGACGGTGTTTTTAAATGATGTTATTAATCCCTATATTGCTAAAACGCATGTTGAAATCTTCTATATTGATGCAAATACGCTAGATAACACCTATTACGGGCTTCCTATTGCAAGTGATCGATCAAATACACCCGTTTTTGGTATTTATAAAGACGGAGACATTCGACATAAACAAAGCTATTCTTATGAAAATGAAGTCTTTAGTAAACTAGAGGCCTTTGAAAAATATATTGAGGATCGTTGCAATTTACCGCGCGTTGAAAAAATTACTCTTGATCGCTTCCAAGAATTATTACGAAGTGACACTGAGTTTTTAATTAACTACGGTCTTTCTACTTGTCCAGATTGTGTTGCTTATGATATTAATTTCTTAAAAGACTACATTAAAACTCATAAAAGTGGTGACCGTATTCCCTATTACTATATTGAAACTAAAGCAGAAGGAATAAGACTTCTTAACGGGGTCTCTAATACTGATGAGGCTAAAGCCCAGTGGCAAGCTTTTAAAGATAATTACGGCTTAAGTAATGCTAAAAATCCTGAAATGGGCTTTAATACTGGTTATGTTCCTACGGTTCAATTAATTGAAGGAAGTTCTACTACTGACTATGTAGCAGAAGGCGATATCACTCCTTTAATTGTTGATATGATGGTTTTTCAAAATGATCAACTCGGAAAAGTCGATGATAAAGTCGTTGTTACTTCTTCTTACTATAACGGGGTTCGTGGTAGTGAATATTTGGGCACTTATGAAAGTCTAGAAGGTACCGTAATTGCTGAAGGTGATTATACATATAATGAAGACCTAAGATATGTTTGTTTGTAAGCCAATGACCCGCTATGACGTACATGCTCCGTTTGCTGCTAAATTCTTAGAATATTATTGGCAAACAAACTAAAAATTAATTCTAAAAAGCAGTGGTCAGGCTGACCACTGCTTTTTAATTTATTAACATTAGGCTGTTTTTTGCTTTTTAATTCTATTTATAATTAGGCGAGCTAAGATAATAATTTCATGTACGATTAGAGGGGCAGTACTTACTGCTGCAAGTAGTAACCACTCTTTTAATGTTAGTTCAACAGTACTAAAGGCTGTACTTAAAAAGGGAATTTCAGTAACTAAGATTTGAAGTAGTAGACCAACGACAAAAGCTGTCCAAATAAGCCATTCACTCTTATTAAATAGTCTAAAGAATGTCTTTTTAATATTAGCCATTCCAAGCATATGGAATAGTTGGCTTACACCTAAAACGGTAAAAGCATAAGTTTGTGCTCTTGTTAATTCAGTAGCGTTACTATCAAAGAAAGCATTAATTGAAGCAATGTTAAATACATTGCCAAATGAGGCTGGATCTGCTCTAAAGGCAAAGAAAGGCACACATAGAAAACTAAGTAGACTTGTTAAAGCAATTAAAGAGCCATAACCAATTGTAAGAGCATAGCCCCCGTTAGCAAAAAGTGATTCATTTTTACTCCGTGGTTTATCTTTCATAATATCTGGGTCTTTTGCATCTGCTCCTAGAGCAATCGCAGGGAATGAATCAGTAATTAGATTAACCCAAAGAATATGAAGAGCAGCTAAAGGAGCAGGTAATCCAATTAAAATTGCTAGCATCATTACAATAACTTCACCAAAGTTACTTGAAAGAAGAAACCAAACTGTCTTTTTAATGTTTGCATAAATACTTCTTCCTTCTTCAACAGCTTTTTCAATTGAGACAAAGTTATCATCACTTAGTACCATATCTGCTGCACCTTTTGCAACATCAGTACCTGTAATTCCCATTGCTATACCAATATCGGCTGCTCGTAAGCTTGGTGCATCATTAACCCCATCTCCAGTCATCGCGGCAATATTACCATTTGCTTTAATCGCAGTTACAATTTGAACTTTATTTTCAGGAGAAACACGTGCATATACACGTTTATGTTTAACTACTTCAAGTCGCTCTTCATCGCTTAATTCATCTAACTCAGCCCCTGTCATTGCTTGGGATGGATCACTAGCAATACCTAATTCTTCTGCAATTGCTAGTGCAGTATCAATATGGTCACCAGTAATCATAACTGTAGTAATTCCAGCTTCCTTTAATGTTTGAACTGCTTCTTTTGCTTCAGGACGCGGAGGATCAACCATTCCAACAATACCAATAAAAGTTAAGCCTTCTTCGGTAATTACTTTACCATCATGAGGCTTAATAGCTAGTGCCAGCAATCGAAGGGCTTTATTTGTCATTTTTGCCGCGCCTTCTTCGATTTTAGATATATCTTCTTTTGTAATTTTTCTTACTTTTCCATCAATTTTAATATGAGTTGACCGCTTTAATAGATTATCAAGAGCACCCTTAGTAAGAACTGTTGGTACCTTATTAATCACATTAACTGTTGACATCATCTTACGGTTACTATCAAAAGGAAGTTCATCAACCCGAGGATATGTTTTTTCTATATAACTTTTTCTTAGCTCATAAACATTAGCTAACTCAACTAAAGCAATTTCGGTAGGATCTCCGTATACACCCTGATCAACAGAGGCATCGCTACAAAGACTCATGCAAAGAGCTAATTCTTCAAGTTCACCTTCTCTAAATTCATAAATGTTATCCATTCTATGGTTAACATAGGCACTTACAACCGTCATTTTATTTTGTGTTAATGTACCAGTTTTATCACTACAAATAACACTAACTGCACCTAGTGTTTCGACTGATGGAAGTTTACGAACAATTGTATTAACTTTAACCATCCGTTGAACGCCTAGCGAAAGAACAATCGTAACAACAGCAGGTAACCCTTCAGGGACAGCAGCAACTGCTAGACTAATTGAAGTCATAAACATATCTATAACATCTCTTTTTTGTAGAAGTGCTACACCAAATAAAACAACAACTAAAACGATTGTAATTATCCCAAGAAGTTTAGAAAGGTCTGCTAAACGTTTCTGAAGAGGTGTTTTCTCTTCTTTTGTTTCGCTTAACATAGTAGCGATTTTACCAATTTCAGTATTTAGACCAGTTCCAATAACAACGCCTTCACCACGTCCATATGTTACAGGTGTAGACATATATACAGTATTTTTACGGTCTCCAATTGGAACGGCTTCTTTATAAACAACGNTAGCATCCTTTTCAATTGGTACACTTTCTCCAGTAAGTGAGGCTTCACTTACTTTTAAGTTAATTGCACTCGTAAGACGAAGGTCTGCAGGAACTGTTCGACCTTCTTCTAAGATAACAATATCTCCTACAACAAGATCTTCTGCTTTTATCTCACATAAATTACCATCTCGGCGAACAAAAGTCGTCGGGGCACTTAATTTTTCAAGTGCCTCAAGAGCGTTTTCAGCTTTTCGCTCTTGGATAGTTCCAACTGTACTATTTAGCAGCACAACAACTAAAATAACGATAGCATCTAAAAATTCATTTTCGCCTTTCCAAAATGAAATAATAAGTGATATTAGGGCAGCTGCTAAAAGGATATAAATCATTGCATTATTCATTTGTGAAAAGAATATTGCAAGAATAGTTTTCTTTTTCTTTTTAGGAATTGCATTTTTTCCGTCTCTAGCTAATCGAGCTTCGGCTTCTTTGCTAGATAATCCTTCATTAGGATTAACTTCTAGTTCGTTTAATATTGTCGTTAATTTTTTGGTTTCCATAATAGCCTCCAATTAAGATAAAAAACCTTTATTTATCACAGTTAAGTGATCCTAAAGGTCTTGTTTCCATTACTTTGGCTTACCAGCCAGAGCAAGTGCTCGTGTTGTTGACGGTAAGAGTTAACTACTCCCCTTTAAGAAGTGAAGTTTTCTTCGTTTTAATTGTAATCAAAACAAATGTGATTGTAAATGTTATAACGTTTTATCGTTATAAAAAACTCTGCCATTTATTAGCAGAGTTTTTCAACAAATTACATTAATTTGGTATTGTTTTTGTATAATTAAGCTGGATTTTGCAAGTTTATTTAATATCTAAACCGTTTTTATTATCCATGTCTTCTTTAATTACGCAATAAATCTCATACGGCTTTTCAACAAAGCGGAATGCAAATGGTGTAGATCCTTGTTGGCTATTGATTGGGCTTGCCATTGAGCCAAAACGAATCGTGCCAGTTACGCTTTTAAATACTTTATCAAGTAAATCAACACGAACATTAATTGCACCAATTTGGGCAATATCAAGTGATTTATAGTCAACACCAATTAGACCAGTTCTTACGATGATGCGTTTATTTGTATATGCATAAAAACGTTTATCATAACATACTTTTGTACCAATAAATGTAAGTGCAAAAGTAAGGACTAAAACACCAAGAAGAACAAATAATGCAATCATTAATCCTTTAGGAGAAACTGGATCATCTGCCGAGCCATTTGCAAAATAAAATAATAAATACATTCCAAAGATAAATAACCATCCTATTACAAATGTAAGTAATGATTCAGCAAAAAAACGTCCTTTGTGTGGTTTATAAACCGATACAATCTTTTCTTCTTTTGTTAAAATGTCTTTAAAATTATTTTCCATATTTTTAGCCCCCCTTTTTCTAATAATTAAAATCCATTTTTTATATTTCTAACAAAGCATGCTCTTTTTTTATGGGTTACATATTCAAGATGCTTCCATAAATCGTTAGCTTCTTTGTTTGTAGTTAGTTGTGGCCCAGTTTCAGCATATTCAATGCCATCTTCAACAGCATGTTCTAGGGCTTCAAGTAAAACTAGGTTAATAATTCCAGTATTTTGAAGTTCTGGTTCGATCGCAATTAAAAGTAAATCTAAATGTTTACTCTTTCTAAGTGCCCATAAGAAGCGAACAAAACCAAATGGATACAATTTACCTTTAATTCGCTTAAGGGCAAAAACTGGTGAAGGAATAGAAAGACCAAATGCAACAAGCTTATCATCTTTATCAACAACTAAGTGAAGATAGCGAAGATTAATAAGTGGGACATATTGTTTAGCAAGATGATGCATTTGTTCTTCTTTTATTGGTACATAGCCATATAAATCTTTATAAGCTCTATTTACAAGACTAAGAACATCAACAACTCGATTTTGTAATACCTTACCTTTGTTTTTAAGTCTTAACATTCTTACATTATATTTTTCTTTAACAAATTCACTTACGCGATGCCAACGAGGATCTATCTCTTTTGGAATGGTAATACGATGTTCATTCCAAACTGCATCTTCTACAAATCCTAATTTAACTAAATGCTCATGGTAATATGGGAAATGATAAAAGGTTACAAACATATTATGATATTCGAAACCTTCAATTAAGAGCCCTTCTTTATCTTGATCGCTATAGCCAAGAGGTCCGACGATTTCAGTCATTCCTTTTTCTTTTCCCCATTTAGCAACAGCATTAAGTAGTGCCTTAGTAACTTCAATATCATCAATCATATCTATCCGATTAAATCTAACTCTTTTTCGTTTGTATTTTTTATTAGCATAATGACTAATAATTCCGCATATACGACCTACAACTTTTCTATCCCTATACGCTAAAAAGAGTTTAAAATCACAATACTCAAAAGCGGGATTTTTCTCTGGGGTTAGGTTACTTATTTCATCTTCATACAAATAGGGAGTAAACTCTTTCACACCCTTATAAAGACGAACTGGATAATTAATAAAACGCTTTAATTGACGTTTTGTGGTTACTTCTTTAATCGTAATCATAATACATCTCCAAATACAAAATAATTATAACATGTTTGAAGTTTTCATAACTAATAAAAAGATACTTTTTATTTGCAATATAAAAAAGAGTGCAAAACCGCACTCTTTTTGTAATTTCGTGCTTCTTTTTAACGTTTTTAAAGCCTCTAATTAAAACAGCAATATAGCGAGTTCTAATAACATTGATTCCTGCTGCATCAGCAGCTTGAGGGTTTTCTCCACACGCTCTTAGACGTAGCCCAAATTTGGTTTTATAAGCCAGAATTGCCATAGCTAAGAATAAAAGGAGACCAAATAATGCAATTAGATATATCCTATTAAACAGCACATCGCCAAAAAATGGGATTTTTTCAAGAACAGGAATTGAGTTAACTCTATAAGTATTAGCGAATTTAATTTCTTCTGTTCCGCCATGACTTAGAGCCCTACCTAAGAAAATAGCAAGGGCTAAAGAAAGCATGTTAAGAGCGGTTCCTGATATTGTTTGATCACTCTTCATACTAATTGCAGCAAAAGCATGAAGAAGACTAAAGGCTGTTCCTGCTAGTCCTCCTACAAGTAAAGCAGTAAAAAGAACATGTTGCCCATCAACTCCAGTACCTTGGATTCTTTCAAGTGTTAATATACCAATAAAAGCACCAAACATCATAATACCTTCAAGAGCAATATTAACAACGCCTGACCGTTCACTATAAAGCCCACCCATTGCTACAAGAGCAAGTGGAACAGCAGAGAACAAGGTTAAGCGAATTAATTCATACATGTTAGCACTCGTAAAGATTGCTAGAAGAATGTAAACAATAACTACAATTCCAAAACTAATCCATTGTTTCACACTAAAACGTTTTATGAATTTCATAATCGGTGGAGGTAGTTGGAACTTTTTCTTTGGCTTTTCAGACATATTAGAAACTTCAACTTCTTCTTTAACTACTTCTTGTTCGTTAATTTCTGTTGCTTCAATTTTCTTTTTAAGCATGTTCAACACCTCCTTCCTCTACATCTAAAACAGAATCACCGTTATCATCTCCTGGCGGATTTCTATCCGCTTTTTTAGCTTTTTTCTCTGCAATCCATTTAAAGAATTTGTCTGCAAATGTTTGAAAATATAGCGAAAATGCAGAGAAATAAACAATACTTGCTGAAATAATATCAATAATTTCACGTTTGAAGTCCCAAGATTGTAATTCAAGGTTTGCGGCTTCAATATAGCCAAAAAAACAGGCCTGCAAACATCGTCCCAATTGGATGAGACATACCAAGAAGAGCAACTGCAATACCAGAAAAACCAAATGGCGAAATTACTTCTTTTGTTTCTAATCTCATACCAGTTCCAGGAACAAGATAGATAACTGCGCCTGCTAATCCAGCAATAGCACCAGAAATAATAAGTGATAAAACAATATTTCGNTTGTCGTTAATGCCGGCGTATCTAGCTGCGTGTCTATTAAAACCAACTGCTTTTAGTTGATAACCAAAGGTTGTTTTTTGAAGAATTAAATAAATTATAATAGCAGTAACTATAGCAATTAGAATACCTATATTTAATTCATTGTAGCCAAATAATCTATCAAGGCCCCAATTTGGTAGCCTTGCAGTTTCTAAAACTACTTTTGATTCTTGACGAACTGAATCATAAATTGTGGCTTGAATNAGTATTTTAGACGTATACATTGCAATATAATTCATCATAATTGTTGCAACAACTTCATGAACATTTAAGAACGCTTTAAGTAATGCGGGAATTAAAGCCCATAATGCACCACCCAAAATTCCGCCAAGAACAGCTACTATCCAATGGATTGTAGGTGGTAAATTCCATTTAACACCAATATAAACTGCAATAAATGCTCCTATCATTAATTGACCGGAAGCACCAATATTAAATAAGCCTGTTTTAAAAGCGAATGCAACTGCTAAACCGGTTAAGATTAGTGGTGCGGCGTTAAATAAAACACGGCCAATACTTCTTCCTCCTTGTAGGAACCCGGCTGATAGAATAGCGCCAAGCGAAATATTGTTTTATCACTTATTTCTTCTTTTCTTGTTTGTTCCTTAGGAGCGTGGTTATTTGGTGTTTGGCTAAATTTAGGTTTAATCGGTATTTTTATTGCAACTTCTCTAGATGAATTAGTAAGAGGCTCCG
>JGI24708J26588_10002635_pt1 | contig 13476 bp, 12 predicted proteins | sample BioPla1DNA2_FD_26588 | JGI IMG/M metagenome (IMG submission 26588) | reverse complement strand
TGCGGATGCTTATCTCCGGCGGCGCCTCCATCGATCCGCAGATACTGAGCGACATGCAGGATCTGGGGGTAGCCGCTCTCCAGGGTTACGGCCTGACGGAATGTGCGCCTATCCTTGCCCTCAATCGCGATGTTGATTTCAACAACCGCGCCGCCGGGCTGCCGCTGCCGGGCGTGGAGATGAANGTGATCAATAAGGATGAGGATGGCATCGGCGAAATAATCGGCCGCGGCCCCAACGTCATGCTCGGTTACTACAAGAATCCCGAAGCTACTGCCGAGGCGATCGATGACGAAGGCTTTTACCATACCGGCGACCTCGGTTATATCGATGAAGACGGCTTCTGCATCATCACAGGACGGAAGAAAAACGTGATCGTGGCTAAAAACGGCAAGAATATCTTCCCCGAGGAGATCGAATCGCTGCTCTCGCTTTCCCCCTACGTGGCAGAATCGTTGGTCTNTGCAGACAACAGCCGGCGTGATGATATGGTGCTTACTGCGGAGATCTTTCCCGATATGGAGGCGGTAAGGGGGGCTCTGGGCCCCGATCCGGAAGAGATCGCTATCCAGGCGCTACTGGAAAAAGAGGTCAAAAAGGTAAATCAGCAGCTCGTTTCGTACAAGCGCATCCGCCGCGTGCTCTATCGCAGTAGCGAGTTCGAGAAGACCACCTCGCGTAAGATCCGTCGCCAGTACCAGTAATAAGCGTGCGGCAGGGGACTGCCCGCTTTTTACCGGCATACATGAAATGATCGAAAAGCTCCGGTCCGGCGGGGGCGAGCGCCCACGCCGGACCGGCATATCTTACTCTTCCTCCTTCAACACCGCTTTAATACCGGAGTAATAGGAAAAGCTGGCGCCGATCAAGAGGACCACCAGGCCGCCCAGCAGGATCGGCGGGGGCGGTTCGGTGATCCTTTTCGCTTTATGGGCCCCAGGCCAACATTGATTTAATTATGCCATCGTCCGCTGTGACCGCAGGAATGCGGGGAAGCGGGCGGCGGGATGGTTGACATCGCCTGGCGGATAAAGTAATATCTGCTCCATGGAGCAGAAAGATTCTGACTCTATAGGGAGGGGTGGCGATTAACTATCTACTGCTGTTTTTAGAAGGGATCGTAACTTTCATCTCGCCCTGCCTTTTACCCATGCTGCCCATATATCTCTCTTACTTTGCCGCCGGTGAAACCGATAGAAAAAGGGCCCTCATGAATGCCATCGGCTTTGTCCTCGGCTTCACCATCATTTTTGTCACCTTGGGCGCCTTTGCCGGGAGCGCGGGCCAGCTGCTCCGCAAGCATATGCCGCTCTTGAATGTAATAATGGGCCTGATCGTGGTCATCTTCGGGTTGAATTACCTCGGGGTCCTTAATATCGCTTTTTTGAACCGCGTGAGCCACAAAAAGGCGGCCGTAAAGCAGCCCGGTTTTTTCTCCTCTGTTCTTTTCGGGATAGTCTTTTCCATCGGTTGGACTCCCTGCGTGGGCGCGTTTTTGGGATCGGCGCTGCTGATCGCCTCCGTTGAGGGATCGCTGCTGAAGGGCGTGAGCCTGCTCCTGGCGTTCTCCCTGGGGCTGGGCCTTCCTTTCATCGCCAGCGCTTTACTAATTGACCGGCTCAAAAGCACCTTTGATCTTATCAAAAGAAATTATCGCACCGTCAACCTTGTCTCCGGCGGGCTGCTTCTGGCCATCGGCATACTGATGGCTACGGGATACCTGGGTGCACTGCTCTCAATATTTGCCTTCTAGGAGGGATCGGCTGTGAGTAATACGATCAAAATAGTCGCAGCGGTGGCGGCTTTTGTCCTGTTTATCACCGCGGCCGTTTTTGCGTATAACCACCTGAACCAAAGGGGGGTTGTTCCGGATGATAACGGCAGCAGTCAGGGGGAGGAGAGGCTTAAGGCGCCTGATTTTACGGTCTTCGATGCCGACGGAAGGTCGGTAAAGTTTTCGGAGCATCTGGGCGAGCCCGTGGTTCTTAATTTTTGGGCCAGCTGGTGCTATCCCTGCCGGTCCGAAATGCCCCTGCTCGATGAGATTCACCGGGAATACGGCGCGGCGATCAACTTTATGATGGTGGATCTGGTTGATGGGAGGCGTGAAACAGTAGAGAAGGGCGCTGCCTATATCCGCAAAGAGGGCTTTACCTTTCCCGTATACTTCGATATTGACCAGGAGGCGGCCGTAAATTACGCTGTCGGCTCCATTCCCTTGACCCTTTTCATCGATCGGGAGGGTTTTATTGTAGCCCGGGTTATAGGGGCGATCGATGCAACGACTTTGCAGCAGGGGATCGATGCCATCAGGTGAGGTCGTTCTTCAGCCCCCGCCCCTCATGGCGAAGGGGCTGACCCTGCGGGCAGCCCCTTGGAATTTGGGCACTTTCCCTTTCGACTGTAGCCCGGCCCTCCCGGCTAATAGTAGAGGCCCAGGAAGCCAAAACCGACTATATTCATGATAATAGGAACCAGGTAGACGCAGGTTACAAAAGCGGTCTTCTGCCGGTTATTCTTCAGACCGATGACGATGGCGGCGCCGGCGAAAAAGTGGAAATAGCCGATCAGCAGGATCAGCCAGATCCCTCCGAAGGAGAGTTTCCACCAGGGATATTCCCAGATCAGCAGGTCGCCCACGTTGAGAATACACTCGATAAAAACAGCGAGCACGGTAGAGAGGATGGCAAAAAACCATTTTTCATTGAGGCCCAGTATCTTTTTGTCCTGTTTTTTGCTCATGAAATAGTAGTAAGCAAAACCGAGCAGGGAGAACATCATGATGATCTCTATATTCCAGCCGACAAAGATACGCAGCGCCGTCGGTCCGGGGGTAGTCCAGACGGCGGAATGCTGCGTATAAGCCATCACCCACCCGTTCCAGGTTTCATTGAAGAAATCGAGACCCAGCACCGTCAGCGCGGCAAAGATCGGGTTCCAGTTGCCGCTGTCCCTGGCCTTGTTGATCTCCTGAGTGTAGATATAGATCACCACCAGTAGCAGCGGGATAATATACCACTTTATGGTGGTGAAATCCCGCAGCCCCTCCAGGGCTTGATAGGTNGCTTCGGTCATCTTTCCGGTCACCTCCAAANNATTTTTAAAGNAAGGATAAGATACTGTTGCTCGAAACAGGATNCCTTCATGGTTCATCTGGAGAAGATGGCGCCGCTAAACCGCCCTGCCTGGTCGCAGNAATAAAGAAAGTGCCTTTGTGATTAAAATTCGCCCATTAGCATTAAATACCTTCTTTTAGCGCTTAATGGAGGCGCGCNCTGGCCCGATGGCATTAGATAATAAAACCAGCTATGTACGCTGCCAGAAGTGCTATAATGTCAAAGGTAAACAGACTCCCCGCTGAAAGGGGTCATCCGGTGGTTATCTATCTTTACGTGTTGCTTCTCAGCTGGCTGTGGGGCTCGCTGAAGCTCCCCATTGAGGAGGGCTGGCGGGGGGCGGTGCTGGCTGTGGGCAAGGGCGCCGCCGCTATCTTTGCCGCCAAAATGGTTAACGATACCGGTCTGACCATGACGATCGCCCTCATCGGCGTTGTTGCCGGCCAGGCCTGGTCCCCGCTGCTGCGGTTCAAGGAGCGCCCGGCGCTCTGGGTTGCCTGGGGGGCCCTGATGGTTTTTGCTCCCCTCGCTGGTGCGCTCGCTGCGCTCTCGGCCTTGCTGATCTACTACCTGGCAGGCTCAGCCGCCGTAGCCCAGCTCGGGGTGGCCCTGTTTATTCCCTTTTTGCTCTGGCAGCTCAAGGAGTTGGATATCTATATCATCTTCGGTCTGATCAATACCATCTTTTTTGACCTACCAGGCGATCCCGCTGCTCAACACCGATCGGGCGGCCCTGCGCAAGCGGCTGCGGATGCGCCAACTCCTCGCTGTTGTCCTGATCATCTTTATCGCTTCCACCCTTTTTTTCAATCGCTATGTCTACCAGGGTTTTGGCAAACAGGTCGATATATTTCGCCGGGGTACCGGTGAATTCAAGGTTGTCGCCCTAACTTTTGATGACGGCCCCGACCCTGCGTATACCCCGGCTATCCTCGACATATTGAAAGAATACGATATCCCCGCCACTTTTTTCATGGTAGGGCGACATGTGGAGCGCTATCCCGGGCTGGCCCGGCGCATTGCTGATGAAGGCCATTCGCTGGGCAATCATACCTGGTCACATCGCAGCCTTGTTCCCCTCTCAGCAGACTACACCCGCATGGAGATTATGCGCACCCACGAGATGATCGAGCAGGTCACCGGGGTTACCCCTAAATTTTTCCGCCCGCCCCGCGGTATATATTCCGCCTTTGCCCTCGATTTGCTGCGAAAAGAGGGCTACACCACTGTTCTGTGGAACCTGACCTCTCAGGATTGGGCGGAGCTGCCCGCCGGCCGCATCGCTGCGCAGGTACTGAACCGGACCGGCCCGGGCTCCATCCTTCTTTTTCACGACAGCGGCAACCTCATCTCCGCCGAGGGNGGGGATCGCATGAATACGCTCCGGGCGCTGCCTTTGGTCATCGAGGGGTTGCAGGAAGAAGGCTACCGCTTTCTGACTATCGAGGAGCTCGTGATCCTGACGGGGCTCACCGCCGAGGAATCAGAAGATCTCTAGGGCGGAGCGGGAAGTGGGACAACGGGGACGGTCCTTCTTGTCCCACGCCCCGCTCGTAACATTTTACAGGTAATCTTTTTTATACAACCACCGGGCGGCGCCGATGGCGATAGCTGCGCCCACCGGCACCAGAATGCTCACCTTGTCGGAAAGAGAAGGCATGGCGATGAAAAGGATGAGCATGAACAGGATCGGCGCCAGGGCGATCTTCCAGTTTTTCGAGATAAAGACCACGCCCAGCGCACCGAAGAGAGCGGGGAGAATATTGGCGAAAGCGGGGGCGAGTAGCGCTGACTCCAGGATCGGCTGCAGCTGGGCCAGCAGCAGCACCCCCAGAAAGATGATCGCTGTGGTGACAAAAGAAGAGACGGCGATAGCGATGGTGGAGATGAGCTCACCCTTTTCAGTGCCCGCCTTGACCTCGGCGATCTCCATGGCGTTGAGGGCGCAGGGGACCTTAAGATTGCTCAGGTTGCCCGTGACAAAGCCCAGGTAGGAGCCACCGGAACCGAGCATGGGGGAGAAGGTAAACGCTTCGATGATTCCCACCGTCCAGTAGATCGGGACAACCCCGGCAAGCCCTTGGAGCAGCAGGAGACCTTTGGGCCAGGCGTCGTAGTAAACGCTCACCGCTGCCGGGAAAACTGCAAACATGACCAGGGCCAGGGAGCACCAGATTCGGCCCCAGATATGGATATTTTTATTGTAAGGGCTGTTCATTTTTTATCCTCCTATCCCAGCAGACCCGTGATCGGAATGGCCAGGGCCATGGCGCCCAGCATGCTGATGGGCAGGGCGTAGTCCTCCATCCACTTCACTTTGAGGACCCGGACGAAAAAGCCGCAGATAAGCATGAGCAGGGCGGAGACGATCATCACAAAAACGGGGATCCAGCCCTGAAGCCCGCTTCTAATGTCGGCAAAGACCAGCCCCATGAAGGCCGAAATCATGCCCAGGAAAAGGGCGTCTATGAAGATCTGCCCCCACCGGGCATCGCGCTTCTTCAGGCTGTCGATGCCGCCCTGGATCTTTTTCAAAAATACAGTGATGACGATGAGCCCCGACATGATCCCCAGGGTCATCACCCAGGCGATGGTCGTGTAGGCACTGGCGTCGGTGACCCCTTCGGAGACGGGTACACCGAGGACATTGGCGGCGATCGTTGCCGCTGGCAGCTCGTAAGTTACCGCCCCGAGGACGCTCAGCCTGAGCCAGGGCAGCGGCAGACCGAGGAACTTCGTCAAAGCAAATACCCCCATAAGGATGGCGATAGCCGGCGCAATGGTGAAGACGGCGCTGGCCCCGGCCACCCTTTTCAGCACGGACGCAGAGATTCCCAGTTCCCTCGCCTGACGCCAGGCCTTGATGAGGAAAAAAACCGACTGGGCCATGACAAAGAGGACTATGATACCGGCGATGATGAATAGAAAGGGGCTGTTCAGGTTGAACTCTCTGATTACTCCTTGCAATATAATCCCACCTTTCCTAAATTACCACACAGGCAAAGGCATGTTCTACTGAAATACTCGCACATCCATTTTGCCGTCGCAGCCTTCCTGCCCCCCCCTACCGTCTCTTGATCAGCTCCATGTAGAAGCGGGTGCCCCGCTCCAGGTTTTCCAGAGAAAGCCGTTCATTTGTTCCGTGCATCCGGTCCAGATCCTCCGTACTGACCAGCATGGGCGTAAAGCGGTAGATCTGCTCGCAGACAGGTTCATAGCGGATGGCATCGGTGCCGCCCATAACGATGTAGGGGACGGCGATGGAGCGGGGGAAGGTAGCGTAAACAGCTCGCTCAATGGCCTTGAAGCCGGTGCCATCTACCGGTGAGATACGGGAGGGTTCGGTAGCCGTGGGTGCCTCCACCTTGATCTTGTCTCCCACTACCCCGCGGACATGAGCGATCAGGTCATCAACAGTTTCCCCCGGTGTAATGCGAAAATTAATTATTGCGCTGGCCTTGCTGGGCAAAACGTTGGGTACCTTGCCCCCCTCTAGAACAGTTACCGCAGTGGTTGTGCGTAGCAGGGCATTGCCCGGTCGTGTTCTCTGGAAGACCAGCTTGAACAGCGGGCCGAAAAGCCACAGGTTTGCCAGAACCAGCCGCAGGCCGAAACCCATCTCCGGTCCCACGTAAGCGAGCATTTCTTTCAGGTAGGGGCTGATCCGGGCCGGCCGCTGCTTTCTCTCCAGCTTCGCCACCGCCTGCCCGATCATCCCGGCGGCGGTGTGCTGCGGCGGCATCGACGAATGGCCCGCCTCGCCCTCAGCGGTGATCTTGATATCAGCGTAGCCCTTTTCAGCGATGCCGACCATGGCCAGGGGGCAATCGACGCCGGGCATCGCTCCCTCGGTGACGGCGCCGCCCTCATCGAGGATATACTCCAGTTCGATGCCGCGCGATTGTAAAAGCTTCGCTATCTGGAGCGCCCCCTCGTCACCGCGCACCTCTTCATCATGGCCGAAAGCAAGGTAGATATCGCCGGCAGGGGTGAAGCCCTCTTCCAGGAGGTACTCCACCGCCTCCAGGATGAGGACGATCTGGTTCTTAATATCCATCGTGCCCCGACCCCAGACAAACCCTTCGGCAATCTCTCCACTAAAGGGCGGGTAGCTCCAGAGCTGCTCCGTGCCCTCCTCCACCGGGACAACGTCGATATGGGCCATCAGCAGTACGGGCTTGAGGCTTTCGTCGCTCCCTTTCCAACGATAGAGGAGACTGTAGCGGTTGACGATCTCCCGCTCCAGAGCTTATGGGCAGCAGGGAAAGCCTGCTCCAGGTAATCGATAAATTGCTTGAAGGGAGCACGATCCGCTTTCTTGGGGTCGGAAGCGGTGATTGTGGGGATCTTAATCGCTCCGGACAGCCGCTTTGCCGCCTTCTCGACATCGATCTCGATACCGGGCTCCGGCTCCACGGTATAGCGCCGCGAACGAAAAGCGGCGGTCCGCCCCAGAAGGACTGCTGCCAGGATGACAACTGCTGCCAGGATCGCATATAAATATGGCATAATGCACCTCCNGTGTAAATTTTGNTGCTGTAGATATCTTCATTATATCTCTAAAAGATCCTTCCGTAAGCACACACATTATTTGTAATTATTCAACCGGATTGTTGGGAGGGCCCATCTCCGGCCATATTGACACTGCTGACCGCTTGAAGTATGATCAGAATCAGTAAAGGGAAAATTTGCTTAATTAGGAGGGGGCCTATGGGGGTTAAACTTTGGGAGGCGCAAAATTTGAGTCCCCGGGTGCAGAGGCTGCGCGATGAATACTGGTCCTTTTACGAGCGGGACTACTATCGCAATGAGGTCCATGCGTACAGCACNGGTGACGGGTGGGACGAGCTCTATGCCCCCTACAACTGGGGTGTAGTGCCGGAGATCTATCAGTTTTTCCAGATAAGCAGGGAGACAGCGAAGGCCATGGCCGAAAAAGTGCATCTTCCCGCCGACTTTTANGATCTTTCTCTNGCGGAAAGGCGAGCCCTTTTNTTTAACGAGGTCCTCGAGAAACATCTCCCGGTGCAGCTTCTTGAGGGGGAGCTGATCGTGGGCTCTCATTTCAACACGGCGCTCTCGAAGACGCTTAACCGTAAGGAGATGAAGGGATATCTCCGCGAGACCTACGGCTGGGTCGATCGCCTCGTTGAGACCCATGAAAGGGGTATCGGCAACGCTGGGGCCGTTCCTGGTCACCTGATCCCGAACTACCGCCGGATTCTGCAGAAGGGCTTTGTTGGCATCGTCGCCGATATCGAGGAGAGACTGGCCGAAGAGAGCGATCCGGAGAAGCGGGCTTACCTCAGGGCGCTGCGACTCTCCGCCGAAGCGCCGCGTATCCTGGCAGAGCGTTATCGCAAGGTTGTGGAGGCGGCCCTGGAAGAGACGGAGGATGGGGANCGCAAGAAAGAGCTGGCCCGGATGAGCGAGATCGTGGCTCGGGTGCCCTACGAAAAACCGCGCACCTTTTGGGAGGCGNTGCAGGCGCTCTGGTTNACCCATATGCTGGTCATGGCCGCCGAATCTTACCCGGGAGCGGGGCTTTCTCACGGGCGCATCGACTATTATCTTTACCCCTTCTATATTAATGATCTGGAAAAAGGGGTTTTAACCCGCGAATTTGCACGGGAACTGCTACAGTGCTTCTGGATAAAACATAACTANGCCTACGATTATCAGGGGCGGACGGCGCGCAACCAGGGGGTCAATTCGGGCTTCGGGCAGCTCATCACCCTGGGCGGTTGCGGGCCCGACGGTGAAGATCTGACCAATGAGCTGACCCTGCTCATGCTAGAAGTGATCGACGAGATGAACCTGCTGGAGCCGAAGCCGAATATCCGCATTCACCAGCATTCTTCCGGCGAGCTGCTCCAGCGGATCGCCGAGATGGTCAAAAAGTCACAGGGTGCCCCCTTCATCCTCAATTTTGACGAGCTTTCCATGGAGGCGCTGATCTATCAGGGCGTCCCCGCCGATGAAGTCTGGGATTACGCCCCGGTGGGCTGTCTGGAGAATACAATGCAGGGCAACGACCGCTCCGGCACCGTCGATGTCAACCTGAACTTGGCTAAGGCGGTGGAGCTGGCCCTGAACGACGGCCGGGATATGCAGAGCGGCCGGCAGATCGGCCCGCGCACCGGCGATCCGCTCACCTTCAAGAGCGCGAAGGAATTTNATGCCGCTTTCTATCGCCAGCTCGATTTTATCCTCGGCCAAGTCGTCGATCTGGCCCGGGAAGCGGACCGGATCCGGGCGCAGTACGACCCCATCCCCTACCTTTCCCTGATGGTGGACGGCTGNATCGAGCAGGCGGTGGATGTTAACCGCGGCGGCTCGCGCTATCGCTATATTACCATTGAGGGTGTCGCGCTGGCCACGGCGGCCGATTCGGTGAGCGCAGTGCGCAAACTTGTCTTTGAAGAGGGCACCGTGACAATGGAGCGGCTGCTCGCGGCGCTGCGCAACGATTTTGCCGGGGATGAAGAGCTCCGGCAGATCCTGATCAACCGCGCACCCAAGTACGGCAACGATGATCCTTTCGCTGACGGCACCGCGCGCGAGATCTCGCGTTGGTGGACGGAGAAGGCGATGACCCTGACCTCACCGGCCACGGGACGCCGCTTTCGCGGCGGTTATCTCTCCTGGAACTACTGGATCTCCTATGCTCCCCTGACCGCCTCCACACCGGATGGACGGCGGCGGGGGGAGGCGCTTTCCAACGGGGTCTGCCCCGTCAACGGCGCCGACCGGGCGGGTCCCACCGCTGTGGTGCGCTCCGTGCGCAGCCTGGGCCTGGAGACAGTGCCCAACGGCGCCTCGCACACGATGAGCTTTCACCCTTCGCTGCTGCGCGATGAGGAGCACCTGGCCAAGTTTACCGCTTTCCTGCGGGCTTACCAGGAGATGGGGGGGACGGCGCTGCAGATCAATCTTGTCGACCCGGAGATGCTCCACCGCGCCCGGGAAAACCCCGCCGAATATGCCAACCTTATGGTCAGGGTAACCGGTTACAACGCCTATTTTGTTCACCTCGGTGACGAGATCCAGGAGGAGATCATTCGCCGCGAAGCCCATGCTATCTGATTTCTCGGCGGCTTCGCGAGCATTGTGTTGAGGGAGGGGACGAGTTGCTCAGTGAAGGACAGAGCGGGTTGATCAACAACCTGTACAATCCTAAGTTTCTGGCCACAGTGGATGGGGAAGGCCGGCCCAATGTGGTTGTCGTCAGCAGCCTGGAATATTTCGAGGGTAGACTCATCTTCGGCAACCTCATGCTCTGGAAGACGGCCCGCAACCTCGAAGAGAACCGGGAGGTAGCGGCGCTGGTGATCAGCCCGCAGCTGGATTACTTTTACCTGGAAGGGAATTTCCTCGGCTTTGAGGAGACGGGCCCGATCATGGATCACCTCCGGAAGAGCGAGATGGTCCGCTATAACGCCTATACCAGCTTCCGCAACGCCGGGGTTATCGAGATCACCGCGGTTACTCCCCTGCGCAAATTCTCCCCCATCCGGATCTTGCAGGAATACCTGCTCAGCCGGGTCAGATTCAAGGGGGGGCCGGTTCATTTCCCCCGAGCGGTGGCTGCAAAATTTGATGCAATGAAGAGTATAAAGGTGGCCGTCTATAGCGACAAGAAGCTGCAGCTGGCGCTCATGCCGGCAGCGCGCTGCCGCGGCAATCGGATACAGAGCTTTACGGAGCTGCCGCCGGGCGCCCATTATGCCGCCAACGTGATCACCCCCGAGGTGGTCTCCTTTCAGGTGAAGGGGATGGTGGAAGAGGAAGGGCTGCGGGTAGATGAGGTTTACGCTTGCGGACCGCCCGTGCCGGGGAAGCAGATCTACGCCGCCCCCGCCCCCGCAGCGTTATGAAACAGCGGGGACGTACCTTGTTGTTGCATCCGGGGGTAGCTCATCTTCAAGAATCCTTCTTTTTAAAGGTTTGAATTCCCCCCCTTTTTTAAAGGGGGGCTTTCTTAAATTCCCCCTTTTTTAAAGGGGGATAGAGGGGGATTTAAACAGGGCCTCTCACGGCACTTAAGCGTAGTTGGCGATGGTGACGCGGCGGGCGCCGCTTTCAAGCATGATCTTACGCAGTGCCAGCATAGTCTCTTTCGAAACTCGGGGGATCGCCTTCAGTTTATAGGGCAGGCCCAGTTTTTCATAATCGGTGGCGCAGAGATCGTTGTAGCCGAGAAGGTCGATCCGCTCTACCGGCCCCACCTGTTTCCTGATAAAATCTGCAATGGCCCTGATATTTCCTTCATCAGCGGTATATTCCGGTATTACCGGCACCCGGATCCAGAAGGGGATCCCCGAGGCGCCCAGCCAGGCCGCATTCTCCAGGATCTGCTTGTTCGAGGCGCCGGTGAAGAGCTTGTGCTTTTCGCTGTCCATGATCTTCAGATCATAGAGGACCAGGTCTGCTTCGCTGGCAACAGCCTTAAATACTTGCGGGCTGACGCAGCCGGCGGTATCGATACAGCTGTGCACAGATGCCGCTCGCAGCTTTGGTAGCGCTGCCAGGAGGAAACGGTGCTGCAGCAGGCATTCTCCGCCGGAGAAGGTTACCCCCCCGCCGGAATGGTTGTAGAAGGGCCTGTCCCGGATCAATCTATCGAGGAGCGCCTCCAGCTCCATCTTCTCTCCAAAAACGCGGATCGCCTGTGCCGGGCAGTTTTCGGCGCATTTTAGGCAAAGGCGGCAGGAGCCCCCGAAGATAAGGCCCCGCTCACCGCGGCTCAACGCGCCCGCTGAACAGTTCTGCAGGCAGGCGCCGCAGTCGATGCAGCGCAGCGGCTCGTGGGCCAGCTCTGTTTTCGGAGAAAGCCCCTCCGGATTTTGGCACCAGAGGCAGCGCAACGAGCAGCCCTTCATGAAGACAGTGGTGCGGATGCCCGGGCCGTCCTCCGTGGACATGGTCTGGATATTGGTAATCGTGGCGGTGAGATCTTGTTTCTCCATCGCCGTCATTATAAGCTGTCGCCAAAAATCGGTCAAGGCGGTACAAAATATAAAAACGGCCCTTGCTTTTCGGAATAGTCTGTGCTATTATTGCATGTAATCTTCGAAAGGACAGGAATATGAACAGGATAGCTTTGCAGCCAACTCCTTCTTTAACTTTACCTTTTATTTTTATTTTGGTAAGGATGGCCCCGGTTTGGCTGCAAGCTCATGAACATATCGAAATTGTAACCGCTGCAAAATCATGAGGCCCCCAGCCAGACCGGCTGGGGGCTTCGCCATGTACGGGGGGAGATAAGAATGATTGTCATTTTAAAACCCGGGCCCAACGAAGAGCAGCTTGAAAACCTCATCGGCTGGCTTCGGGAAAAAGAGATTCAGGTGCACACCTCTGTGGGTGAGTCCCACATGATTCTCGGTCTCGTCGGCGATACCTCACGCCTTGATATCGATCTGGTGGCAGCGCTGGAGATAGTGGAGGATGTGAAGCGTGTCCAGGAGCCCTATAAAAATGCCAACAGAAAATTTCACCCAGAGGATAGCGTGGTCAAAGTAGGTCCCGTCACGGTAGGTGGCGGTTCGCTTACGATTATGGCCGGTCCCTGCTCCGTGGAGAGCGAGGAGCAGATCATCGCCGTGGCGAAAGCGGTCAAGGCGGCGGGAGCGACGATGCTGCGCGGTGGCGCCTTCAAGCCCCGCACCTCGCCTTACTCCTTCCAGGGGCTTGGCACCGGCGGTATCGAGCTCCTGCTGAAGGCGAAAGAGGCGACGGGCCTACCTATCGTTACCGAGCTCATGGATGCGGCGCACCTCGCATACTACGACGATGTCGATCTGATCCAGGTGGGGGCGCGCAATATGCAGAACTTCAACCTGCTCAAGGTGCTCGGCGCCCAGGAAAAACCGGTGATGATCAAGCGGGGGATGTCCTCCACCTACGAGGAATGGCTCATGAGCGCTGAGTATGTCATGAGCCAGGGCAACGAAAATGTGATCCTTTGCGAGCGCGGTATCCGCACCTTCGAGACCTATACCCGCAACACCCTCGATCTTTCCGCCATCCCCGTGTTGCGCCGGCTGACCCATCTGCCCATCATTATCGATCCGAGCCATGCCGCCGGCCGGGCTTTCCTGATCCCGCCGCTGGCGACGGCCGCCGTAGCCGGCGGGGCCGACGGGCTTCTCATCGAGGTGCACAACGCCCCGGAGCAGGCGCTCTGCGACGGCCCGCAATCGCTGCGGCCCGGGGACTTCGCCGCCCTGGCCCGCAGGCTGATGGGCCTGCACCAGTTCATGAACAGCGGGGGTAAGGGAGAATGAAAATTGGGATCGTCGGGCTGGGGCTCATCGGCGGCTCCATGGCTAAAAGTATCAAGGCGCGCACGGCACAT
>JGI24708J26588_10002632_pt1 | contig 13483 bp, 15 predicted proteins | sample BioPla1DNA2_FD_26588 | JGI IMG/M metagenome (IMG submission 26588) | reverse complement strand
GTAGAACCATAACATGAGATGTATTGAAATCAGAATACTATCATACAGCATTCGGAATTAACTTCTATAGAAGCGTTAAAAGAAATGTTGGGAATATCAGTTCTTGGCAAAAAGATGTATTTTATAATTAACCATACTGCTGGATTATCAAACAACTAAATAATGTAAGTAAATGAAGTGGGCATAAATCATCAAGATGAATAGGCCCATTTTATTTACCATAAATTTCTGAAAGAATAGAGACTTTATAGAGAATTTCGTTATAATATAGTTAGGAATGGTATTAAGTAGAAAATATTGTGTCCTAGATAAAACATACAGTCCTAGGAGAAAGGAATATTGCTCTCATGAAATATAAACTTTTAGTAGTTGATGATGAAAAAAACATAGTCACCTTANTAAAGGAATTTTTTGAGCTAGAGGGCTTCTTGGTATATACAGCTTGCAATGGAAAGGAAGCTATCGATAAGGTTAATACTGATCCTGACTTGATTTTACTTGATATTAATATGCCAGAGATGGATGGTATAGAGGTATGTAGAAGAATTCGGGATTTTGTAAGCTGCCCAATTTTATTCTTGACTGCCAAGGTCGAGGAAGCAGACCGAATTAAGGGGCTAATGGTTGGAGGAGATGATTACATCCTGAAGCCATTTAGCATGGAAGAATTACATGCTCGAGTTCTTGCCCATCTAAGACGGGAGGAAAGAAGGACAGGAAGCGATAAGATTAGATTGACCCAGGAAATATTAATTAATTATACTAAACGAACAATTTTTCATAGAGAAGACAAAATTGAATTTACTAAGACAGAGTTTGACATTATAGAATTGCTTACTATGAATAAAGGACAGGTTTTTACAAAAGAAAAAATATATGAGAACCTATGGGGCTTTGACAAGGATGGAGATAGTAATACTATTACCGAGCATATTAGGCGGATACGTTGTAAACTGTCAGACTTTGTGGAGCAACCTTTGATAGAGACTGTATGGGGAGTTGGGTACAAATGGATTGGATAGATGAGCAGCTAGATAAAATTAAAAATAGAATGAAGATAGGCTCTCTTAAAAGAGTTTTATGTATCTACATAGTAATTACAATCTTTACTGTGTTTGCAATGTATATTTTAACATTTTTGTATTGTGAGAGCTGGAAGTTAGTTGTATATGAAAAGTACATAGCTGATACTAAGGAAGCAGATGCTTTAGTGGACATAGAAAGGCTGGAACTTAAAAATTCAAGAGAAATGGAAATTATTAATGGGATACAGAACTATTCCATAATTATATACTCAATAATAGGTATAATTGCAGCAAGCAATTTATTTTATAAAAATACAATGAAAGATCCTATTCGGATTTTGAAGGAAGAAGCAGCCTATATAAGCAGAAATGACTTAAGTGTATCATGTAAATATGAAAGTGGAGATGAGTTTGGAGAAGTCTGCCAGGCCTTTGAAAGTATGCGACTACATCTCCTTCGTAATAATGAAAATATGTGGAGCTTGATGGAGGGGCAAAGGCTTCTCAATGCAGCATTTGCCCATGATATTAGAACTCCCTTAACTGTATTACAGGGATATACAGATATGATTATGAAATATTATCCTAAAGGTAAAATCGATGAAGAAAAGCTGCTTAATACAATTGGTTTAATGCAGGAAGAGATCACAAGGCTAAGGGAATTTACAGATACTATGAAAGGGCTTCAGGATATGGAAGCCTTACAGATTAAGCCATCAGAAAAGTCCTTTACACATTTGGTAGAAAAGCTTGATAAAACCATTGAGGGGGTCATGAAAGATCATCCAATAAAATTTTTTATACATAGCAATATAGATTCCTTGAGGGAAGAGGATAAAAAGGGATATTACGATGAAGCTGCAATATTAGAAGTAGTTAGTAATTTGATATCCAATGGATGCTCATATGCTAAGGACATGGTTGAGGTTTACATTGAGATAGAAAAGACATATCTATATGTATACGTCTGTGATGATGGTAAGGGCTTTTCGAAGAAGGAATTGTATTCGGCTCTTAATCCCTATTATAGTAGCAGAGATGATGGAACAGGACACTTTGGTATTGGCCTTACCATATGTAAGATTTTATGTGAGAAGCATGGGGGAAAGATCACACTTTCTAATAGTATAAATCAGGGTGCCATTGTATGCGCTAGCTTTCGCATTATCTAAAATTATTTAATTTGTAGAGATAAAATAGTGATTTGCTTGTTATGCTTGATCTATAAAATGGTAAAGGAGAGATATTTGCTATGGATATGAAGATTGTATTAAATGATGTAAGTAAATTTTATGGTCAAAAGCAAGCATTGGATCATGTTAATCTTGAAATTCATAAAGGAATGTTTGGACTTTTGGGCAGAAATGGGGCAGGTAAAACAACCCTAATGAAGACGATTACAACCCTGCTGGCACCAAGCTCAGGTGAGATCACTGTATGCGGTGTAAAGGTTAAGGAAGGGGTCAAGGTTCGGGAGATGATTGGATATTTGCCTCAGGATTTTTCCATGTATGGGAACATGAGTGCATATGAGTCTCTGGACTATCTTGGGGTTTTATCTGGCCTAAGTAAGTCTGAACGTAAAGAAAGAATTCCTGAATTATTGGAAAAAGTAAATCTAAGAAGTAATACAAGGACAAAGGTAAAGGCAATGTCAGGAGGGATGCGCAGGCGCTTAGGCATCGCACAAGCCATACTGCACAATCCTAGAATAATAATAGTAGATGAGCCTACAGCAGGCTTAGACCCGGAGGAGCGGATACGATTTCGTAATCTGTTAACAGAAATTGCTGGGGAACGAATTGTTATACTATCAACTCATATAGTTGGTGATATTGAGGCTACATGTGAACATATTGCTGTTATGGATCAAGGAAAGATTATATTTAATGGTACAGTTTCTCAGCTTTTAGAGGATGCCAATGGTAATATATATGAGGCAAAAGTATCGAGAATTGAGGTAGAAGAAATAAAGAAGCAATATGAGGTGACCAATGTTCTCATGCAATCAACGGAAGCACTGGTTAGATTCATAGCTAATAAGAAAGAGGAAGGACTGCCTACCGCAGAGGTCGTTCTACCGAATGTTGAAGATGCATATATGTATTTGATGTATAAGAACGGAGGAATCAAATGATGGGGAAGACTCTGTTTTTCAAGGAATGTAAGGAGATTTTAAAGAGTATTACATATTATATTTTTCTTATTTGTGTAGCTGTATTTTTCGTTAGCCAGATGGGATCAGTTGCTGCAGTGAGTAAACCCTTACCTGGTGCAGAGTCATATGGATGGAAGTATAGTGATGATGAAGCTGATATTATGGCTTCAGCCTTGGATAATCTTCTATTTGAGCTTAGTAGAAATTCTTTTGGGACATATCCAATAGGCTTCTATAAGCAGGTTACTCTTAGTGAAGATGAACAAGAAGAAATATATGAAATACTAGTAGAACTTGTAGGGAAGACTAAGGAAGAGCTAGTCGAAGCAGTTAAGATTTATGGAAGTTCTATGGACCACTCAGCTGTGGAGTCAATCTATATTAGGCAAGACTTGTCATATGAAGAGTTTTGTCATGCCTTTAATAGAATTGACAAGATATTAGGTGGAGGAAGTTATTATAGAGATGATAAAATCTATAATCATGCCAGAGTCGGGAAAACCTACCAGGATGCAGTGGATGATTACAGATATATTATAGAGAAGGACCATGTGTCAGGTGCATATGCTAGAATATTTGCTGATTACATGGGGATTATCTTAGGCATATTACCCGTATTTATAGCTGTTACCCGTGCATTAAAGGATCGACGTGCAAAGGTAGATCAAGTAATCTATTCGAAAGCTTGCTCATCAGCAGTGATTGTAATAACAAGATACGTGGCAATCATTGCAATGACATTATTGCCAGTATTTATCTTGAGTATTAATCCATTATTACAGACCATATATGTGGCTGCAGATAATGGAATTACTGTAGACTATCTAGCATTTCTAAAGGTGATTCTTGGATGGCTTTTACCAACGGTTTTATTCACAGTATCTATAGGTTTTCTTCTTACAGAGATGACTAATGGTCCATTGGCAATCCTTATACAGGGTCTCTTTTGGATAATAAGTGTCTTTGCTGCCAGTACGAACTTAATTGGATATGTTGGTTGGAATCTAATTCCAAGGTTTAATACAGTTGGTTCCTATACAGTTTTTCAAAGTATATTTGATGACCTTGTTAGAAACAGAATTTTCTATACAATAATAGCAATTCTAATACTAGCAGGAACTATCATTATATATGACAAGAAGAGAAGGGGGCGAATACACTTTGATAGAGCGTTATCTAAGCATATCAAGGGTTAACCTTAAGCATCATATGCTTCCCCACATTATAGTTGCTGTAGGATTGTTCTTTCTAGCTCCTTTTATTATGGGAGTAAGAAATTTAGATCTGTATTATACGGCAAAGGTATTAGATACTTATGTATCCTTGTTTGGTATTGTTTTATTGGTACCTTTATTTCTACCTGATCAGGATAAGGATATTCGAGAGCTAATTAGGTCAAAGAGGGAATCCATAGTAGTCCTTCACTTCATAAGAATGGGGCAAGCATTATTGGTTTTAAGTATATTTGTAGCTTCTTTTCTCGCGTTTCTACAGAAAGGTAATTGTATATTCCCCTTTGGAAGGTACTTTTATGGAACCATGTCAAGTTGCATATTTCTTGGTGGACTAGGGATATTAATATACGCTTTTGTAGATAACATAGCAGCAGTTTATATGGTGCCTTTAATGTATTACATCTTATGTTATGGCGGAGGTAAGAAATATTTAGGGAAATTCTATCTTTTCTCTATGTTTAATGGAACGGTTGAGGATAAAATATATCTTTTAATAGCTGGCTTAGTTATGATTATAGCTGGAATATTGATAAGAAAAAGATTTCCAGGCTAGGATAGAGTAATATTTTCTCATGGGACAAAAAAATGGTATAAAGGATGCAGGAATTATGTTAAAGTAACTGTGGATAATATAACAGATATGGTAGGTGATACTATCGAAGTTAAATATTCAACAAGTCAAGTTGCAAAGATAATAGGGGTTCATCCAAATACAGTGCGTAAGTATGAGGATTGGGGGCTTATTGGCAAGGCGCCACGTAAAGCAAATGGGTATAGAGTGTTCAGCGATGTTCATATAGACCAATTTAGACTTGCTCGCATTGCTTTTGAAATTGAGCTTATTCACAGTGGTTTGAGAAAAACAATTACTCGGGTTGTAAAGCTGGCGGCTGAAGGGAAATATGATAAAGCGGTTGCTTTGGCAAATACCTATATTACTATTGTTGAATTTGAAAAAGAAAAGGCAACTGAAGTAGCTGAAATTTCTAACGAATTAATGAATGATTCATTTAAAGGAATTGGCAAGTTTTTTAAACGAAAAGAAGTATCGGATATTCTAGATATTTCAATGGATACTCTAAGAAACTGGGAAATGAATGGATTAATAAAAATAAAGCGCAAAGAAAATGGATATCGAATATACGATTATGAAGATATTAAAAATTTAAAGATTATTCGCTTGCTTAGGTGTGCAAACTATTCTCTTTCATCGATACTACGGTTGATGAGTGCTAAATATAAAAATAAGAGTATAGATACAAAACAAGTTCTAAACACTCCAAATGTAGATGAAAGTATTGTTTCTGTTTGTGACAAGCTAATTATTTCACTAAACTCTGCAAAGGAAAATGCAGAAAAAATTATAGAAATGCTTAATGATATGAATAATAAATATACAAACCCTCCACTATAACACCAGACTTTTAATTTGTGTTATTCTTTTTCTATCAAATTAAAAGGGGTGTAAATTATGGAGGATTTAATCAAGGTAGAGCGTCTATCAAAATCTTACGGAAATCTGAAAGCCGTAGATGATCTAAGTTTTACTGTAAAAGGTGGAACAGCATTTGGACTGCTAGGTGCAAATGGTGCAGGAAAGAGTACAGCTATAGAATGTATATTAGGCACAAAAAAGGCGGACAGCGGTAATGCCACTATATTGGCTATGAATCCAATTAGTAATCGTAAAGAACTTTTTGAGAGTGTAGGCGTACAGTTCCAGGAACCCCATTATCAAGAAAATATCAAAGTTGGTGAGCTTTGCGAGGTAACTGCTTCCCTTTATAAAATGCCAGTGGATTATCGAAAGTTATTTTCAGAATTCGGTCTTGAAGACAAGACAAGTGCTCTGGTAAATGAACTTTCTGGAGGACAAAAGCAGCGATTATTTATTGTGCTTGCCCTAATACCAAACCCCAAAGTAGTATTTCTGGATGAGCTTACAACAGGTCTTGATGCAAGAGCAAGACGAGAGGTTTGGAAGATGCTCTCAAGACTTAAAGAGGAGGGCCTTACTTTTTTACTTACTTCACATTTTATGCACGAGGTAGAAACCTTGTGCGATAAAATTTGTATTTTGAAAAGGGGCAAGGCTATTTTTTATGGAACGGTTTCTGATGCAATTAATCAGAGTCCTCATGAAAAGTTTGAGGATGCTTATCTTTGGTTTACAGATGAGGAGGTAGAGCAATATGAAAACATATAAAACATTACTGAAAACAGAACTGCAACTGTCTATACGTGGTATGGATATGTTGATATTTGCAGTTATAATGCCTATTATCGTGCTTGTTGTACTTGGTGTTATCTATGGAGACAAACCCGCATTTGAGGGCGCAAGTTATACATTTGTTCAACAATCCTTTGGTGGTTTGGCAAGTATTTCAATTATTGCAGGCGGAGTAATGGGATTGCCTCTAGTCGTGTCTGATTATAGAGGTAAACGTATTTTAAAAAGATTTAAAGTAACCCCTATATCACCGATTACGATTTTATTATCACAAGTTACTATGTATATTATATATTCATTAAGTTCATTAATTAGTCTATTTGCAGTTGCATGGATATTCTTTGGTTTCAGAATGGAAGGCAGCATATTACAATTTCTTGCAGGTTGGATATTAGTTATGGTTTCTATGTTTAGCATCGGTGTGATGGTAGGTGGTATTGCTAAAAATTCTAAAGTTGCAGGTGTTATAGCAAGTTTGTTATATTTTCCAATGTTGGTTTTTTCAGGGGCAACACTTCCTTACGAGGTTATGCCAGTAACAATGCAGAAAATTGTTGATATCTTACCTTTGACACAAGGTATAAAAATACTCAAATCAACTACATTAGGTTTACCATTGGATAGTATCTTGTTACCGATTATTATATTAGTTGTAATTGCCGTAATCTGTTTATTTATAGCTATTAGATTTTTCAGGTGGGAATGATAAGATGAGAAATTAATTCCCCATCCCTCCGCATATACTTATAATAATCCTAAAACACAGAGGTTATTATGGATAGCGGAATCTTAGATAATCAACTAAACCTAGCTCTTGATGTGCCAGAATCCATCCGGGAGAAGTCTACTAATCTTGAGGTGGGCTATTCTCCTGAGACTAATATGTGGGAGCTGATTGTAAAGTATAGTGGTAGCCTAGATAGAGTAAGAGAAGAGTTAGGTATATCAGCAGTAGAGCTCTTTAATGAATATGCAATAATCACCATACCTGAGAATCTCATCCCAGCCCTAGAGGAATTTGAAGAGATAGAATTCATTGAAAAGCCAAAGCGAATATTTCTTGAAGTAAATCAAGGAAAGTATATTTCTTGTATCAATCCGGTCCAGAGGGGAATATTTAATCTTTTTGGTGAAGGTGTTCTGGTTTCCATAATTGATTCTGGGATAGATTATTCTCATCCGGATTTTATTAATGAAGATGGCACTTCCCGCATAGCAGTATTGTGGGATCAAACCATTCCTGGTAATCCGCCTCAGGGATATAATATTGGAACGGTTTACACCAATGCTCAGATTAATGAAGCATTGGCTATTCGTATGCCTCAGAGATTGGATATTGTACCTAGTGTGGATTCCAGTGGTCATGGAACTCATGTGTGGAGTTTGAAAAATATTAGGTTAGGTATCCCACTTAAAAGAAAGATATAATATTGTATCTCATGAATGAAAGATATAAACGAGCAACTTAAGTTTTTCAGACTAAGGTTGACTCGTTTTTACGTATCATTTGAAGGCGTATTATTTGAGATATCTATTTATACAAGTATTTGTGGAGTTTTGGATAATACTGGGGTATAATAATGTATAGTTCGAAGATAATGGTAATAAATGAGTAAGGAATTCTAATAAAGTATCGACAATTTTGAATTTGTAGAATTATTTTGCCATGCGGGTTTTTACAAATAATGACTTCGTAATATTGCAATAAATGTATGTCTGATATACACGGAAAAGTGAATTTTAATAGAAAACAAATAAAAAATATAAAAATACAAAATAAATCTGGGAGAGTTGATTATGTTTGTAAATGAGAGTGTGGATGCCTACAATAGAAAAGCAGAAATTTACATAGTAGCTTATTTAGATTTGTTAGGGATAAAAAATCGAATAAAAGAAAAAGAACAATGTGAATTGGCGATGAATAAGTTACATAATTTATATACATTTTCTATGGATACAACAAAAGAAATTCAGATACAAGAAAATAAGGATATTAAGTTTAAGATATTTTCGGATAATATTATTATTGCAAAGAAAATATCAGTAGAGAAGAAGCAAAGGGTAAGAGATATTAAGAGTTTGTTGATGTGTACTGGTCATTTTCAAGAACTTGCTGCAAGTGATAGCGTAGGCTGGATGTTGAGAGGAGGCATTACAATAGGAGAACTCTTTATTGATGATGTCATGGTATGGGGAGAAGCTTTGGTTAAAGCATATTATCTGGAAGATAAAGTAGCAAATTATCCAAGAGTGATTATAGATGATAACGTAGTAAAAGAGATAGAAGACTGTAAGCTATTGGAAGATTATATCTGTAGAGATTTTGATGATTTACATTTTCTGAATTATCTGTGCGACTGCCATTATTGCGGTCAGATGCTAACAGACGGATTTGAACTAATGAAGGCAGAGATAGAATCAAAGTTTGATGAAAGGACAAAGCAGAAATTTAGTTGGCATATGAATTACATAAATGCGGAATTAGATAGAAAAAACGAAGAGAAAGACAGGAGATTTAGATTAAGAATGTAAGAAAGTGAATGTCTTCTAGAGTAGAATGGAGATGACAAATGATCTGATGATTAATCAATCGAATATAATTCTACTTGGATAGACTTTTTGATTAGAATTTGTTGGGCAGTCTTTAACTGCTGAGTGTTAATATATAAATGAAAATTATCAATTTTGCCGGCATGGTATGTAATGGCAAATATGAGAAATTGAAATATATAAATTCGCTATTAATTAATTATATTACCCAAATGCTAAAGGAGGTGTCAATCAATGAATGAATATAATTTCTACTATGACGAATCGGAGCACAGCAGGAAGATAAATCTCATGACAATAACGGCAGATAACTACTATGATAACTTTATTGCTGTGGTCGTTGGTTGGCACTCTGAATGTGAAACTGACTTTACTAACATATATACTACTTTTGAAAAAAAATACAAATACCGTCAATCAAAAGGTGAGTTAAAAAGTACTACTATCCGTCAAAGTCAACTGAGGTATGGATTTGCCTCGCTAAATAAGGATAATGTTAGTTTGCTGGAAGATTTCTTAGCTATGTTTAATGAGAACACTCTTATCTATTATGCAGTAATGAGCAAAATTGAATATATAATCAGACAATTATTTGAAGATTATAAAAATAGCTTTTGGGTTGATATGGATGCCATGAAATACTCAATTACTAAAGCTGTGGTTTTACATCAGCCATCAGATATAATTAATGGATTCTACGAGAATACCGGAGAGCTTGTAACACTCTTGAAAAAATTCTTTACTGCTCAAATCGAAAAGGATAAAGCAAATGAAGTATTGAAAGAACAGGAAATTGAACAATACAATCAAATACTTATGATTCTGGATGATGTCTCAACAATTAAGACTATTGACTGGAATTACGATATTTCGTTCCATGGTTTCAAAAAATATCTTACTGAAAGGTCAATAGAAAACTATTCATTGACCATAGACAAAGAAGGGGAAAATAGTAAAACGGCAAAAGCAGCTGAGCGCGAGTGTTTAACTACAGTTAAAGAAGCGGACTCAGCGGATTCCTGCGGAATCCGCATGGCTGATATGCTTGCTGGATTAATTTCAAAATTACTGAAGTCCTTACATAATGCGTTGAAATATTCGTCAGAGGAAGAACGCTTAAGTAAAAAAATCCTTAGTAGTAGTTGGTTCGTCATTAGTGAGCAACAACTCACCCTTTACAAGAAGTTACACAAAGTGGTGGTTGACTTAAATAAATCTTGGTACAAGTCTTTTTCTGGGGTATACTCAGATGACTTAATAGTGCTTATTGCTTTTTTGAATTTCGTGAGTCATTTTGAATCAGTAGAAGCTATAAAAAGCGATATTTCTATGCAAGGTGAATATTTTAACGCATATGTTTGTGAATGTTTATCTGACTATTATACAAGGTTCCATAATAAACTGCCGATTGAGCCAATAAGTAAAAGCTCAAAGGATTATTTTTTGAATCAACAAGGAGCAAAAGTTTATTTTGATATTAATAAACAGCCTTTTCTAGAAATAACAAGCAGCCGAATTGTCTGTGATGTTTTAGGAGTTGGTGTCAATCCAAAGATGATTCCATTGATTACAATAGCAGGAACAGGTAATGCAAAATGCTACCGACTTCCAATCGAGTTATCAGAATGGGCAATGACTTTAGTTGGTTTCGCCAATATGGGAGAAAACTTATTTCCGTCTAAAGTTGTGTTTACTAAGGTAAAAGACAGGTTGTACGCTGATATTTTATAATGAATGAGACTCAGCTTTATATCTGCTGAAATTTATACAAAGCAGATTAGTAAGCATAAAATTTTTCTAAGTGAACTTAGTAATCGGGATCTCTTGTTTAAAGATGATATTAGATATACTCAGTGTGATGTGATGCCCGTAATATATTATTTAGCTGTGGATAAGAGAAATCAGATGCATATTGGAGAGAGGCACATGATTTCAGAATTTATGTTAATGTATTTTTTGAAAAAGTATATCTATACAGACAGATTTAACCTATCAGATTTTTGGAGCGAATTTAGTGATCTAAAAACCAAGTTTGAATATATTCAATGCTCGGCAGAAATTCATGAAATCCAAATTGAAGAAAACATAATCCTGGTTGAGAAAAGTGATCTTACTTGGGAAGAATAATACTGAAATAGAGTGGTTTTATTAAAAGCTGATTGGTTTATTATATGGGGAAAGTGAAGATTTATTTTGAAGGATAGGCTTGAGGGGAATTGAACCCCTCGGTGTCCAAACATTACTTGCCTTTGTTCCTCATTTAATAGTTCTATGCAAAGCCTACACGCACCTGCACCTACCAAAATGTTTTTAAATAGTTCAATTATTGACATAAGCGTACCTCCTGAAAAGATAAATCTAAAGGTAAAGTTTCTTTTTGGACTGGTAGCATAGAGGACGGAACAACAAGAAAATATAATTCTGAGTAATGTATTAACTGGCAATCATTATTACAAATTCATTATATATCTAGTTAGCTAGAAAATCAACACTTGAAGTTATAAGCTCATATTACAACAAGGAAGAGCATTATTTTAAATGGATTGGAGAAAATTCCAATTTGTTGGAGGATAATAAGATGGATATTAAACGATTTGTTAACCGATTTCGAGATGCTATAGAGAGGGCTTTGGATGCAGGTGATTTTGATAATGACTTTTCGTTTTATAAATTTCCGCGAGGATGTTGTGGTGATACTTGTGATCTGTTAGGTCAATTTTTGTTGGAAAAGGGTATTAAAACATTTTATGTCTGTGGTACATATATATATGGTTCTTTTGAAAATCGCCAATATCATGCTTGGTTGTTGACTGATAATCACACTATTATAGATATTACTGGTGATCAGTTTAAAGATGATCCGATTTTTTTGAATTATAATAAATCAGCCTTTGTCGGATTGGAAGATGATTTTCATAGACTTTTTGAAGTTGAAGACAGGGATATTCGAGAGAATATTGGCTTAGATGCTTTGAGTAGTATGTGTCGACCAAGGCTAAACGAGTTGTATAGAAAAATTATTAAATACATTTAAGAAAACAATTGCGATTTTTATTAAGTGCAGCATCTGATTTTTAGTATTCTATTTCTCCATAATAGATATATTAAATTTGCTGGGGGGATTAATACAAATTTATGAAGGAGGTTTAATATGCTGATATAAACAGTACGATTGTTAATTAGGGCACTAAACCGGAGGACGCAATACCTTTTATAAAATGGCATCGGATGGAAGCTTAAATGATGTTGGTTTTGATGAAGATTGTAGTGGGTGGGTGTCAGATTGGGTAATTGAAGCAAAAAAACTTACTGATGCAGATAAACCAACTTTGGATTATTTGACATATGCAATTGAATTAAGAGAAACGGATATAGTAATTGGTTCAGTTGGTTGTTCATATTATCATGACCTTCAAGAGATAGGTATTACATACCTTATTGGAGAAAAGTACAGACATAATGGGTATGCTATACAGGCTGTTAAAGACTATGCTAAATATTTTATGAAGCATTATGACATTTATAGTATTGATTGCAACAATAAGAGAAGATAATATTTCGTCTTGGAAAATAGTTAAAAAAGATGGTTTTGAATTTATAAAAAAAGATGTATAAAGATATAAATGATTAAGAAGCTGAAATGTATCGATTTTATAAAATTAAGGGTTGAGGTAAAAATAAGAATTTGACGATGATTTTGTCCGAAAGCTGATTCAGGACGTTTGGTCATCGATATGAGCAAGGAGGAAATGCTATATGGAACTTTCGTTTAATGGTGGAAGGTTTGTATCACTCGATGGAGATTTAAACTATAGAGAGGTTATTGATGATTTTCCAACTGCGAAAACCATAAGGATAATAACATACAACATCTCTAAAAGTCAGCGATATGATGAACTTCTGGATACATTGAAAAACACTAATGCAGATGTTCAATTGATAACAAATGTGCCTTCATGTATCTATTGCTTCCTGTAGGATTTCATTATAGTTTATATCAAAGCGATGAAGATGATAATAGCTTAACTCTGATTTACCAGCTAGTAATGCTTTATCCTTAACCTTTTTCATCTCCAGGAGAAGTTCTTTAAACTTCGTTGCCCATTTTTGATTGGGATCATTTTCTTCTATCCCTGTCAGTTCTCTTAACAAATGGGCACAACATACTGCATGCATAACACCATATTTCCAGTAAGATTTCCAACAGTCATGCATTGCAATACCTTGAAAGGCTGGAAGAACACCATTATCATCCATACCTTCAGTGCCACGCTTCTGATGAACA
>JGI24708J26588_10002630_pt1 | contig 13492 bp, 15 predicted proteins | sample BioPla1DNA2_FD_26588 | JGI IMG/M metagenome (IMG submission 26588) | reverse complement strand
CCGCCGTATCGAGGCTGCTGTAACCGCTTATGATCGTGCCGTCGACGGGCAGCTTTTGCCCGGGGCGGATGACGATGATGTCGCTGACACGAATTTCCTCAAGCGGCAAGAAGACGCTTTCTCCGTCGCGTTCGACTTCCGCTTCCGGAGGCACGAGCTCCATCAACTCCGCGATCGCGCCGCCCGTTTTCGCCTTCGCTCTGCCTTCCAACATGCGGCCCAAGGCGATCAGCGTCAGGATTGTTACCGCCGATTCAAAATAGAGGGAGTGACGCAGCTCTGCTAGCTGTGCCAGATCGAACCTCGATACGGCAGCTGCCATCTGATAGAGAACAACGATGCTATAAAGAAATGCCGATCCCGAACCGACCGCGATCAACGCATCCATGTTCGGATTGCGCCGCCAGAGCGACATAAAGCCGCGCCTGAAAAGATCGCGATTGAAGTAGATGACGGGCAAAGTAAGAAGCAGCTGCGTCAGGGCGTATTGCAGAGTGTGCTCAACACCGGTAAAAAAGCCGGGTAAAGGGAGTCCGATCATCGGCCCCATGGTCAGGTACATGAGCGGCAACGTAAAAACGAGCGAGGGCCAAAAGCGCTTTTTGGCTGCCATATATTCATCCTCACCCAGACGGGGCGCGGTCTGAGCGCCGGGGGCTTTGAAGCTCTTTCCGGAAGCCGTCCTGACTCCGTCCTTTCCATTCGTCGCGCCTGTGGCAGTGCCTACAACGCCACTGTCATCCACCCGCTTTTGCTCTGTCAGCGCGGCACCGTAGCCTGCTTTTTGCACTGCGGCAATGACTTCACCCGCCTGAAGCGACGAATCAGGAGTGAGTTCGAGACGCATCTTCTGCGTAAGCGGGTTCACGTCAATGTCAGCGATTCCCGGCAACGGCTGAAGCGCACGTCTGACCGCCGCCGCGCAGGCCGCACAGCTCAAGCCCTCCAATTGAAAGTGCCATTCCTCTCCCTTGTTTTTGATGTGTTTCATTTGTAAATCCCGCATAAGCCAGCATCATGTTTTTGTCGTTGAAAGATTGTTGTGCGCCTGTCTTTTTGCATTTTACCACCGCTTTCATCAAACGCATTTTTGCGATGTTTAGTTTGAAAGACGATCTAATTAGCCCTTACATCGGCACATCCCGAATACTCCATCGATTCTATCGTGTCGTAGCAATTAAGCAGAGCTCCGTTGCCAGTTTTTTTGGTTCTATCGAGCATCAACAAGAGGTCTCCTTCGCCAGTTTTCTTTGGCTCTGCCAAGCATCAACAAGAGTCCTCCTAAATTCCATATGTTGCCCACGGAAAAAGCGCCGACCGATATGGCATTGGCGATCGCATGGTTGCCGCAGACGACAATCAGGCCGGCAAGCAGTGTGCCGACCGGCATAGAAAAGAGCCAGCACCAACGGGGATAAGGGCTAAAACCTTTGGCAAAGGCTTTTATGTGAGTGAAGACCAGTATCATCCAACATGCGAAGAGAGCTACATAAAGGGGCAAGGGAAAATAACATGCGAATTTTATAGAAGCTTCAAGGGCGGTCTCCGGGCTGGCCACTGTCATATATTTGTAAAAAAAGGCAGCGGCCAAGGAAGACACGTGGACGCCGGCGCCGCCAAAAGCCAAAAAGCCAAAAATTCCCACCCTATACAACTTGGCGTATTTCCGGGAATACGGCTTGATAAGTTTATAGATGCCGATGTGGCCAATGCCTGCAATCGGAACACCAACCGATCCCAGAATAGCCGACCAGAATAGCCTGCAGTCTGAGATCGTAAGATACGGAGAAATGAGACCCTCTATCCCGTCAAGGCTTGTGTCCCTGACACCCCAGCCTGCAAGAAAGTCGCCGACAAGGATCAGGATGGCTCCTATGAGACCGATTACCATTAGGCGTTTTATTCGAATCCAGTCGATGGTTTCTTCAATTGCGATGTTTTTACTCATGGTTTCCGCCTTTAAAGTTCATTCCCATTTCATGCCATGCAATGACATGATTCACCCATTATGTTAGCGACAGCTAACCGCTTGTGTCAATAACGGAGAGGAATGAAGTTTTGATGCAGTCGTAGGGTTCGTATGCTATATTTAGTTAGCTAGTCCTAACCAAATGGATGTTTTGATATACCGAATGATGAGATAACAGACTCCTTCCATACATTAACGTTAACGTCAGGGACGATAAATCGTAAAGGTCGAAAGAATGAACAAAAAAATCAAAATCGAGAAGAATACAGTGCAGGAGACATTGGTCATGCCTTTGTACGGAAAGGCGTGGGCTGTCAAAAAATATCCGGATCTGTTCCATGATACAGATTGTCAGAAAATCATCGATCGGCTGGATTATGATTTCTCTGTGATGCAGGAGCAAGATAACAGCATTAAGATGAAGATTGGCGCTCTAGCCGCCGCCATGAGACAGTATGCTCTGGTGTGCGAGGTGCGAGGGTATCTGAAGGATTATCCCAAGGCGTTGGTGGTCAACTTAGGGTGCGGCTTAGACACCGCGGGTCATCAGGCGGATAACGGAGAATGCCGCTTTGCCAATGTGGATTTCCCCAATGTCATCGAGCTTCGGGAGCAGCTCATCCCATCCACAGACCGGGAAAAGAATATCGGCTCTGACCTGAATGACCACTCGTGGTTCGACAAGATTAATTTCCGTGAAGAGGACGGCGCTGTATTTATTGCTTCCGGCGTTTTCATCTATTTAAATAAAGAAGATGTTAAAAATCTCTTCTGCGCAATGGCCGAACGCTTTCCGGGAGCACGGCTTGCCTTTGACGCACAAAACCGAAGAGGTATGGAGCTGGATTTGAAGGCAGTCAAGGCTTCCGGCATAGATGTCAGCACCAATTTTTATCTGGATGAGCCGGTAAAGGAGCTGACCTCTTGGTGCGACAAGTTTGACCGTGTTCAGTGGAAAGGGATGTCCACCGGTTATATCAAACTCGACAAGCGGTTTGGAATTTTCTATAAGCTGTTGGCACGCTACGCCGACAAAAAAGGTATGTCCCAGCTGAATGTAATCGACTTCCGAAAGGACTGATGAAAAAGGGGTATTCGAGATATCGCGGCTTTCGACTCTCGTTTTCGACGCTCACTGTCCACGTTACTTTGGCATTCGGCTGCTTTCGACCCTTGTCTATATCAAATCTGCCCTTCCTTGACAAAAAGCAACCATATAGTTAGAATATGCTAACTATATGGTTAGCTGCAGATAACTCTAAAGGCGGGAGCGCGGACGATTGCTGGAAGTCAAAAATCTCAGTTTTTCTTACGGAAAACATAAAGTTCTAAATAATGTCAACTTTACTATTGATGAGCCTTGCGTTGTGTCCTTGATCGGACCGAACGGATCGGGCAAGTCAACACTATTGCGTTGCCTTAACGGGTTGTTGCCGGTGAAGAACAACACCGTTTTTTTATTTGGGAAGCCTATCGAGAAGCTCGGCGTTAAAGAAAGGGCAAAGCTTATCTCCTATCTTCCGCAGAACCAAGAAAGACTGCGGGGCGTCAATGTCCATGAGCTCGTCTCCATGGGCAGAGCGCCGTACCACAGATCAGGCTGGGTCAATAACAAGAAAGACATTGAGAGAATTAACTGGTCAATCGATTACATGCAGCTTGGGTCCATGATCCATCGGCCTGTTGAAAAACTTTCCGGCGGTGAGAGACAGAGAGCTTGGATCGCCATGGTTCTCGCACAAGACACGCCGATTATTCTCTTAGATGAACCGGCTACTTATATGGACCTGAAGTATCAATATGAGTTGTTAAAGACTTTGAAAGATTTTAAGGATAATTTTAACAAGGTCATCATCGCTGTCTTCCACGACATCAACCACGCCATCAAGGTTTCCGATCAGGTTTACCTCTTGAATGAAGGACGTATTTATCGTGCGGGTGCAAGTGAGCAAGTGATTACGGAGGAATCTGTCAAAGACGTTTATGACGTGCGTGTACACGTATGCGATTTTAAAAAATGCCGTCACAAGGTCGTTGTGCCGGCAGAGATTTAAGCCGTTTTTGCAACTATTGAAACTATTTGAAGGGAGGTGGCTTGCTTGATTCGTTTTATGCTACATACGCCTGTCAATGTCCGTGGCCGTATGTTGGACTGCATTAAGGCAAGTCTTAAAGAACTGGAGGAAGAAGTCGGGGACAGCATTCAGCTGTTCACTCCTCACGATCCGGAATACTCGTCAGACTGTACGGAGGAATGGTTGGCGCCTTCGATTGAAAAAGGCATCATGCCCGACGTTATTGTCACGCATGCGACGGAATTCGCGTCACTTAAACAAGAGGCGAGAAGCCGCTTGTTTTCAGATTTGGCCGGTCAATATGCCAAGTTGAACCCGATAAGGGAAGAGATGCGTCGTCTCTACGATCCTCAAGGTATTTTCTATCCGATTTCGGTCACGCCATTGGCCATGATCTACAACACAGAAAAGGTGAAAGAGGAAGACCTGAACGGATCGTGGACTGATCTTTTTCATGATAAGTACAGTGTCATTTTCCCTGATCGCGATAAGCCGCTATGCCGAGCCGTTGGCGGTTATTTGAAAGCGAATTATCCCGACCAATTTGCTAAGTTCGAAGAAAAAGTGGTCTATGACGGTTCACCTGCCAACATGCTCAGACTTGTCGCATCCGGTCAGTACGACATGGCCATGACGCTTTTATCCTTTGCGAGCATCGCGCAACAAGACCGAGTAAAAATCAATAAGGCGAAAGAAGGTTATATTCCGCTCCCCCAACTCATCGTCTGGAAACAAGGCGTAAGTGAACGCTTGTCGGTTCTTGCGGATATGCTGACAAGCTTGGAAATGCAAGTCTATTTGGCGGAACAGGATACTTGGACAGTTAACGAAAACGTCCCGCTAGCCGGAACGAGTCAAGACATGAAGCAGCTTTCAGAATGGAAGGGTTGGGATTTTTATCTTGAAGCTGTCGACGCTTTTGACAAGTATGGCAGCTGTGAGGAGAAAGGCGATTAACATGCTCATATCAAACGAAAACTATGATCAGTTGAAACCCATGTACCCGCTTCTCGTGCAACAGTTTGTCGATGATTACAACTTGATGCACGGTGTCGCTCTGGATATTGGCTCGGGACCTGGTTGGCTCGGCATGGAACTGGCAAAAATTACACATATGAAAATCGTCTTTCTCGATATTTCTCAAGACGCTTTGGACACGTCAAAGGAAAATTTTGAAAAGCTGAATGTTGACAACGATGTCGAATACATAAAGGCCGACGTCCATGAGCTTCCGTTAGAGGACGATTGCGCTGACTTCATTATGAGCAGAGGATCTATCTGGTTTTGGGCTCAGCCGCAAAAGGGTCTGAAGGAAATTGAACGCGTCTTAAAGCCGGGCGGCGTTGCGATCGTAGGCGGCGGTCTGGGGCGATATCTTCCTGACAGCATGAGAGCCAGGCTGCAAGGCAGCATTAAACAGAGGTTGAAAGAACGAATGGAGACGAGGCCCAACCCCGCCGAATTCAAGGCCATGGTGGAAACAGCGGGATTGAACAACTACAGGATCCTAACTGAACGTGAAGGCGGCGGACGCTGGGTTGAAATTAGAAAATAAGCGAAAAACATAATGAAAAACATTTGAAAGGAACAGTGTACATGTATAAAAGCAATAAAATCTTTGCACTTTTACTAAGTGCGCTATTGTTGTTAGGAGTCATAAGCGGATGTGCCGACAATCAAACAAGCCCCTCGACTCCTCCGGAAAGTTCGTCTGCTCCCGAGAGTTCATCTCCTCCGGAAAGCTCGTCTCCTCCTGAGAGTTCATCTCCACCGGAAAGCTCACAAGCTGAACCGGAAGTTGCCATGAAAACTGTCACAGACGACTTGGGGCGCGAGGTGGCAATACCGGTTAAGCCTGAGCGGATACTGGCGTTAAACTCCGCAAGGATAGAAGAGCTCTTCAGTCTAGGCGTTACGCCTGTAGCTAGGGTGGACGAGTACAAAATTCGCGAGGAAGGGATGAAACTCCCCAGCGTTGGCCAGTCGAAGAATATTAACATCGAGGCTATTTATGAAGTGAAGCCCGATCTGATTCTGGCTCACAGCAGGAACCACGGTGACATCGTCAAGGCCTTAGAGGAAACGGGATTCCCCGTGTATTACTTTGATCCGGCTAAGAATCAACAACTTTCCGACAACGACGTCTTAATGTTTTTGGCCGAACTGATCGGCAAAGAAAAAGAGGCTCAGCAATACATCGATGAGCTCAACGCTTTCTCTGCAGAATACGCGAAGAAAATCGCTGAGCAGACGGACATCAAGACAGGCGTCATCATCAATGACGGTGATACTGTCAAAGCGGCTCAGAAAGCTTCAGGTTTCGGCGCCGTCTTAGAGGCTTTGGGGATCGAGAACATCGTGCCAGACGATCTGCCAGGTGCCGCCACAGCGTCTTTTGTCAACTTTGACGTTGAGACGATTTTGGAAAAGAACCCGGATATTGTGCTCATCATGGCCGGCAGCAATGATAAAGAACAAAACAAGGCGCTGTTGCAAAAGTACGTCAACGACCCCAAGTGGGCGGGAATGGACGCCGTAAAGAACGGGCGCGTGATGATTCTGCCGTTTAAGGTCAATCCGAATCGCTCTTCACGTCAGGACATGATACGCATTACGGCTGAGACGATTCTGTCGTCCGTAAAATAGTCGCGGTGGAGAGCATTTGCCGTTGAAAAAACCTGCTGAAGCCCTCAAATACATTAAGGCGTACCGCTTAGCGTTCATCTTTGTCTCAGCGTGTGCTCTCATCCTGATCGTTTTTTTCAGCACGATGGTGGGCACGATCAAGTTTTCCGCGTGGGAAATCTTGGAGCTGCTTAAGGGAAATGTAGAGGGAGAGCTGATCAACCAGATCATTGTAAATGTTAGGATGCCTAGGATTCTGACGGGTGTTCTTGTCGGCATGAATCTTGCGGTTGCGGGCGTTTTGCTTCAGGGACTCATTCGTAACCCTATGGCATCCCCTAACATCATCGGTGTCAACGCCGGAGCGGGCTTGGCAGCTGTTATCATCATGGCGCTGTTGCCGGAAAGAATTGAGGGTATACCGATTGCCGCTTTTGTCGGTGCAATGGCGGCCGCCGCTCTAGTCTATTTGCTTACAAGTACGTCAAGCAGAGACAGGATCGTTCATGTCGCTTTAGCGGGGGTGGCCGTGTCGAATCTCCTCCGAGCGATCACATCAGGCCTGATGATGATCCATAGCGACATCTTGGATGTAACGTATTCGTGGCTTATGGGAAGCCTCTCGGGAAGAAGCTGGACGGCATTTCAGACGATCTTGCCCTACAGCCTAGTCGCTCTCGCCGTGAGTTTAATCATAAGTCCTAAAATGAACTTATTAGGCTTAGGCGATGATGTCGCGAGCAGTGTAGGTCTGCCTCTCCGTTTTTATCGCCTGTTGATAATTTTTACGGCGGCCGTTCTGGCGGGAAGCGCCGTAAGTGTCGCCGGTACGATCGGCTTTGTCGGCCTCATCGCGCCAAATTCCGCCAGATTGTTTGTCGGCAATGATCACCGCTATCTCGTTCCTTTGTCCGCCGTGTTCGGCGGCATTCTGTTGACACTGTCGGATACGGTCGCGAGAACGATCTTTCAGCCTGTCGAGCTGTCGGTCGGCATTATAACGTCTGTTTTAGGGGCTCCTTTTTTCCTCGTTTTGTTGTACAGGAAAGGCAAGGAGAGGCATGCATAATAGACGAATGATAGAAGCGAGGTCATGATGAGATTTCTTACCGTTTCAGGGCCGCCTTCTTCCGGTAAAACGTCCGTTATTTTGAAGGCGCTGGAAGTTTTAAAACCGAAAACGCTTAAAGTCTGCGTCATGAAGTTTGATTGCTTGGCAACCAACGATGACAGGATGTATGCGGCTTATGGTATTGACTCTAAGGTCGGTCTCTCAGGCAGCCTTTGCCCTGACCATTACTTCGTGAGCAACATCGACGACTGTGTCGACTGGGGTATTCGGCACGGCTACGATGTCTTGATTAGTGAAAGCGCCGGTTTATGCAACAGATGTTCGCCGCATATTAAAAACTGTACTGCCGTATGTGTCATCGATCATTTGATGGGGATCGACACGCCAAAAAAAATAGGACCCATGCTCAAAATGGCGGATGTGATCGTCATCACGAAGGGAGATATCGTCTCTCAGGCCGAAAGAGAAATCTTTGCCCTGAAAGTTCGGCAGGCCAATCCCCTGGCCACAATTCTCCATGTCAACGGCATGACCGGACAGGGAGCTGGTCAACTGGCCACTGTCATCGAACAAGCGACGGTGGTCGAAAGCCTGCGCGGTGAGGTGCTCAGAGTGAGTATGCCGTCGGCTCTCTGCTCGTACTGTTTGGGCGAGACTCAGATCGGCAAAGAAAAGCAAAAAGGTAACGTACGAAAGATGATCTTGGATTAGCCGGGGAAAGCTGTGGAAAAACTCACGATTGCTGAATTACGTTCAACGTATCCTTACGTCGATGACTTTTTCGATGTCAATGGCTTGGTTGTTGAGAATGATAACCAAACAGTGGCAGAGTATTTTTACAATCTTCCATATTTATTTTTAGAAGACATGGGGCTCGATCATGAAGGCTTGCTCATACATTTTCAAGCATTCATGGCGAGTATGCGGGGTCTTAATCAAACACCCGATTTGGTTGTGGACAGCTTGACGATCATCGGCGGCACGGATAAGTCGGGACAACGTGAGCAAGCCGAGGTGACGATCGAAAGAGGAGAGATTATCTGCATTGTCGGCCCGACAGGATCAGGCAAGAGCAGGTTGCTGGCGGACATTGAATGGATGGCTCAGAACGACACGCCGACAGGCAGGCGGATCTTGATTAACAATTCTAGGCCTCCGGAATCTTGGCGTTTTTCCATTGACCATAAGCTGGTCGCGCAATTATCGCAGAACATGAACTTTGTGATGGATGTCTCCGTGGAAGACTTTGTGAGGCTCCATGCTTACAGCCGAATGGTTCAAGATCAAGAAAAAATTATTGAGGCCGTCATCACGTGTGCAAACGAACTGGCTGGAGAGATATTCGATCCGAGTACTCCTCTCACCTCTTTAAGCGGCGGTCAGTCGAGGGCGTTGATGGTTGCAGATACCGCTTTGTTAAGCTCCTCACCCATCGTATTGATCGATGAGATCGAGAATGCCGGCATCAATCGGATCAAGGCAATGAAGCTCCTAGTTGACCAAAATAAAATCGTCATGATTGCGACCCACGACCCTCTTCTAGCTCTTGTGGGTAATAAGCGGATTGTCGTTAAAAATGGCGGTATCAGCCACGTAATAGAAACAAGCGAGATCGAAAAACGGCATCTTGAAAGAATAATAAAACTTGACGAGATTTTAATAGGGTACAGGGAACGCATCAGAAACGGCGAGATATTGCATGATCTTCCTTAAAGAAAATGTGATGATTCTAAGTATCTTTTTGGAAAAGCCGTGCCGGCACGTCTCGACTTGAGATTGATCTTTTACAGAAGCTAAGAAAGTGCTCCGTCTCTGCAAGCCTTCTCGATTCGGTGTTGACCTAATCAAGTCCATGCGCTACAATTCAATTAGGCATCTGCCGAATTAAATTGTAAGAGGATATGAGGCGTTTGCCGAATTAAATTGTAGGAGGACTACCATGGATAAGAGAGAAGTACTAAAAGCCATCGCAGACGAAACGCGCATGAACATCTTGAAGCTGCTGTTAGGGCACAACTACTGTGTCCGGGCGTTGGCCAACGAGCTGGGGTTGGCGGAAGCGACGATTTCGCAGCACTTGAAAGTCTTGCGGGAGGCGGGCTTGCTCGTAGGGGAAAAGCGCGGCTATTTCATGCATTATTCCGTGCAACGGCCTTTATTGTTCGAGCTGGCAAGGGAGATCGAAGCTCTCGCCGCTATCGAGCGAGAAGATTGTCTGCCTGAATCGCGTGATGATTGTCCCGCTGTTGAAGAGCGGGAGTGTCCGAAGAAAGGCACGTGCAGCGATGAAGTCATGGAGTTCTGCCATGGCTCGGACTTCTAACTAAGGGGTAGTGAGATCATGGAGATGGTCAGTGTCAGAAATCTTAAGAAGACGTACGGCGACGTTACTGCCGTGAACGGTATTTCCTTTGATATCCGGCGCGGCGAAATCTTCGGCTTGTTGGGGCCGAACGGAGCCGGGAAGACATCGACCATCAACATGATCATAGGCCTTTCTCGCCCCACTGGCGGAGACGTCGCGGTCAACGGCATCGACGTAAAGAAACAAACGAAAAAGGCGCAGGCCTTGATGGGGATCGTCCCGGACGAAAGTAATCTATACAACGAGATGGACGGTTTTGACAATCTCTGCTTCTGTGCCGCTTTGTATGGCATGCGCAAAGCCGAGCGTGAACCGAGAGCCCGTGAGCTCTTGGAGCAATTCAGGCTGACTGAAGCCGGCAAACGCCCTTTCAAAGCGTATTCCAAGGGAATGCGACGCAAACTGACCATCGCGGCGGCGCTCATACATTCTCCGAAGATATTGTTTCTCGATGAACCGACGACGGGAATCGACGTCGAGAGTTCCAGGCAGATCCGCGACATGATCGTAGACTTGAAAAGGCAAGGAACGACAATCCTTCTCACGACCCACTACATCGAGGAAGCCGAGCGCATCTGTGATCGCATCGCCTTCTTAGCGGAAGGGCGCATCGTCGCGTCGGGCACCGTGCCCGAATTGATGGATCGCGTCACACGCGGTCATGCTATCCGTTTCGTCACGGATGAAAATGCCGAAAGTCTTGCCCCCGAACTTCAATCTCAATTTAGAAACAGTGAGGTCACGATCGGTGCGGATCATTCTCTTGTGATGGAAACGGAGAATCGACAAGCGCTGCTTCCTGTCATGCAATTTTTCCACGACAAGGGGATCGTCGTCTACGAGGCGAGAGAGTTGCGTCCGTCGTTGGAAGATGCGTTCGTCGAACTGACCGGCATCGAATCCTCCGTGATGAAAAAGGAAAAAGAGAAAGGGGGGCGCTGATGAGAAGCTGGATCGCGTTTTGGAACATTTTGAACAAAGACATCAAAAATTATTACCTGAAACCGCCGAACATCAGCTGGGGCATCATCTTTCCCCTTTCGTGGACGCTCATGCAACTCATTCGCTCTCCCGGCGGGAGTATCTTGGAGCTGCTTCCCGGCCTGATCTCGATGAGTGTTTTGTTCGGTACAACATCTATGCTCGCCGTCACCATCACATTTGAGCGGAGTGGACGATCGTTCGAGCGACTGCTCTTGGCGCCCATCAGTCTGAATACGCTCGTTCTCGCGAAAATCTCGGGAACGATCTTATTCGGCTTGTTCAACGCGCTCGTCCCGGTCATTTTTGCAAGCTTTTTTGTCGATTTGAAAGGAATCGTCTGGGGAGTCGCATTTTTCGCTGTCTTAATGATCGCGATCACTTCATCTCTTATGGGACTCCTCATCGCCGTATCGGCGGAGCAAGTGTTTGAGGCGCAGACCTTTTCAAACTTTTTCCGCTTTCCGATGCTGTTTCTCTGCGGGTTGTTTGTGCCAATTGCAAAACTGCCCGTGTTTTTACGTCCTGTTTCCTACTGCCTGCCGCTCACCTATGGTACCGATATTCTCAAGGGTATGATTAACGCGACGAACACACTTTCACCGGCACTGAGTTTTGCGATCTTACTGATCTTTGCGGTACTCCTGTTTGTGGTTTGCAGGTATAACATTAACCGGAAATGGATTTTGTGAGAGATGAAAATATCTTAAGCGAGTTTTTTCAGGTCACGTCTAGCACTATCAAGTGATTTCTAGTCTGGCCATAACCTTAAGTGCAAAATTGAGAGGGTGTCTCATGTAAGACACCCCCTGCCATGAACCAGATTACTCTGAAGCCAACAGCTGACCAAGCTGCCGACAGGCAGCAAGTCCTTCTTTATCAGGCATCAGATGGCAGATTAAACCGTCATCTACCATCTGGATCCCTAGATTCTCACATTCTTCCTGCCATTCTCTCATCCATTCGCCATCGCCCCAATCGTAAGAGCCGAATAGCGCTATTTTTTTGCCGGGCAAATTCTCCTTCACGCTGTCAAACATGGGCTCAAACTCGATGTCTTCCAGTTCTTCAGCCCCCATGGCAGGACAGCCGAAAGCGATCGCATGGTAATCGGCAACCAAGTTTGCATTAAAGTCGCTCGCTTGGTACAAATCGCCATTGCAGGCCTTGGCAATTTCTTCAGCCATTGCCTCCGTGTTACCCGATCCGCTCCAGTAAACTACAGCAATTTTAGACATTTATAAATCCTCCATCATTAATTATTTTTATGTTAAGCAGCTTGAACAAGCTGAAAAACACTCTGCCCCTGTTGTAAGCACGCAAGGCAGTGCTCACGGCATCGTTGAAACAAAGCGAAACGCTCTTTTGCCTTATCCGGCTGTGAATAGACCTTCCAATGTCCGCAAAAGACGTAGTTCTTCCCCTTGTTGGTGATAAAACCCTGTACATCCTCAAGGGGGTATCCCAAAAAGAGACCNATCTCGTGCGGGAACTCGCTGCTCTTTTGCAATTTGNTCAATAAATGATTGACGTTGGCTTCGTGCCCTTGATCAACCGGATAGCCTAATTGACATAAGAAACAGCGAAACTCTTGCTGAGAAAGCATGGCGTCGATCATCTTGGGCCGATAGACAAAGATCTGAATCGATCCGCTCATCCTGTCTATCGTACGAATGCGTATGCCTTTTCCGCGAAGTGACGCATCCAGTGTTTCGAGCGCTCTCAGAAACATCTCTCTGCAAGAAGGTCTGTAGGAAAAGAGGCTCCCCGCCTTATAACCTTGCAATGTCGCCGATGTATGACGTACAAAAATGAATTCGAACATTTTTCTCATGTAGTCACCTGTATAGTGGATTTATCATAGTTAGGTATAGCTAACTCATGAAGTTAGCATAAGCTTACTTCGTGAATTGGTCAAGCCGTTTCTGTCCTAAGAATCAGAAAAATAGCGATTATTTAATCTTGTCAACATGTTTTGAGGGCAACAGCAGAGCTCAACAGCGGAGTGTTTTGCCGGAAAAGAATTCTGTGCTTTACAATCCAAAACTCTCGTGGTAATATCGGTTGCAAGGCAGTTAGCNATAGCTAACTGAAGTGATCNCTTCCTGTTATTCAGGAAACGATAAGACGGAGGATACATGCGCCGCTATTACAAAAAGCATATTCTNGGGATTGCCGGTACCTTTTTCTTCATCTTCATAAAAGTTGTCTTTCTCAANCGAGTCAGTATTTTGAAGGGACAACTTATAGATGCCGCAGTCGGAAAAATCGAGATGAGACTAACTGATGCGCTTATCCTTTTTGTCGTCTTTTTGTTCTTTTACTTAGTTGGAAGCTATCTGTTGGGTATTATTCGCTATGCGACCAAGATGAATATTGTGAAAGATTTAAAGGATGATTTCTTA
>JGI24708J26588_10002626_pt1 | contig 13499 bp, 8 predicted proteins | sample BioPla1DNA2_FD_26588 | JGI IMG/M metagenome (IMG submission 26588) | reverse complement strand
AGCCCTAAAGGTGTCAACTGATTTACCGAACGAAAATCTTAAATTGTCAAGGAACATTCGGGTGGGGTTTTGAAGCGAAACCCTAACTATATCTTACAAGGTGGGTAGTTTATCACCGTGGTGGTGGCGGTTTCGCACCTGATTTGGAAGATGGTCCCTTGAATACTGCAGATTTTAGGTTGCAAATAAGCGATGATCAAGATCTGTGGCATGATGTTGATGTTGTCCAAGGTAATCAGGGAAGGGTAACTGATCGGGTAATCGCCCCCGTTGAAGCACGCTTCGTACGTCTCTTTATCGATAAACCATCTTCGATTGAGTTTAATAAAGATGCGGTCATCTATGAATGGGAAGTATACGGCTCTGTAATGGACTAATGGCGGTAGCTTTACTAAAGGGAACGGTTTCCAGAAATACTGTTTAGACTTGGATTCAGATGTTTGTGAAAAAAATATATTAAAGGTTCCTAACGAAACAGACATTTCCACTAAAAAACTAATAAGTTTAGGGAGGATATTTCAAGAAAACATCTAATACACAAAATAGGAAATCGATTTACTACACAAAAAGTTTACCTGGTTTTGGACTAGACAATAGAAATCTGAATTCTTGCAGCGCTATTTTAAACGCTCATAGATTAGGTGGAGGCAAAGTATTGGGAGTGTTTTAGTTGTCACTTTGCGCCCATCGCCAAAAATATGAGAACCAATTTAAATCTATATGATTTATGCAGTCATATAGTCATATAGAAAGGGGGGTGGCCGGCGCGTAAGTTGTAATTAAAACTGTCGGGAACTTTTTGTTTAAAATCAAAAAATGTATGGAGGTTATATGATGAAGAGATTGAGTTTAGCCTTAGTTGTTACGCTTGTTCTTGTAGTTAGTGCCACAAGCGCTTTAGCGTATGTTTCCGATCGCCATGACTTCGGCGAAATCGACTTTAAAGGTGCAACTGTAACATTTGTGGCACACTTTGACAACCTTACCGCTTTTTACGAAGGTGGGGCACATGCAGGTAGACTCGAAGAAGCTAAAAAACTATTTAATATTGGCGAAATTAAAATGGTTGCCACCGATTGGGGTAGTGTTGGCGAATTAGCCCTAAACCGCTATCTATCAGGTGACTCCCAGTATGATATTTGGAGACTGCCACACCATGTATTCTTCCAACTGGCTACACGTGGTGCATTCTTCCCAGTAAACACCATTCTTCCAGAAGAATATTTTGAACATCTATCACCCATTACTCAGCATAAAAACCTAATGTTGGCTCAAAAAGGAGAATTGTACCACTTCTCAGCAGGTGTACCAGATGACTACGGACATATGGTCTTCGCCGTTGTAAATCTCGACATTTTTGAAAACGAAAACCTCGGTGATCCATTTGATCTTTATCACAATGGCGAATGGACATTTGCCAAAGTTGAAGAGATTATGAGCAAGGTAACCCGTGATACAGATGGCGATGGAGTAATTGACCAGTGGGGTATCATTACACCAGACCCAGTTAACCTCATTTATGCCAATGGTGGCGCAATTACCAGAATTGACGAAGATGGCAAGATTGTATTCACCATGAACGAACCGGAAACAATCGAAGCATTGAGAATCTTTAACGAATGGTTTGAGGTTCAAGGTTACGGAGTTGGCGGCCATGAAATGATCGAATGGAAAAATGGCCAAACTGCCATGGCTTTCATGCCTTTCTGGCAGATCAACCCAAATGAGTACGACTTCTCTTATGCAGTTTTACCACTGCCAATGGGACCAAATACCGATGAATATATTTTCTCACCTGGCGTAGCAGATGCTCTCTTCATTCCTCAAAACTCTGCTTATCCAGAAGGTTTAATTGCCTTGGATAACTTCCTATTCCCATTAGACGAGTATTGGGAAGGTCTAGACGAAGCAATTGCTGTTAGAGTCTTGGATAGAGAGTCCTTTGGCATTATGCTTGATAGCGTAGAATACGCTGATCGGGATGCCGCATACTACCACAACTTCTTAGGTGGTCGTTGGGATGGCGGAACACCTTATGCTGACATCGTTTCAGGTGTCCTAGATGGTCGCCCACCGGCAACAGTTGTGAACGAGCACGTTCAACAGGCTCAGGCTATGATCGATGAGGTATTAAACCAATAGTACAGGGCCTTTAATTGGAAAAATGCGGTGCTGGTAATTGCCAGCACCGCTCGGCTCAGATGAACATGAAAAGAAAACACCAGGAGTTGGTGTGTATTGGATAGGGGTATTATAGATGCAGCCAGATACTTTTAGAATATCTCTGTGTGGTTGGGTATGGCTATTTTTGATTGTAACAATTTTCAGTGGAGTTGCTATGGCAGCGGGCGTTTCGAATTCCAACTTTAATGTACCTTATAAGAGCTACATCTATGATTTTTGGGGCAATGCAGTTCCTGCTCCTCAAGCATATTTGCCGTCACATCGCATTAAGGGCGAGGATTTAGGTGTAGGTAGTTTTAATAACCCCCGTGATCTTCATGTTAGTTCTACAGGTGATATTTATATTGCCGATACTGGTAATAATCGGGTGCTTATTTTTAACAGTAATTGGCAATCCATAGGGGAAATCTCCACATTTGACAATAATGGTGTTGAAGATAGTCTAGCACAACCCCGGGGCGTTTTTGTAACAGAGGACGGTTCTATTTATGTAGCAGATACAAATAGGGCAAGGATTGTTCATTTTAATAAATCGAGGGAATTGGTTAGGGTAATTGGTGAACCACAATCGGATCTTGATGGCATTTTCCCTGCCGGATTCCAGTATAGTCCCCAAAAGGTTGCTGTAGATGGACATGGTCGGATTTATGTTATTTCACAGGACCTGGCAGAAGGGTTTATTAGTTTTTATCAAGATGGACAATTTCGGGGATTTGTAGGTGCACCGAAAGTAAGTCCTAATTTAACGGACTATATCTGGTCCCGTATTGCCACCCGTGAGCAACGGGCCCGGATGCAGCTATTTCTCCCAACAGAATATACAAATTTCACCATAGATGAAATGGGCTATATCTATGCAACCAGTCATGATGAAGATGAAGGTGAAAAGCGTGATAAAATTGTAAGGCTTAATGCCAGTGGTGAAAACCTATTACGTGGTACCGGTTTCCATAAGCCCATTGGTGATGTGCAATATCCTAGCCAGTGGACACGGGCTACTAGGACGCGTGCATCTAGATTGGTTGATGTTACAGTACGCGAAAATGGTATTTATAGTGTTTTAGATCGTAATCGCGGTAGGGTGTTCACTTATGATAAAAACGATAATTTACTTTATGTCTTCGGCTATCGAGGTACAAACAAGGGGGAAATTAACGAAGCTGCCGCTTTAGACAGTATTGGCAACAAAATGCTGATTTTAGATTCCCTGCAAGAGGCCATCATTACCTATGAGCCCACAGATTATGCCCTTTTGATTCATGCTGCCCTTGATGCCTATAACAGGGGTGACTATGAATTAACCGAAGCCACTTGGCGAAAGGTCCTTGAGTTAAATGCCAATTACGATCAGGCGTATTCCGGTATTGGCAATGCCCTGCTTCGCAGAGACGAATATGCAGAGGCAATGTACCATTTTAAGTTAGGTAATGATCGCAACGGTTACTCAAAGGCGTTTGAATTGTACCGGCGGGGTAGAATTTATGAGAATTTCACACTTGGTGCCTTAATTACCTTGGGAATTGCCTTACTTGTTGTTGTGTTTAATTCTTTCTGGCGGAAAAGGACTGTGCAAACAACTGGAGAAGCTGCTGCCACAAAACAAGTGAATATGCGCGGTCAAGGCCGATTGAATTCCCGAGTTGCCAATTTCAGGAAAAACCTCAAGACTGCTTTAGGTGTAACTCTCCATCCCATCGATGGGTTTTATCGTTTAAAGTATGAAAAAGAAGGAAGCCTGACTGTGGCCATGTTGATTTTAGCGATCTTGTCCGGAACCTTTGTTTTCTCCAGGCAATATACGGGGTTTCTTTTCAATCCGGCGGATCTGACCCGTTTAAATGTTCCCATGGAAGTGGCCAGTATTATTGTGCCTTTCTTCCTTTGGTGTGTAGTGAATTGGTCCCTCACAACTCTTATGGACGGAAAAGGTACTTTTAGGGATGTGGTGATTGCATCTGCTTATGCGCTCATACCACTTATCTTAACCATGATTCCCCTAACGGTAATTAGTAATTACCTTATTCAACGGGAAGGTGCCTTTTACTATTTTGGTTTGAGTTTAGGTAGTGGTTGGACTTTGATTTTAATGGTCTTTGGTTCAGTAATGTCCACACATGAGTATAATCTTGCAAAAACAATTTGGACCTGTATTTTCACTGTGGCGGGAATGGTCTTTGCACTTTTCCTCGGATTCTTATTTTTCAATCTCTCGGAACAGGTCTTCACATTTTTCAACGATATAATAACAGAAATAGTATTCCGGATGTAAAGGCCGGCGTGGAAAGTATCTGGAAGGGCGGATGCGTCAATGTCAGCTAAAAGAATCTTTGGGTTGATTATAATATTATCGTTTTTTATAATAACTAGCCCGAGTCAGGCAAGATCTGAACTTGAATCCTTCGAGTTAATCGAAGAAAACGAATATTTACAGCTTTATTTAGATGAAACGTTTGTTGAGTTTGCGATTGTGGACAAGGCAAGTGGTGACATTTGGTTTACCAATCCATATGATCGCGAAACTAAAGAAACATTAGTCAGGGGGGCGAGCAAAGATCGCTTGAACTCCCAGCTTAGGATCTCCTATTATGTGGCAAACAGTCGAAATAACTTAGACAGTTATAATGACAGTGTAGCACATGGGCAATACGAAATCACAAAGATACCAAATGGTGTACGGGTTAATTACACACTGGGTAAGCAATGGGATGATGACGCTTACTTGCCAAAGATTATAAGTGAAGATGAATTAAACAAGGTTCTTGAGAAGCTATCTGCCCGAGATAGGCGTTTTATTGAAGGCAGTTATATCCAATTCCAAATAGAGGAAGGCTATGTGGACGAAGATGAAATCAGTATCTTAGGCGTTGACTTAGATGAGCTATTGGGAGATTATGGCTTCAAAATAGGTGAAAATCTCAGGGCAACAGATAAAAGGCGCTTAGTGCAAGAGTACCTAAATGGTATAACAGAAGGACGGCGCTATTCGACAATTGGAAATGTGACTACAGAGGATCTGGCAGCAGCCAAGGAATCTTCCACTATGCTTTTAAAGTGGGGTCTGCGGCAATGGGATAAAGAAGATGCAATCGAGCTTTTCAGGGAAATTGGCTACACACCTGAGGAAGTAATTGCCCAGCATAAGCAGTATAATTTTATGCCTCCACAAGAAAATTTGCGTACCTTTGAAATACCGGTGGAGTATGTTCTTGATGGTAATAACTTTGTGGCATCCATTATTGCTGAAGATATTAAGTATCCTAACCAGGTTTGGAGTGAGCAAACAGCTGAATATGTTTCTTATCCCCTGGCAACAATCAGTCTGCTTGGATACTTTGGTGCAGCTGAACAAGGTTCTGAAGGGTATATTATGATCCCCGATGGTTCAGGTGCCATAATTGAATTTGAGGAAAAAGGTTCAAGGGTTCAACCCTATAATAGGTATGTTTTTGGACGGGACCTGGCAATTGCGCCTGTTGCAGAGTATTCGCCTAGTTTAGATGCTGATATTAGGCTGCCGGTTTTCGGTTTGAAACAGGATAATAAGGCCTTTCTGGGCATCATTGACGAAGGTGAGGCAACTGCCAGGCTCGAAGCGGTAACAGCTGGCATGAATGACTCCTACCATCATGTTTGGGCAACCTTTGATTATATACCAAGGGAACGTGTTTATCTAGAGGCCGAGGGAGCCTTAATTGGACTCCGGGCTTTATCAATTAATATGTATCAAAGTCGCCCTAACAAGGGCAATATGACTGTCCGCTATGCCTTCTTATCTGAAGAAGATGCCAATTACGTGGGGATGGCAAAGGCATATCAGCAGTTTCTTATTGAGCACCGGGGACTGGAAAAGATGGTTATTCCAGGTGAACTACCCCTGCAAATAGATTTTGTAGGCAGTATTGATCGGGTAGAACCTGTTGTGGGCATACCTTCTAATGTTCCCATACCTTTAACAAAGTACGCAGATGCTCGCTCAATCATAGAAGACCTTATGGAAGAGGGAATTGGTGATTTCCTAGTCCGCTATAAGGGTTGGCTCAAGGGCGGTATTAACCATATTTACCCACGCAAATCCACTCTAGAAAGAAGAGTGGGAAGCAAACAAGAATTGGCCGAGTTTAGGGACTTTTTGGAGAATCAGCAGATTCCCTTTTATCCTGAAGTGACCTTTACAGAGGTGCACAGAAATTCTCTCCTAAACGGCTTCATCGGCTTTAGGGATAGCTCGTATTCCCTAAATCGCCGCCAAGCCTATGTTAATTATTACAACTATGCAACGTATCAGGCTATTACAGATCAAAGGCGGCCATTGGTTTCCCCTTCTAGTCTGAGTTCCCTAATTAGGAGCTTCAGTAAGGATTATAGGAAACATGAGCTGACAGGTCTTGCCATTTCTGATCTGGGCTCACGACTGTATAGTGATTTCCGGACAAACAAGGAAAAGGTGGTAGATCGGCAAGAGGCATTAAAGATCATCACTGCAGAAGCGGAGCAATTGCGTGCTTCAGGCCTTGGGTTAATGGTTGATGGGGGTAATAGCTATATGCTTCCCTATGTATCCCATGTTAGTGATGTGCCCTTTTATAGTCGCGGGGAAGAAATCATTAACGACTCAATTCCCTTTTATCAAATGGTGCTAAGTGGCTATGTACCTTATTCGGCTCAACCAGCGAATCTAGCGAATCGAACGGGACGGTTGTACCTTCTGAAATTATTAGAAACGGGCTCTATCCCGACGTTTGTTGTTTCCAAGGAAACGTCGGCAGAGGTTAAGCACACAAACTTCAACCATCTCTATGCCATCAATTATGAAGATCTGAAAGGAAGCATTGTTGAACTATATGAAGAAACAAGTGCAGTCCTTGGGTCCTTGTGGCATCAGCCAATAACTGATCATAGGCGTTTATCCCAAGATGTATTCTTAACGGAATATGGGGATGGTACAAAAATAATAGTTAATTATGGCAAATCAATTTTCGTCTACAAAAATAAGATTGTACGCTCAGAAGGATACAGGGTACTTCAATAGAAAGGCTGGTGAGTAGATTATGCAGAAAAAGAAGGGGTTCAACCTAACTTTTAGACAACGACAACAATTGGGCGGGTTTTTGTTAACGGCACCTTTCCTTATTGGTTTCGTATTCTTCTTCGTCTATCCAATGATCCAAGCAATTGCAATGAGCCTAAGTGAACTGATTCTCACACCAGATACCTTTGAATTAAAGTTTCTCGGATTGGAGAATTTCCGTTATGCACTCTTGGTGCATCCCGACTTCTCCAGGGTATTCACAGAGGTTCTTGTTGAATTAGTGATGATGGTTCCTTTGGTTATTGGATTCAGCTTTTTTGCTGCAATTTTGATCAATCAAGACTTTAGGGGGAGGGCATTAGTTCGGGCCCTGTTCTTTCTACCGGTGATTATGGGAGCGGGCGTGATTATGAAGCTCGAACTGGAAGACTACTCCTTAATCATGCTTGAGCACGCCAGTGAAAGTGCACGTTTCGGTGGGGCAGCCCTCCGTTATGTGCTTGAAAACTCCTTTATACCCGGAGGATTTATTTCCTATGTTGTGGATGCGGCAGCAGCCCTGCCAACGGTTATTCGGGCTTCAGGTGTTCAAATCCTGATTTTCCTAGCGGGACTTCAGTCTGTTCCCCATAGCATTTACGAAGCAGCTGCTGTGGAAGGTGCAACTGCCTGGGAAAGATTTTGGTTAATTACATTTCCTGTTCTCAGTCCCTTAATTTTAACGAATACAGTTTATACTGTTATTGATTTCTTCGTGAGAATGGATAATGAGATGGTGCTTTTAATTCGGGATACTATGCTCAAAGGGGCTGGTTATGGTGCCAGTATGGCCATGGCCATGATCTATTTTGGTGCCATTGCAGTGGTTCTAATTATTGTATATGCAATCTTATCTAAGAGAGTCTTTTACCAGGTTTAAACTAGGAGGTGTGGTTATGAGTTTACATGTCAAGCGAAAAATCAACAGTATACTAGTCACCCTATTTCGCGGCATTCTATTATTTGGAATTTGCTATGTTATCTTAGTGCCTTTGCTTAATCGCTTTTCAACGGCAATGATGCCCATTGAGGAACTTTACGATCAATCGGTACGCTGGATTCCTCGCAATCCCACTTGGGACAACTTTAAACTGGTCTGGAAACACATGGATTATGTAAGGGCATTTTCAAATACCTTTATGCTCTCCATGTTCACAAGTGTTTTGCAAGTAGGAATCTGTACAATGGTGGCATATGGTTTAGCACGTTGTGAATTTCCCGGGAGCAATATTGTCTTTGCCCTAGCCATATTTACTTTAATTGTACCGCCCCAGATTATTATGACCCCAATCTACCTGAATTTTAGGTTCTTTAATCCGCTGGGAATTTTTGGTGAAAAACCACTTAACCTGGTTGGTACGTATTGGCCCTTTGCACTGCTATCTATAACAGGCAATGGATTTAGGAATGGTTTATATATCTTTATTATGAGGCAGTTTTTCCGAGGGATGCCCCGTGAATTGGAAGAAGCAGCTTATATTGATGGAGCCGGTTTGCTTAGAACCTTCTTCAGTGTAATGTTGCCAGGCAGCATCCCAGGACTTGTGGTAACCTTCCTCTTTTCCTTTGTTTGGCAGTGGAACGACTATCTCTACGTCACCACGTTTATGAGTACAAGGCAGTTTTTGCCCCAGGCATTGGAGGGGGCGGTTATTAAAGTATCAACGGCCTTGTCAGAAACTGATCCAACTGCAGCAACAAGTGGATTTTTGAGTAATCATTTTTCCTCATTAATTAATAATGCGGGAATGATTTTGGTTATTCTCCCCCTGTTAATACTTTACATCTTTATGCAACGTTATTTTGTAGAGGGTATAGAGCGAACAGGGATTGTAGGTTAGGTCCTTGTTGAATTCGTTATGGTAGAAAGGGAGGCGTCATTAGATGTGGCAATTACGTCAGTTAAATAAAACGTATCTGTGTATGGCATTACTCTTAATCCTAGCCATTTTAGCACTTTTTTCCCAATCAATATTCGCTCAAGAAGACCCTGAAACTCCAGAGCCCCTTTTTGAGCGCAGGGAGCCCTATTATGAATATTTGGAACGCCACAGTACAGCACCTCTGCCCGATAGGGAAATTGTAATCAGAGGGAATACTTTGTTTAGAACAGATATGAATGTACAAAGGATTGAAGATCCCGAAGGCCAAAAAGGAAAGGTTTTGGCAACTGAGGAACGGGGTTATATTGAATGGGATGTTTTTGTGCCAGAAGCGGGGCTTTACAATATAGAAGTTTCCTACTACCCCATAGCTGGCCGTGGTTCAACAATTGAACGGGAAATAATTATTAATGATGAGCCACTTTTTGCAGGCTCTGAAATACTTGTTTTTCACCGTGTTTTTGGGGATGCGGGGCCCTTTTTGCAAGACTCTGCAGGCAACGAAATTAGACCCCAGCAAATAGAAAAGCCAAGATGGCGGTCTGTTTATCTCTCTGATCCCCTTGGTTATACAATGGAACCTTTTAAGTTTTATTTTGAAAGGGGCTTTAACACAATTCGCTTCAATTCAGTTGCTGAGCCCATGCTCATCTCGGAAATACGATTGAAGCAGGCCCCTGAGGCGCCAGCTTACTCAAGCGCGTATGCGAAATTAGTTGAAGAAGGGAAAAAGCCCACTTCAGGACATCAAATTTTAGTCCAAGGACAGGATGCTGTTAGGCGTTCAAGCCCATCTCTCTTCCCTATTTTTGATCAAGGGGATCCAACCACAATGCCGTACCACCCCGCTGAAACCCGTTTAAATTCCATCGGCGGGCATAGGTGGCAAACACTTGGTGATTGGATAACCTGGGAATTTGAGGTGCCAGAATCCGGTCTTTACGAAATTTCCATTAAGGGAAAGCAAAATGAAAGTAGGGGTATCTTTAGTAATCGCCGCTTTCTGATTGATGGCCAAGTGCCTTATCAAGAATTGGAGGCAATAAGATTTAATCACACTCCACGTTATCAAATGAAAACCTTAGGAGTTGATAGCCATGATAAACCCTTCCTCTTTTATTTAGAAGAGGGTAAACATGAAATTTCTATGGAAGTTGTCCTAGGGGATCTTTCTGAATTTGTACTTTTGACAGAAGAGACCCTCTATGAGCTAAATACAATTTACCGTAGTATTATTATGGTCACATCAACAACCCCTGATCCCATGCGTAGTTATCAATTGGAATATCGAATTCCCGATTTGCTAGAACGGCTAAAACTTCAGGCAAACATTTTAAGGGAAATGGCACTCCAATTTGAAACGCTCACAGGGCAAAGGGGTGGACACACCGCTACTTTGACGGACTTAGCCCGGACACTAGAACGGATGGTTACTAAGCCTGACTCAATTGCCAATTTGCTCAAAGAATATCGGGATGGAATTGGTAACTTAGGTACCTGGGTAATGGATACAAGAAAACAGCCACTCCAAATTGATTACATTGTAATTAATTCACCAGGTGAAAAACTGCCAAGATCAACGCCAACCCCTTGGGAAATTGCGGCACACGAAGTTAGGGCCTTTGCAACTTCGTTTGTTCATGATTATACAGGTGTATTAGATATTACCGATGATTCTGGACCTGCCGATTCAGAAACTTTAAAGGTTTGGATTGGTTCAGGTCGTGACCAGGCCCATATTTTAAAACAAATGATAGAAGATTCTTTTACACCCCAAACAGGTATTAGGGTTGAGCTAGAATTAGTAAAAGACATGCAGGCCCTTTTAGTCCCCACCATTATTGCAGGAACCCAACCAGATGTGGCCTTGGGTGCAGCAAATATGGACTTGGCCTTCCGGGGTGCGGTGATGAATCTAAATGAGTTCCCAGATTTTGATGAAGTGAGTAAGCGCTTTACAAAATCAGCCCTTCTCAGCTTCAAATTTAGGGACCAAGTCTTTGCCTTACCCGAAACTCAGAATTTCCCCATGTTGTTTTATCGTAAGGATATCCTGACGGATTTGGGCTTAGGTGTTCCCCAAACATGGGATGATGTGTATGCATTGTTGCCGGAGTTGCAAAATAATAACTTGGAATTTGGCATGGGTGCCAATATGGGAACCTATACCCAATTCTTGTATCAACGGGGTGTGGCCTTATACAAGGAAGATGCAATTGAGGTGAATTTAGATTCGGAAGCTGCAATTGCAACATTTGAACAAATGACAAACTTGTACACCCAATCAGGTTTACCTTTGCAATATGACTTTATCAATCGCTTCCGCATGGGTGAAATGCCCCTTGCAGTGGCAGATTATGGTGAGTTTAATACTTTAACAGTTTTTGCACCTGAATTGCGGGGAGCCTGGGGAATGGCCCCCATACCGGGAACTGTGCAACCAGATGGAACCATAAATCGAACCGCACCACATAATACGGGCGGTGCCATAATTTTAAACAACTCGGAGAAGAAAGATGAGGCATGGGAGTTCTTAAAATGGTGGACCTCCACAGAATCCCAGGTTCGCTTTGGCCGAGAAATGGAAGCCATTATAGGCTCAGCTGCAAGATATGCAACTGCTAATCTTGAAGCCATGGAGCAATTACCGTGGACCATGGAGGAAAGGGATAATCTCAATGCACAATGGGCGTGGGTCGAAGGAACCCCCCCAATCCTCGGAGGTTATTATATTACTCGCCAATTCGATTGGTTATTTAGGGCAGTTGTAATCCAAAATGAGCCAATTCGCGAGTCGGTCCTTGATTATTCCCGGGAAATCAATCGGGAAATTACCCGGAAGCGTATTGAGTTTGGATTAGAAACAGACATTGATGAACTTGACCAAAGGTATAAGGATCTCTACTGGGATCATTACACCCACGTCTATCGACTGGAAGCCGAGAACGATCACCTTGATAATTTATACGAAGAACTTCTGAAAAGAACGGGAGTTTTAGGCCAATAACGATTTATTAGAATGACTATCTAAATGGGGGAGATGCTATGCACTCGGCGTTATCAACTAGTACTGCGGTATCGCAGAAACCTACATTCAGAGAAAAAATCACGCAAGTTTGGGGCGAAATGAAAAGCAATTGGGTTTCCTACTTGTTTATAGCTCCATTTCTGATTTTGTTTGCGCTATTTGTACTGATTCCGATCGTCTTATCGATCGGACTCAGTTTCACCTATTTCAACATGGTTCAGGCTCCCACTTGGGTTGGGTTCCAAAATTATCTAACATTATTCCTAGAAGACGAAGTGTTCTTAATTGCGGTTAGAAATACTTTGTTGTTCGCCGCAATTACCGGTCCTATTAGCTATATCATGTGTTTTGTTGCAGCTTGGTTAATTAACGAACTGCAGCCAAAGTTGCGAAGTATTGTGACACTCTTATTCTATGCTCCAAGTATTTCGGCTAACGCCTACCTCATTTGGACAGTTATGTTTAGTGGAGACTCGTATGGTTATATAAACGGCATCCTTTTGTATTGGGGAATTATAGACAAACCAATTCTTTGGCTTCAAGATCCCACTTGGATGATGTCCATTGTAATTCTTGTTGTGGTTTGGATGAGTTTAGGTGTGAGTTTCCTAACCTTTATTGCCGGTTTGCAGGGTATTGCCCCAGTATATTACGAAGCGGCAGCAATAGATGGGGTTCGTAATAGATGGCAAGAGCTATGGTATGTAACATTGCCTTTAATGCGGAATCACTTGATGTTCGGAGCGATTATAAGTATCACCAACTCATTTGCCGCTGCAGGGCAATTGCAGGCTTTGGTGGGTCCTGAACCTACTGACTGGGCCACTTGGACTATTATGCAGCACTTAAATGACTATGGCTATGTGCGCTACGAAATGGGTTATGCATCTGCAATGGCTGTATTATTATTTATTACCATGGTTATTGCGCAACGCTTAGTTCAAAAATTACTATCTAAATTAGGGTAAGAAAGGAGTTGGAACCAATATGCGATTCAGAAGCAAAAGACTAAGTCGATCAACGGGCGGAGATCTAGTAATCTTTTTATTCCTTGGCTTTTTAGGGTTTTTTATGGCTTTGCCCTTGGCTTATACGCTTTTCCAAGCGTTTAAACCACTTAACGAATTATTTATCTTTCCACCACAGTTTTTTCCAAGGCATCCTACCCTAGACAACTTTAATGATTTATTTGTTCTCATGTCCCAAAGTTGGGTACCAATTTCCCGTTATCTTTTTAACTCTTTGGTTATAGTTGGCTTTGGTACAGCAGGTAACGTAATCTTAGGTTCCTTATGTGCCTATGCATTGGCAAAACACAATTTTCCAGGGAAACATG
>JGI24708J26588_10002624_pt1 | contig 13505 bp, 10 predicted proteins | sample BioPla1DNA2_FD_26588 | JGI IMG/M metagenome (IMG submission 26588) | reverse complement strand
TGATTCGCCCACTTTTTTGTTTGGTTACCTTGAGGAACACACCAAATCCCCCCTTTCCAAGCTTATCTAATTATACCATGATACACAACGATATACAACATAATATTGTATTAAATTTGACAAAAAAATAGCGCCTTAATGGCGTAGAATCAACGTTTTTTTGTCACCTAGCAATTTATCAACTGTTAAACTAGCGTTCTTTGTTGCCATTTTGAGGCCTTTTAACCCCCTTTTCATACCGACCCAATAGCCACTGGATTTTATGCGGAAACTCAAGAAGTTGTCTTTTACTTGACAAGTAGTAATAATATTGTATAATTCAAGAGAGTGAAAGGTTAGCTCATAGATACTAGTTGCTAGGGAGCATGGGATCGGACTACCCATGCTCTTTTATATTTTCGGGAGGTGTAGCAAAACAAACAGTATAAAAAACAATTAGATATTTTCTTTTCGTATCAAAAATAACCAAAACAGTAACGGCAAAGCGTAAACGAGAATAAATAACAACGGGGGATAAGAAATGGTTGATGCAATAGGGCGTACCCAGCAAGCTATGGCCAAGCAAGATTATGAGGCGATTGTAGTTGCTGGGGCGTCAAACGTGTTTTACCTAACCGATTTTGCCGTAACACCGATTGCAGTGAACCCCATTCTAGATGCTCTGGCGCATCTTTACCCTATTGTGGTTCTGGTGCCAGTACAAGGGCACCTGGTTATATTTGCCGACGAATCGCTAAAGCAATATGCGGATGATCTGAACCTGCAAGCGGATCTTCGTTATTACCCGTCCGGCTTATTTTTAGAATATGCTCCGGGTGTGAGCCGGCCTGCTATCTATGCGGATAGCCTACAGGCTTGCATTGTAAGGTATTTTACTGAAACTCCCCCCAAATATGGAAAGATTGGTTATGACCGGGCTTTTTCAATTAATCCCGGTCTGGAGCTCCTGGAGGGCTTGAATATCAGCTCTGTGGATCATTTGCTCACAATGCAGCGTGCGTGTAAAACACCGGAAGAGATCCGCCGAATCCGAATCGCTTCTAAAGTTGCGTATGAGGCGATGGATCTGGCGGAATCTTTACTTAATGACGGTACAGCGTGGAAAGAGGACGATCTGTTTTACGAAATGCGGCGCCATATTTTTGACAGCCGTTGCCAATGGCGATTTACTACCCTTTCGGCTGGCGAGTACAGCGCCGACATTTACCATCAGCCTACAGATTATCGGTTGAAAACCGGGGATGTGGTGCGATTGGACTTGGGTCCGGTTTACCGGGGATACTGCAGCGACATTGCCCGCACCTTCTTTTTTAAAGAAATTCCGACGGAATATGGAAAACTTTATGAGGTTCTTTCAGAAGCTCAAAGACGTATGGTGGCTGAAATGAAATCCGGTGTTGTGCTTTCAGATTTGTTTAATCTTGGTTATGAATATGTTTGTTCCCATGGGTATCCTTCGTACCAGAGAGGCCATCTTGGACACAGCATTGGTGTAGAGTCTACGGAGGCGCCTCTGATTAATCCGGAGTATGATTGTAAGGCAGAGGAAGGCATGATCTTCTCCATTGAAGTGCCCTATTACATAAAAGATCGGGCGGGGTTCAATATGGAGGATATCGTTTTGGTGCATAAAGATTCATGCGAAATTTTGAGAGGTGATTAGGTATACCTAGAGGAGGTGGTGAAAAACTGCTAGGTAACTGAGTTGCGGCAGTCAGGAGCCGGGTCTAAAGTGCAGTGGGGGGAGATATTTATTTAAAACTCTCAATTGCGATTTGTTAGAGCGATGTAAAAGCGATTATGTTAAGTGTTTTTGTAAAAGACTGTTCTTTGTTTTTGTTCAGCGTATCTGAAATGGGTACTCATAAAAAGGAGGACAGCCCTGTGGATAACAAAAAATTGCTTTGCCCTGAAACGCCTTTAGGCAAATTCATGGTGTTATTCTTTGGCATCGCATGGTGGATAATTATCAATAAACCATGTTTACATTACTTTAATAACCTAGTTGAACGTGGATATACGTTATTTGTTTTGGGGATGCCCGTAAACTTCGCTTACGTAATTGGACTTTCAGCCCTGGCGACATTGTTTACTTTTGTTACTTTGTTAAAATGGCAGGTGGGTGAAGATGAGTAAAACTGCACTTGTATTACTGATCGTGGGTGGTTATGCGGTCAGTGTTTCTATAATCGGTATATATGCCAGCAGAAAAAGTACAGGCACTACCTCTGACTACTTCTTGGCAGACCGGAAAATCGGTGCTGTGTTATCGTTTTTTACCTTGACTGCCAGTTTTTACAGTGCATACTTGATCATGGGAGCTGTAGGGTTCTACTATACCCATGGTTTTGGTATGCTGATGGCGGTTGCTTATACGGCGCCGGCCGGTTTCTGGTACTGGGTTTTTGGCGGTCCGATTCACCTTTTGGGCAAAAAGTACGGTCATTCCACGATCGCAGACTTGCTACAGCATTACTACCAAAGTAAAACCCTGGGTGGGCTGGTGGGCTTGTTGATCTGTTTCTTCATCATACCCTATCTCGCTACCCAGTACACAGCTATTGGTATGGCTTTTCAAATGGCTACCGATGGTGCTGTTTCTTACCAGTTGGGTGCAATTATACTGGGTAGTATCGTCTGCTTGTATGTTTTCCTAGGTGGTTTCAAGAGTGTGGCGTGGACTGATTTAATGCAGGGTATATTTTTCCTTGTAGTAGTATGGGTGCTGGGCTTTTATTTCCTGGGACGGGAAGGCGGCATGACTAATCTGTTTGAAAGTCTTATTTCAACAGACAAGTCGCTGATCACCCTGCCGGGTCCGCAAGGTTATTATAGCTGGGGCGTGTGGTTCTCTTTTCTCGCAATATATACGGCGCTTCCGGCCTTGCGCCCGGATACCATCCAGCGCGCTTATGCAGCTAAAAACCTGGACACCTGGCGTAAAGCCTGTTTGCATACGGCATGGGCATTGCCCGCCACCTACGTCATAACAATGATCATCAGCTTTGGCCTGCGACTTCATGTGCCTGGACTAGAAGGTACTGAAGCCGAGCAGGCGCTCATAGCTTTTTTTAACATCCAGAATCCAATAATAGCTATCGTTATACTAGCAGCCGCCATGGCGGCCTCCATGTCCACGATCGACTCACTTTTACTTGTGGCGAGCCAGTATTTGACGCAGGATGTTGTTCAGCGATTTATGCCCGGGCGGTTTACCGACAAACAGCTTCTAAACATCGGTAAAGCATTTACCGTCCTGCTAACTGTTATCGCTGTTTTAACAACACTCCGCCCTCCGCAATTTATGATCCTGATCACGGCTTTGCTTTATGGCATCGGCTGTTTGATCTGGCCGGTCCTCGGTGCCATTGCCTGGCCGCGAGGCACTAAGCAAGGGGCAATTGCCTGTATTGTCACTTCTTGTGTAATACTTGCTGTCTTAAGTATAAGTGGTTTGGGTACCTATGTAGGTGGTATCCATTTTATTCTCTGGGGTCTATTTGCTAGTGCTGTTGTCTATGTTGTAGTGAGTCTATTAACGCCTCCGCTCCCTGATGATCAAATCGAGGCGTACCACGGTTTCTTACGTCGTAACTTTTGGAACAAGTTTGATGTGAGAAATAGAAGGAAAAAGCATCAGGAGCAATGCTAATAAGATAGTGACAGGCTGTTTATAAATATATATATACTGAATTTTAAAACCGGCCGATACCGAACATAAATAAAGGTAAAGGCCGGTTTTTTTATTTACCAGACAGCCTTGTAAATCCGGGTGCTGAAGAGTGCAAAAGGCGTTGCTTTGCAGCTTGACAATTAACTGGAATAGTATATAATTATAGGTACAAAACCTTTGCTCAAAGGTGGGAGCTAAAAGGGAGCACAGGCGGTTGGGGCTTGTGTTCCCAATTTATTTTATGGGAGGTATGATAAAGGGGGTTGACTAGGGGTCTTACACTATACGCAGAAGTGGGATTACAAAGGGAAATTGTTAAAAGCCCTGCAACCGCTAACGATCAAGAATAAAGCAAAAGAATGAACAGTAAAATAAGTATGGGTTTGCAAAAAGCTAGTGATCCAGAGCTAAAAGTTTGGTATCAGCATGAATAGCAAAACCAGATTTTTGAGCAGGGTGTTGTATCGGTATTTTACTGAATAGGTAAAGATATCAAGAACAGTTAATGGGCAAGATAACAGAAACGGAGGGCAAACTGTGAAAAATGAAATTATTGGTAAGCTAAGGGAATCAGTGTTAACTTACGACGGAGACGCAGCAAAAAACGCTGCAAGCCAGGCAGTTGAAAAGGGTCTTGACGCTTATACCATGATTCAGGAAGGGTTGGCACCGGCTATCAGGGAGGTTGGGGAAAAGTTTGATAGATCTGAAATATTTCTGCCCCATCTTACAATGGCCGCTGACGCGATGGAAGAGGCAGTTAAGGTCCTAGAACAGCATATTTCTTCCGAGCAAAAATTGCTAATTGAAAAGGGAACAATTGTGCTGGGGACGGTGCGCGGAGATGTCCACAATATCGGCAAAAATATTGTAGGGATGATGGCAAAGGCGGCAGGCTTTAAGGTAGTTGACATTGGTGTGGATGCACATGTAACAAAATTTGTTGAGGCTGCTGAGAGCCAATCAGCCAATATTATCGCTGCTTCAGCGCTTATGACCTATACTATGAACGAGATCAAGACGTTGGTTGAATATCTCAATGATAACGGCATCCGGGATAAATATAAGGTGATATGTGGCGGTGGGGCTCTTTCAGAGCAGTGGGCCCAGGATGCGGGGGCGGACGGTTATGCCGCTGATGCGGTAAAGGCAGTGGAACTGGTACAGAACCTGCTGGCTAAAAACTAAACACTTTTTCCATAGTAAAAGACAAAGGGGAACTGTTGCAATGGGTGTTGAGCTTATCTATTTGAGTCAAGAAGATGTTCTCGCTACCAATGTAGGCATGAAGGAAATATTGCATGAAGTAGAAAAAATGTTTGGCAACTACGATCGTGGTGAGGTAAATCTGCCAAGCAAGGTCATTTTGGATCTGGGCGAATTCGAACGAGGCCGGATCAATGCCATGCCTGCCTATATAGGTGGGGATTACAACATATGCGGGATTAAATGGATCGGTGGGTTTCCAGGCAATCCGCGTAAATACAATTTACCTAGAGCAAGTGCGCTTATTATCTTAAATGATGCTGATAATGGTTTTCCACTGGCGGTTATGGATGGAACTTATATCAGTGCGATGCGGACGGGGGCTTCAACTGGTGTGGGGGCAAAGTACCTTGCCCGTCAAGATTCGGCCTCGGTTTGCATGATTGGTTGCGGGCCGCAGGCTCAAACCCAAATCATGGCTCTGCAACAGGTGCTGCCGCACTTGGAAGATGTCCGTTTGTATGATTTGTCAAGAGAGATAGCCGAAACTCTGGCGGAGCTAGTGGAAAATAAGTTCAAGCTGAAGGCCCTGGTTGTAAACTCAGCAGAGGAGGCAGTCCGGGGTGCAGATGTGATCGTTACAGCAACTGTTGCTGATGAACCTATAGTCAAAGATGAGTGGTTAAAAGATGGGTATTTTTTCTCTCATGTGGGTTCGTTCCAGGAAGAGGAAGAGCTGGTTGTCCAAAATGCGGACAAGATTATTCCAGATGTTTGGGAAGAAGTGCTTCACCGTCGCACGCCTTTAATAGCGCGTATGTATCTGGAGGGCACTTTAAAAAAAGAAAAGATATATGCCGATATTGGAGCACTGGTTAATGGTAAAAAACCTGGACGGGAAAGTGATCGAGAAAGGATCTACTATTCGCCAATTGGTGTTGGTAGCGCCGATGTGGCCGTGGCGTATCGGGTTTACCAAAAGGCGAAGGAAATGGAATTAGGAAAAACCATTAAACTTTGGGATAAACCTATATTTGGAGGCGGGCTTAAATGAAGGGCGGCCAATTAAAAATATTAAATGAGGATCAGATTCACCAGATTCACCAGCAGGCTCTGAAAATTCTTGCCGAAATAGGCATGAGAGTAAGGGAGCCGCAGGCACTAGAGATCTTGAAAAAGGCAGGAGCTCGTGCAGATGGCAACATTGTTAAGTTGCCGGCAAAATTAGTAAAAGAAGCGGTAGATCAAGCTCCGGCTAAGTTTACCCTTTATGGTCGGGACACCGATGTGCAAGCGGTAATGGGTGAATTAAATGTTTACTATGAGCCCATGATCGGCAGGTTAAATATACTGGATTTGCAGACAGGGCAAAGAAGGCGCACCTCAATCGATGACGTGGCAAATTTGGTTAAGCTAGCAGATGCATTGGATAATTATTTGGTCTTGCACAGCGGTGCCATTATGCCCCGTATTGAAGGGGTGCCTGATGGTTTGGCTCATATCCGTGGGTATATCGCCAGTGTAAAAAATTCATCAAAAATTATCAAAGGCAGCTGCCGAGGTAAAAAAGTAGCTCGCGATTGTTTAAGGATGGCATCGATAGTAGCCGGGGGCGAGGAAAAGGCATCACAAAAGCCTAATCTTTTCACGTCGGTTAATGTGATTTCACCTCTTGAGTTCAGTGTTGAACAGACGGAAGGCTTGATTGAATATGCGAAGAGAGGAATGCCTGTAGATATAGCTTCGGAGCCCCAGGTTGGCGCTACATCACCGGTAACTTTTGCGGGCACCTTAGCGCAGCAAACAGCAGAGATATTGTGCGGCATAGTGATCTCTCAATTGGTCAATCCTGGCACACCGGTATTAATGGGAACAGTTGGTGCGGCAATGGATATGCGCAACGGCATGATCGCTTTGGGCGGTGTTGAAGCTGCTATCCTTAACGTGGCGCATGCACAGATGGCTCAATTTTACGATATTCCCTCTCGCGGTACTGGCTGCAATACTGAGTCAAAATGTCTTGATATTCAGGCGGGCTTTGAAAAAGCAATTACCCTGTTAGCGCCTGCTCTGGCTGGTGCGAACATGATCTTTTATCCTGGAACAATGGAGCATGCCCTAACCATTAGCCTGGAAAGTTTATTGATTGATAATGAGATATGCGGCATGGCTTACCATATGCTCCGCGGGGTAGATACTAGCGAGACCCATATGGCATATGATTTAATTGCCGAGGTTGGCCAAGGAAATCACTATTTAAACAAAAAACACACCATGGAAAACTTGACCACTGAGCACTATATACCGAAGATAGCAGACAGGCAAAGTTGGGATGTGTGGGTTGAGCAAGGTGAAAAACAGCTTTGGGAAGTGGCGCGGGACGAAGTAGAAAAAATTCTTGATCGCCACCAGCCCTTGCCGTTGAGCCCAGAATGTGAAAAAGAACTGGCTGAATACGAAAAGTACGTAGAAAAACGGGAATTGGGATAAGGCTAGAAGTAACCGAAACAGCTTTGCTTAGTAGGGTTGGTTAAGGGTGCCTAGGGCTTTGCCTGCTGTGTTAAAACGCAGCAGGCAAAAATAAAAAAAGAACGGCCGTTTGAAGGTGCAAGACCATTGTGATACACTCAATTTGATGAGAAGAATAGACGGCCTGAGCTGGGTAGGCTGTGATGAATTCTGCTCATAGTTAAAAGATATGAGGGAGTAGAAACGTGATCGTTGTGCGGTTCTACTCTTTTTTTGATTGGGTTAAGGAGGGTAAAATATTGATACTTAACAATGCACCTGTAGATAAAAAAGTCCTTATCGACGGCGATACACTAACATTGGCAAATGTTTTATCCATAGCGCGCAAGATGGTGCCTGTAGAGTTGCATGCAGCGAGTAAGGCAAAATTGCTTAAATCAAGAAAAGTTATTGAAAGCATTCTCACTCAAGAAAGCATCGTCTACGGCGTTACAACTGGTTTCGGCAGTTTTAGCGATGTTTTCATATCGCGTGAGGATAGCGACACCTTGCAGAGGAACATAATAAAGAGCCATGCTTGCGGTGTGGGTGAACCGTTGCCTCAAGAAGCAGTCAGGGCAATGATGGTTTTACGGGCAAATTCGCTAGCCAAAGGTTATTCAGGGGTTCGCCTAGAGGTAGTTGAGCTCCTGCTGGGCATGCTCAACCGGGGGGTCCATCCCATTGTTCCAGCAAAAGGATCTGTTGGCGCCAGTGGTGACCTGATCCCGCTGTCTCATATCGCTCTTGCCATGATCGGTCTGGGAGAAACTGAATACAAGGGCCGGTTGATCCCAGCGAAAGACGCTTTGAAGCAGGCCGGATTATCCGCGATTGAGTTGACGGCAAAAGAGGGTTTGGCTTTGATCAATGGGACACAGTACATGTGCGCCCTGGGTACACTTACATTTCTTGATGCTATGGAGTTATTCAAAGCGGGGCAGATCGCTGCAGCGGCATCCTTTGAAGCGCTTGAGGGTATCGCCTCGGCTTTTGATCCACAGGTTCAAACAGCTCGGCCTCACAGCGGGCAAAAACTGTGTGCAGCCGCCATGCTCAAGCTGCTTGATGGGAGTGAGCTGCTTTCGAAACAGAACAGAGAAAGGACCCAGGATGCCTATACCCTGCGCTGTATTCCTCAGGTTCACGGTGCTATTGCGGATGCATTGCAGTACGTCCGGGGTGTCCTTGAAGTTGAGGTGAACGCAGCTACCGACAACCCCCTGGTATTTCCGGAAAGCGGTGATGTGATCAGCTGCGGTAATTTTCACGGTCAGCCGCTGGCCCTGGCTTTCGATTTTCTGGCGATTGCTGTAAATGAGCTGGGCAATATATCTGAACGGAGGATAGAAAGGCTGGTCAACCCGACGTTAAGTAATGGGCTGCCTGCTTTTCTTGTTGAAGACGGCGGTTTGAATTCAGGGTTGATGCTGCTACAGTATGCCGCAGCAGCGTTGGTCTCGGAGGGCAAGGTGCTGTCTCATCCGGCTAGCGTAGACTCAATTCCCACCTCGGCCAACCAAGAAGACCATGTGAGCATGGGTTCGATTGCTGCTTATAAGGGGCGGCAAATAGTTGATAATATATGCTGGATTATAGCCGCGGAGCTGCTGGCGGCCTACCGGGGGATCTGTTTTAGATCACATCGCATCGGTCGAGGGGCTAGCCTTGCCTTTTCTCTGATAGGCGAGGAACTTCCGCAGGATAAAAACGATCGCATACTGTACAAAGATCTACAAAAGGTTCATAATCTTTTGCAAAACGGCAGTATTGTAAAAGCTGTTGAAAAAGAAGTGGGAAGGCTGTTATAGGGTAAGTATTGGCTTTGACAGGAAGGTTGAAGAAACTATAAGGAGGTGACAGATTGAAAATAGATCTGTTGGTGAAAAACGCTGGTCAGCTAGTTACCATGGCCGGTCACAGTGACAAAGCGAAGCGCGGTGCCCGGATGGCTGAACTGTCTATTATTGAAGACGGCGCTGTAGCGGTGAAAGGGGGCATGATCGCTGCTGTCGGCACTACTGAAGCGGTGTTGGAGCAGGTTCAATTGACCGCGGACTCTACAGTTATCGATGCCCGGGGCAGAGTGGTGCTACCAGGCCTGGTTGATTCGCATACCCATATTGTCTTTGCCGGCTCTCGCGAAAATGAATTTGAGATGAAGATTAAAGGTACAGCCTACCTCGATATTCTGGCCGCAGGCGGCGGCATTCTCAGCACGGTTCAGTCCACCAGGGCAGCCGATGAAAACGAGCTGGTTCTGATTGGGGAAAGGTATCTTGGCGAAATGCTCGCTCAGGGCACCACCACCGCCGAGGCCAAGAGCGGTTATGGGCTTACCGTGGAGGATGAACTGAAACAGCTGCGGGCGATCCAGGCCCTGCAGCAGAGACAGCCGGTTGAGCTGGTTCCTACCTTTATGGGGGCGCACGCTATTCCCGAAGAATACAAGGAAGATCCGGACGCTTTTATCGATCTAGTGATTGACAAGATGCTCCCTGCTGTTAGTGGGGCCGATTTGGCTGAATGTTGCGACATATTCTGCGAAGAGGGCGTTTTCAATTTGGACCAAAGCAGCCGTGTTTTTCAGGCAGCGCAGCGACTTGGATTTAAGCTAAAAATCCATGCTGATGAGATCACCTCCCTTGGTGGAGCCGGACTGGCGGCAGAGATGGGGGCGCTCTCGGCGGATCATCTTGTGATGATTACCCGGCCGTGTATTGAACGACTGGCCGATTCATCCACGGTAGCGGTACTTCTGCCGGCCACAACATTTTGCCTCATGGGTGATAAATATGCTCCCGCACGGGAGATGATCGAAGCGGGTGTAGCTGTGGCTCTGGCCAGCGATTTTAATCCTGGCAGTAGCCCAGTGAACTCGTTGCCAATAGTAATGGGGGTCGCTTGCCGCCAGCTGAAGATGACCCCGGCGGAGGCGCTCTCAGCAGTCACGATCAACGCCGCTCACGCTATCGGCCGAGCTGCCGAAGTGGGCAGCATCGAGGTGGGCAAAAGAGCCGACCTGGTGATCTTTAATGCCGCCGATTATCGTACCATCGCCTATCGCTTTGGGACCAATCTCGTTGAAAAGGTGATCAAGGCCGGGCGTCTGGTAGTAGAAAGGTTGAGATAAATATGAAACTAGTCGAATGCGTTCCTAATTTTAGCGAAGGCCGCAGGCAGGGAGTTGTAGATGAGATCGTCGGTACAATTGTCGCTGTCCCGGGAGTGAGGCTGCTCGACCGCTCCTCCGATGCAAGTCATAACCGCAGCGTAGTCACCTTTGTCGGGGCTCCGGCGGCGGTAAAAAAAGCCGCCTTCGGTGCCGCTAAAAAGGCGGCAGAGCTTATCAATATGGAAGAGCACAGCGGTGAGCATCCTCGTATCGGTGCCACCGATGTGATCCCGCTAATTCCCATAAGTGGTGTTTCTATGGATGAATGCATTGCCCTGGCTCAAGAGCTGGGTCAGGAGATGGGTGAAAAACTGAAAATACCGGTATATCTTTATGAGGAGGCGGCCACTACTCCAAAACGGAAAAACCTTGCGGCAGTGCGCCGTGGCGAATACGAGGGGCTTAAAGAAACGATCGGGCAGCCCGAGCGCAGGCCTGATTTCGGGCCGTCGTGTCTTCACTCCACCGCCGGAGCCACTGCCGTAGGAGCGCGCCCTCCGCTCATTGCTTATAACATCAACCTTAACAGCAGCGATGTTGAGATCGCCCGCAAGATTGCCCGCTCAATTCGCGGTAGTGGCGGCGGCTATCCCAGCATCAAGGCCCTGGGAGTCTTGATCAAAGAGACCGGTCTTGCCCAGGTGACGATCAACGTTTGCAACTACCGCAAAGTTTCACTGGCCCGGATCTTTGAGACGGTGAAAAGCGAAGCGGCACGTTATGGTATCGCTATCAGTGGCAGTGAGGTTGTTGGTCTGCTACCGATGGAGGCGCTTCTAGATGCAGCGTCATTTTACCTGCGTCTGGAGGATTTTGATCCGAAACAAGTGTTAGAAAAAAGGTTGACTGAAACTTGATCGCAACAACACTGGAGGTAGATTAAGGAATGTATACAGAGATGACCTTGAAAGAGTTCATGGGCCATTTGGCTTCTCGCTCGCCGGCTCCGGGTGGAGGCAGCGTCTCTGCCCTGGCCGGGAGTCTCAGCGCCGCCCTTACAGCTATGGTGGCGAGGTTTTCGGCAGGCCGAAAGAGTAACTCGAAGGAGCTAGAGCAACAGATTGAACAGAATTTGCAGGTGTCACTGCGGTTGCAACGTATACTTCAAGAAGACGTCGATCAAGACACTGCTGCCTACAATAGGGTTGTTGACGCGTACCGGATGCCTAAAGGTACTGCTGTAGAGAAAAAGGTGCGCTCTCGAGCGATCCAGGAAGCATTAAGGGGAGCAACGCAGCTCCCGCTGCAGGTGGCACAGCGCTCTCTTGAGGTGCTCGAGGTATCTTTCTGGGCACTTGCTGAGGGTAACCCCAACACTTGGAGTGATGCCGTGGTGGCGGTATTAATGGCACAAAGCGGAATTGAAGGCGCTCTGGCTAATGTTGCGATAAACCTTGATGGAATTAAAGATGCTGTTTTTAAGAAAGAGATGACCGCCCAAGCCGGGGAGATTCGCCGCAAGGCGCAGCATCTTCGGGAGAAGATGGGCGATCTTTTGGGGAAACGTCTCGCCTAGTTTAAAGAATGCTAGAACCAGGGAGGTTTAGCCATGAAGATCAATGGAATATCCGACGCCATGATCATAAAACTTGATCCGGTCTTGCCCGAAATGCCAGAATTTATCTCCGGCATACGCCGGGCCCCGGATCGCGGCTTTCGCCTTACTCGGGCACAGGTGAAAGCTACTTTGAAAAATATCTTACGTTACGTTCCTCGGGAGCTTCACGAAGAGCTGGCCCCTGAATTTTTGAACGAGTTGTTAACCCGGGGCAGAATTTACGCCTACCGCTATCGCCCCCCAGGCCGGATATATGCGAAACCGGTGGAGCAGTACAAGGGAAACTGCCTGGCAGGGAAGGCGTTCCAGGTGATGATCGACAACAACTTGGATTTTGAAGTAGCCCTTTACCCTTACGAGCTGGTTACTTATGGTGAAACCGGCAGCGTTTGCCAGAACTGGCTGCAGTACCGCCTGATCAAAAAATATCTGGAGGTGCTTACCGAAGAACAGACTTTGGTGATCATGTCGGGGCACCCGTTGGGCTTGTTCCCCTCCCATCCCGGGGCACCGCGGGTGATTATTACTAACGGGCTCATGGTGGGGCTTTATGACAACCAGGAGGATTGGGAGATTGCCGCCCAGATGGGTGTGACTAGTTATGGTCAAATGACCGCTGGGGGATGGATGTATATCGGGCCTCAGGGGATTGTCCACGGCACCTTTAATACTCTGCTCAATGCTGGGCGTCTTAAACTGGGTATTCCCGACCACGATGATCTCAAGGGCTATCTTTTTGTCTCCTCGGGGCTGGGCGGGATGAGCGGGGCCCAGCCGAAAGCGGTGGAGATCGCCGGCGGCGTTGGACTCATCGCTGAGGTGGACGGTTCGCGAATTCAAACCAGGTTGGACCAGGGTTGGGTCAGCCGTGCCACGGACGATCTTGCTGAAGCCTACTCTCTAGCTGGCGAGGCCCTTAGCCGCAAACAACCTCTTTCTATCGCCTATCACGGCAATGTGGTTGACTTATTGGAATACGCAGTTACCCACGAGGTAAAAATTGATCTGCTTTCTGACCAGACCTCTTGCCACGCTCCCTACGACGGCGGTTACTGTCCTCAGGGGCTTGATTTCGAAGAGCGGACCCGCCTTCTGGCCGGTGATCGGGCCGAATTTAAAAAACTGGTTGACCGCAGCTTGAGGCGTCATTACGAGCTAATCAAAGTTCTTGTTGACCGGGGCAGCTACTTCTTTGACTATGGCAACTCCTTCATGAAAGCGGTTTTCGATGCTGGGGTGAAGGAGATCGCTAAAAATGGGCGAAACGAGAAGGATGGTTTCGTCTGGCCCTCCTATGTCGAAGATATCATGGGGCCCGAGCTTTTCGATTATGGGTACGGGCCTTTCCGCTGGGTCTGCTTAAGCGGCAGTCCCGAAGACCTGGC
>JGI24708J26588_10002623_pt1 | contig 13508 bp, 8 predicted proteins | sample BioPla1DNA2_FD_26588 | JGI IMG/M metagenome (IMG submission 26588) | reverse complement strand
ACCGTTATACCATTTTTTATTTACATACTCTCCAGTTGCCGCAGAATGAGTGATTTCGATATTCGGTAACTCCTTCTCAATAATTAATATCTTATCTGTATCAATTGAACCTTCTGCAGAATTAGTTCCCTTTCTCACATAGCTTCCCATTTCATTTTGAGCTTTATCCTTAGCTTTTACAAATACATAGCCCTCAAACTCAGGCTCAAGATAAAAGCTTATTTCACCCTGGCCATTTGCGGTAACCGTTATTTCATCTGATTTATCTAGAGTGCCTTCTGGGTCTTTTGCAGTATAGTAAGTAATAGTATCTATACCTGCCATTTGATTTGCTAAGTCAGCAGGATGGTTATCCTTTGCTTTTACGGTAACCTTAACTTTTTCATTAAAGAAGTTTCCAAAGCTTAACATATTGATAACCTTAGCTGTTGTTGAAGTATTGTCAGGCTTAAAGGTTATAGATTCAATTTCAGGCTCAGTAGTATCAATATTTACGTACAATTCAACTACTTCACTTTCGTTCATAGCCTCATCTACAGCCTTAACTTTAAGCTCATTCTTCTTTTCGCCCTCTACCTCTACATAATAGATTCCCTTATTACCTTCACCTTCAAGAGAAGTAGCCTTTTTATATGTTAGTCCACCATCTAAGGAATACTCAACATGAATTGGTGCAGTATTTCCAGTATCATCAACTTCTACAGAGAAAAAAACTTCTACTTTTTCATCCTTGTACCAAGTATTTTCATTGTTATCATTGTCAAGAATATTATCATTAATCTTAATAACAGGAGCTTTAGGAGCTGTTTTATCTATTTTAGCAATATAGGTTGCAGTCTTATCACTTAAAAGGCCTGCTCCAGAAACAGCTTTAAATTCCACTTGATGAACTCCATCCTTGTCTAGTATCAAATTACCTACAGAAGAATCTTTTTCAGCAGCAACAAACTTCCAAGCAGCATTTTCTCCCTCTGACAGGTCAAAGTACTTATAACCGTCTATACCAGATGGTAGTAGATTAGGGTCATAAGTAGCATCAAGTTCAAAAACTACATCTTTATTGGTCCACTTAGCATCAGTATAATTATCCTTTATGGACACAGTTGGAATTGAAGGTGTATTGGTATCAATGTTTACAATTTTATCCTTATCAACTATATTTTTAGCATTATCTTTAGCAGTAACCGTTACTTTTTTACCGATTCCGCTCCATGTACCCCATGTAAGATTTTCTGTATACTTACCATTTACAAAATCTCTACTTTTTATAATTTTGTGAACCTCACCATCAAAATCATATTCAACACTTGTTAACCCAGATGCTCCATTATCCCAAGCATTAATTGCAACTTTTAAATCACCAGTATTAAACCAAAGTTCACCTAATCTATTGGTATAATTACTTCCTATAACCTCAACTTCAACGCTAGGTTTTTGAGTATCGATACCCATTTTTTCTGACATCTTCATCCAACTCATAGAATTATTTGCTTTATCAGTAGCCATTAAATAAAGGTATCCCTCAAACTCTCCAGCTATTTCAAACTGAATATAGTATTCTTCTTCCCCAGTGGCTTCGTTAATTCTAACTTCTACTTCCTCTTCTTTGATTTCTGATTTTTCTCCATTTAAGGTTTCTGTATACCAAGCTATTTTGTCTACTCCAGATACATCTAAAGTTCCATTTATATCATCTGCTAGTACAGTAACTTCTAAGGTTTCATTAAACCAGAGACCAAAAGAAATAAGGTTTAAGAAGGTCTCAATAACATTACTACTTTCCTTCCTAAATTCAATTTTATTTTCGTCAATTTTTGGTGGTGTATTATCTAACTTAACTTCATATACTTCAGGTTCACTATCTATGCCATTGCCCAATTCATCCACTGACTGAATTTCTAATAGGTGCTTTCCTTCTCCAGTAATTGTTAGGTCTACAAAGGCTTCTTCTCCATCAGTATATACGTAACTAGACCATGCACCTTGGTTTACTCGATACCTAAATCCGTTTTTGGCTCTATCTTCTTCTTTTTCAATAGCGATTTTCGCATCAATCTTTGTAGCCTTGTACCAATCATTTGATTTAGGCACAGTTTCATCAAAAGTTACTCTAGCCTTATTGATAACTTTACTGTCACGCTTAAAGGAAAATTCTTCGCTCTCTTCGCTAATTAAGCCGGCACCAGATACAGCTCTAAACTTTACCTTTCCTGATCCTTGATATTCATCACTGCTAATTACTATTTCAGTGCTATCTGAAGGCTCTACACTTATCCAATCTGTCCAATCACCATCAGGCTTTTCTTCAGTTTTGCGGAATACTCTGTACTCATATGCTGAAATTCCTGAAGGATATTCCTGTTCATATAGTGCTGGCATGCTAATATTATATACTATACCATCCTTGGTCCAGGATCCATCATAAGCTGTATTAACTGTAGGAACCAATGGTTTTTTATTATCAATTTTAATTGTTGCTTCCTTAATAGTTTCGTTGCCTGCATTATCTGTTACTGTAACTTTTACTAATAACTCACCAAGATCTTCAGGCATATTAACTAGTAAGTCATAATTACTTTCCATTGTAGTAGCTAAGTTTATAGAATATTCTAAAAGGATATTATCTTCTTTCTTAACTACATATTCTATTTTATTTATACCTGATTCAATATCGCTAACCTTAATTTCAACCTTAGGTGTAGTAGTAAACCATCCATCATAAGCCTTATTAGAATCATTAATATAAATATCTACAGTAGGTTCAATATTTTCAATGAGGGTAATAGTGTTAGTTCTCACCTCATTTTTCATAGCATTTCCAGCTTTGTCCACAGCCTTTGCAAACACATAACCTTCAAAGCCTATGGGTAGTTGGAAAGATATCTCTCCATCGCTGTTTGCTTCACTTTCACCGTTAAAGATAACTTCATGTCCCTCTTCATCAGAGGAAGTATAATAGATAATTTTATCTATTCCGGATAGGTTGTCCTCTGCCTTAATGGTAACCTTAATTTCTTCATTAAAGAAGTTTCCAAAGGTAAGTACATTAATTAACTTCTTAATACCTGATGTTTCATAAGGTTCAAAGATAATGTCGGACTCTTTAATAGTTGGATCTTCCTTATCTATTTTTACACTTACTTCTACTGTGTCAGATTCATTACCTAACTCATCATAAGCTTTAATATAGTAGATACCTTCAAATTCTTGGTCCTGGCTTTCTATTACAAAGCTATCCACAGAGCCTGTTTCATCAAGGCTAATAATAGCCTCTTTTACATCGGTAAAATCTTCATAAATACTATACTTTACGCTACTTAAAGCTGTTCCATCTAGTCTAGGAACCTGTCCTTCAATCCTTACTGCAGTGTTACTCCACTGATTTGAAGGATCTTTACTTATATTTCTAATTTCAGGTATAGTATTATCCAATTTTTCCACTTCAACATCTACTTTAGTTTTATTTCCTACCTTATCCACTGCATAAATATAATATGTACCATTTTCTGTAACAACAAAACTATAAAGACCACTTACAGCTTCTATCTCAGTACCAGTTTCAGCATTATCTTCCTTGCTCCAATACACCTTACTAATTCCTGACTGAGAATCCTCTACCTTGAAGCTTATATTTCTGTTTTTAGCCCAGTTTGTATTATCAAGGTTAATTTCAAGTATTTGAGGATTTGATTTGTCTATACTGAGAGATAGAGTTTTTTTCTGTGATATTACACCAGTGCTTGAATTTTTCAAGTAGAATACTACATCCTGGGTTCCTTCAAAGCCTGTAGTATAGCTATCAAGCCACTCTTCCCCAACCTTTATTTTATCGTATCCATTTGCCCCTTCAGCATTAGGAGTAATAATTACATCAGATTTAAACCAATTATTTATAGTTTCTTGTGATAATGTATAATCCTCCTCAAGCAAGGTACCATTTTTCACAGTAATTTCAACTTCCTTGGTTACAGGACTATTAGAGTCACTACCTAATGCAGTAGCGGTAATCTGGATAACCCCTTCTTCCATTTCCTCGCTTATGCTTAACAAACCAGTACTATCTATTGTAGCCTTATCACTGCTGCAGCTCCACTGAATCTCCTGATTTAGTGCATCCATAGGTAAGATATCTGCAGAAAATTGATATTTTGCAGCTATAAAATAGTCATCTACTTCTGGCATCTTTATTGTTAAGTCTGAAACTAAGATTGGTGCTAGGTTAATAACTTTTTCTGGATTATCATTATCAGGAAAAGTTATATCCAGCTTTTCTTCATTATAACCATTGTGATTTACAAGGATTGAATACTCGCCCTCTGGTAAATCTTCTAAGTCTAAGAATAAATACTGCTTAGAATCTTCATGGTAAACAGCTGTACTTAATACTTCTTCCCCCAACAATAATTTAACTTCTGCTGCAGTTAAACTTTGGTCATCTACTCCCTTTACAACTACAGCTAGCTGCGAAGCTTCTAACGCAGAAACTTTGCTATAACTTTTATCAATGAAAGCTATAGGAAAGTTAGATAAAACCATCAACACCACTAGAAACAGTGACATTAGTTTTCTGCTATAACTCTCTCGTTTTTTAAATTCCATCTCTTCATTCCACCCTCATTTATTGTTTTCTTTATGTTTTATAATATATGAATAGTTTTTACCATTGAAAATACAATGCATTTCAAAGGAGAAAACTAACAAAAACAAAATAGTAACCTCTACCATAATATGAGCACCAATAATAAGAACAATAACTTGTCCAGCTAGTGATACCATGAAAATTATGTCAAAGGTCTTGGCAATCTTATTGCTAAAAAACTTTACTAGCCCTATTTTGCTATGACTTTTCCTTTTATTTTTCTCTTTCTTTTCTTCCTTTGATCTTAAGGAACTCAAAAGCATAGTAAAGATAACCGCTGCTAATATGCCAATCCAAAAGGCTATGCCAATAGTATAGGCTAACTTTTGAGCTATTCCTCCTTTTTCAAAGGAAGCGAAAGGTACTAAAAAAAATGTAGAAGAAGAAATTAGAAATCCTAGTATGCTAAGTATTAGATACTTGCGTCCACGGACCCTACCAGTTGTCATGAAAATCCCCCCTAAATTACTTCATTTGTATTAATAACCATTAGATCTGTTTCTAAATAAAAGAATGGTTCAGCTTGTGCTTCAGATAAAACTGTGGTTTGGTTAGGATCAAAACCTAGCTCTTTCTCCACTGTATTCAGAACTGTTGTTTCTTCACTCTCTAATTTCGTTGTTATATGTTCTGTATTTCTTAATTCTTCCTCTGATATTATAAGTTTATCTGTTCTTTTAATAAGATCAGTAACAGACACGGCTCCATTATTTGATTTTCCATTCTGTTTAGACAATTTGCCTGAGTTATTTAATTTTGAGCCTGAGCTACTTTGTTCTAAGTTCTTTATAGCTCTCTTTTCAGTGATTCCTGTTAAATCTCCTACAACCTTATGTATTTTTAATTTAATAAAAATCAGCACTGACACAATAAACATAACTATGGCAAAAATCATACCACCATAATACATAACTTGATTTAACATTAGATCCCCTCCTTAGATAGCTCCGGCATTCTTTAATTTCAATTCTAGTGAGCTAAAATTAGTATCCTTACTAGAGCTCTCCAGTTGCTTTGCTTTATTATATAGCTCAACGGCTTTAGCCTTGTCATTCATATCAACCAAAGCCATTATTCCATAACTAGAATAGGCCTTTGAATCTTCAGGATAATCCTTAATTATTTCCTCATACATTTTAGCAGCGGTACCATAATCTTTCTTATCCTTATAATAAATTTGAGCTATTTTTTGTCTCATATTAAGCTTTGCCTGTTCACTACCTAATAAGGGAACTAACGCCTCATACTTATCTATAGAAACATCTAAATCTTCCTTATTAATATTAGAAGCAGAAATAGCTCTAAAGTAATATGCATCTGCCTGCATTCTAATCATTTCTATTTGATACTTGTCTCTCATAGATTGCTCGTCCAAAAATTCCATAGTCCCTTCCATCTTATCCAATATGTTTATTGTGGTTGTGTAAGGGTCTACATTTGATTGAAGTATATATTTATTATTGGTTATATAAACACTGGCAAGAGATAAATAGTTAGCAATTTGAGTTTCGTTCTTTTCTTGCTCATCGTTAAATTTTTCAAAGTCTTGCAAGTCCTTTATAACAGTAGCCCATTGTATCTTTGCACTAGATATGGAAAGAGAATTACTTAAGGACTCATAATACTTAGCTTCTGGTACAACTTTCTTATTGACCATGCCAAAATATCTTGCAGCCTTTTCATAGCTTTTACTAAAGGAAGTATCATTAGAGTCACCATTAAAAAAGAGCCTAGCAACCTCCATTAATACTTCATCATTCTTCTGCAAATCCCCCTTATTTATTTCAATCATAAAGGTTATTGCTCCCAAACCAGCATTGGTTTGTCCCATTCTTGAATAGTATTCAAGGAGCTTGATATAAGCTTCATCTTGATAAGGATCTATTTCAATTGCAGCATTGTATTCATCTACTACATCTGTTGAAAATTGTCCCTTCATATGAGATACTGACTCATATTTTGCCGCTTCGTTTAGCCTATTGCTATAATCCGTATTTCTTTGATTTAATATTCCCTTATAGCCAACTATAGAAACTACTATTCCAGCAATACATAGCACTGCTGGTATACTAAAGCCTACTAATTTTCTAATTTGCTTTTTTCTATACTTATCATCCATGGCATCATAGTGTTCAAAAGCATATAAAAGCTCTGCACAAGATTGATACCTATCTTCTGGATTACGCTGAGTACATTTAGTTATTATTTTTTCTAGTCCAGCTGAAAGAGAAGGGTTCCATTGTCTTATGGGATACATTTCGTAAGGAGGTTCACAAGGGTTGTGTCCAGTTAAAAGATGATATAAAGTGGCACCTAAACAATAGATGTCTGTCCTGGGATCAGTTTGTCCATTTCCACCAAACTGTTCAGGAGCGGCATAACCTCGTGTACCTAGATAAGTAGTGTCTGATAAATTGCTTTCCTTGTACTCTCTAGCAATACCAAAATCTATAAGAGTAACATTGCCATCAGGCTTCAGCATTATATTAGCTGGTTTCATATCACGATAGATAATAGGCGGAGTTCGTGTATGTAAATATTGAAGCACATCGCAAAGTTGTTTTGCCCAATCCACAACGTTCTCCTGAGGTTGGGCACCGTATTCGTTCAACAAATAACTTAAGGGTTTACCTTCCACATAATCCATAACAACATAGATTGTTTCTTGAGTTTCTATGATATCTACTATTCTTGGTAAATGGGAATGACTGAGCTTTTTAAGCATATTGGTTTCCACTAAGAGACCTTGCTTTACTATTTCAAAGTCTTTAATACCCTCTCTACGCACTTCCTTAATAGCCCACTGCTTATTCAGTCTATTATCCATAGCAAGGTAAACAACACTCATTCCACCCTGACCAATTTTTTTAAGAATTTCATATTTACCATCAATAATTGTTCCTATCGCAGCCATATTCTCCCTCCAGCCTAAAATGTTCTTATTAACGTAACAGAGATATTATCCAGCTCCATCCTCTGTTTGTTAAGTTCCACCAAATAACAGGCATTATCCTTCATGCTGGTTTCATCTAATAGTACATCTTTATTCAAATACCTTAAAATTTCACTTTCTGTTATTTCATGTCTAAAACCATCAGAACAAAGCATATAAACTACATTTTTCTTGGCTTCACCCACAAAAAAATCAGGTTCTATGACCTTGGATGCTCCAACACATTGAAGGAGCACACTTCTCCTAGGATCCGACTTTGCTTGCTCAGGAGTCATGTTACCTCTTTCAATCTCCCTAGCTACAAAGGTCTGATCTTTAGTAATCTGGCTCACCCTATCCCCTATTTCATACGCTCTAGAGTCACCAATATTCATTATGTAGTATCTTCCCTTTGCAATAAGAAGAACTGTGGCAGTGGTTCCAAGGCTAACTCCATTTCTTTGTCCATACTCCATGATTCTATTGCTTTCTCTTATAACCAAATTGTGCCACTGAGTCTTTATATCCTCATCTGAAAAGTCACTATTCAAAATATGTGAAAAGCTGCCTGTGAACCAGTTTGAGAAGGCTGTTAACACAGTGGCGCTTGCAAGCTCCCCTTTTGAAAGCCCTCCCATACCGTCACAAACCACAGAAAAGGCTACTTTACCTTGACTAGTATTAGCCACCTTTACAAAAAGGGAATCCTGATTTGTGTTCTTCTTAATTCCTTTATCAGTATGCATGGCTACTATAAAATCCATCATAATCACAACCTAAACTAATATAATTTGAATTGAAAAACTTCATTAGCTAGCATTATTTTATCGTCATGCTTGATTTTCTCATCTTGATTGCTGGTTATTCTATTTCCATTTAAAAAAGTACCGTTAGTTGAATTGTTATCTCTAATGAAATACTCTCCATCTCGTGTAATAATATCTGCGTGGGTTCTACTTATGGCTGTATTATTACTTACAAAATAATCCACATAGGTTCTTTCTTTTCCCAACCTAAATAAGGCTTTGTTTATGTTTATTCTTTCGCCGGTTTTAATTCTTATGAGGTAAGGTTCTACCTTCATATTAACGTTATTTGCGGAAAGAACTGTGGTTTCACCTGCAGTTTCAGTGCTTAATAATGTAGTCTCACCAAAGTTTATAGGACTGCTTTGTTGCACATTTATCTGAGGGTTTGTATTGAAACCCTGTTGAAAAGCAGGCTGTAAATTAGGTTGTATATTAAATTGCATATTTGGTTGCATATTTGGTTGCATATTGGCTTTCATGTTTGGTTGTATATTGGGTTGTATATTTGTCTGCTGATTTATGGGGGCACTTGGTTGTAGCTGTGGTTGTGGGGTTGGTTGTGCATTTAATCCCATAGTCTTTTGATTATTAGCCACTACCGGAGTTATAGTTTCCTTTTTACCAGGTATAGCAAAGGAAGATGGTTGTGCTGCAACGGTAGATTTTTCTTTGTTTTTATCTTTTTTACCGAAAAGCCATCCTTTTTTCTTCTCTTTCTTAGTATTATTTATAGGTTGAGGCATTATATTTTGATTGCTATTAGCATTATTAGGCAAAGTAATATTAGTATTTGGACTTATCGGAGTAGCCTTAACTGTATTAGTGTTAGTTATAGGCTGTGGAATCTGACCCACTGGCTGACCTACTGGTATTTGAGCCATAGGTTGGGCTGTTGCTATGTTGCTTTCAACAGAATTTTGTACTGGAACTTTTAGTTCCGGTGTATTGTTAACTTCCACCTTAGGCTGTGTTGATGAAGGATTTCCTCCTATTAAACTATTTATCATAGTTTTAAAATCACCAATTGAAAAATTAACATTACTATTTAAAAAACTTATTATTTTAGCCACATAATCACAGTTTTCTGTTTGATCGAACTGAACTGTGAAAATTATATCCTTGAAAAACTTACCCATTTCTACTATGCTTTCGCTAGCTTGTACAATTGGAAGGCAAACAAGAGATACTTCGCAGGTACTAACATCCACATAAATATATTCTGTATTTAGTATAAACATATTAGCGTCTATCATGTACTCTTCTGCTCCGATAATGGCTGTTGATATACTTGAAAATACTGATAATAATCTCTTTTTATTAACAACACCAGCGAAAAATTGCTTTAAACTTATTTTGGATGATATATTGTACTTAAATAGCTTTTCACTATCCTTTTGAAAGTAAAAGAAAGGTAAGAAGCCATATATTTTATTATTTGTTATCATTCCCATGCTCAGAGTGTCAATAACATCTTCTTCCTTTAATTGATACACTAGAAAACTATTTGTGCCTTGATTTTCGTATTTTAAACTAATCATTTTCCACACCCCTTAGTCTATTATTCATATTTTATAAGTTGGATAAATCTATAGGTATTTCCATACTTAACAACTGCAATTCCTGTTTTATAGAAAGGCTTACTTTCATCAAATATTCTAGGTACTTTCATCTCCTCTTTTTGGTCAATATATCCCCAAATCCCATCAATACATACTGGGGCTAAACCTAAACTAAATGAATATGCATCATCATACTTAAAATCTATTACCTTCTTGCCTTCTGTATCAATAAATCCCCACTTGCCATTCTTCTTAACCGCTACAGGTTCTTTTGATACAAAGATACGTGCATCTTCAAAGACCTCATTAGTTATTTCTTTGCCAGAAAGGTTTAGCATATGATAGTTTTCGCCTTTCTTAGCAAATATAACTCCACCTCTAGTACAAATATTGTTTTCATCAACTATTATTTCGTCATAAATTGCATCAGTTATATCTTTGAACTCTTTACTTATTAATTTCCACTTACCATTAACCTGTACTGCGGCTACGTTGTTGTAAAAATTGGTAGCATTATCATATTCTATATGAAACTTTTTAAAGTTTTCATCTACATAACCGTACATTCCGTTAAACTTTGCTACTGCATAACCCTCACTAATAGAATATAAATCTTGTACCAATTCCTTTGTTGCTGCAATCTTATCTCCTTCCTTATCAATCATATACCACTCATTGTCATAAAAAACCGCAGCCATATCTTCTATAAAGGGTCTTGCTAAATCATACTCCCTTTCGAATGCTTGTGATCCAGTATAATCAACATATATATAGGATTCTCCCTTTCTTACTACTGTCAAATAACTTAAGAAGGGGATTATTTCATCACATGTACTACCTCTGTATGTGTATTCAAATTCACTTTTCTCATATAAGGCTTTTAGGGTCTTGTCTTCTTTTATACTTTCTGGCAAGCTACTATAGAGTTCTATAACCTCATCAACTCTGCCATTTTGCCTGTAATATTCACCTAATTTAATATATCCTAAAGCGTCTTCTGGAAATGCTTTTATAATATCCATACAAGCATTTTCATAATCTCCATACTTTTCTAGGTGGTAGTATGAATCGGCTAGCTTTTCATACCACTGTATATTCTCTTTTTCCATGCTAATAAGTTCCTTATAAAGGGCTATATTTTTTTTATATATACCTAATTCTTCATTTTCTTTTACCTGTGCCTTTATACTAATAAATCTATCTTCTTTACTATTATTGGTTAAAAAAGTAATAACCCATGCACCTACAGTTAATAAAAAAATTAGAACAATAAATAAAACCTTATTTCTCATACATTTATCCCCCTACACCCCTAATAATATTGCTAAAATAACCCCGAATAAAGTAAATGGAGCTAAAGGTAAAGAATCCTTTGACTTTTTTTTCTTACTTACAATTAACACAATACCAAAAATTGCACTAAGCACCATGGAATAAAGTAAAACATTAAAAATTCCTACAAAGCCTACTAGTAAACCCAAGGTGAAATACATTTTTATATCTCCAGCTCCTACACCATTTTTTACAATCAAAGAAGATATAAAAAAGATACCTCCTGCTACAATGGCACCTAATAATGATGAAAGGATGACTGAGAGTATTACAACTTCTGTTACAATAATTTCAATTATCAATAGAGGAAGGGTAAATATCAGGCCAATTAGAAGCAGCTTATTGGGTATAATTTGCTCCTTATGATCAATATCTCCTATTGGTATCATGATCATAATGCTTAGCTGCCATTTAAGGGCATTAATAATATTTTTATCATAAAGTAAGTGTGCTATAAGGAAAAAAATGATTCCTGAAATAAAAACAATGATAATTGTCCACTTAATTCTACCTTTAAAGTTAAATATTTTTTTCCCCTTGTTTAACAATTGATTTTCTTTCTTAATTTCATCAAAGTTAAAATATATTAGTAGGGCAATTGAAAATGAAAGAGATAGTAAAATAGAAATTAATACTGGTGCTAATACCTTCATAAGCCTTCCTCCTGTTCTTATTATAAATCGCCGCCAAGCCAACCTCTACAAACTGCTGATTGACTTATTGTAACATTTAAGTCAAAGGGAAAAATTGTTGCTAAATTCATATTATAAACAACTACAATTTTTATATCTTTCGGAGATGTTGTATCGAACATGGTGGACTTATTAAAATTAACCCCTTCATATCCTCCTACTACTCCCATTCTTTCTAAATACTCATTTGCAGATTTTGCATCTTTTCCAAAGTGACGTCTCGTCATGCCTTGAGCTACAGATGCTGCAACTAATTTTTTCAAATTATCAGAAGCCTTTACGCCACCTAATGCCGCCATACTTTTTAAAAACTCGGACGGATTATTAAGAGCATCTGAAATATTACCCTTAGCCTTTTCAAAATCTGCTAGCACTAAATTTACTGATTGACTTTGACCGGTTTTACTATATTCCTCAATCAAATCATTTAAATATGCACCGGGATTACTTTGTGCTATTTCAGCTTGAGCTCCTGCATCACTTATTAATTTATTTATGTTCTGAAAAGTATCTAAAGCAGTACCTTGCTTATCCCTCATACTCTGGTCTGCCTTTTCTAATCCAAAAGCATTATAGAAATAGGAAAACTGAGACATTTCCTTGGCCGTGGTGTTTATGGCATAGGCCATCTTAGCTTGGACAATACAAAAATTCACCAAGGTGTAAATAGACATAATTACAAAAATGAAACAGGTTAAAGAAATGGTTGCTTCTATAGTGGCAGAACCTCTTTGATTTTTAATATTTTTCATACTTATCATACTTACCACACCCTTTTATGGATTATTTGCTTAAGATAATTATCTAGTAAAGCCTATTGCTTTTTTTCATACTCTCTAAAAGTCTTTGCAATTTTATCAGCTAACTGACCAACTAGTGCTGATTGATTCTGAGAATCGGATTTATCAACTACTACAAAGTATATGGGACAACCATCCATGATTAGGGAATAAGCTACAAAATAAGCTTTTTTATCTTTAAGTTCTATTTCAGTATCCTCTGCTAGAAGAAAGTTTCCTTCATACCTACACATCTTCCAGCCATTTATCTTAACATTGTCCTTCTTGATTATCTCAAAATCATTTCCTTCTGAAGATGGTAAAAACCTCATTCCAGTATATAAAAATTGTCCTTTCATTTCATCAAGTACATGTTCAGCAACTATAATTTTATCAAGATCAACCTTATACTTTCTATTTGATGTTTTGGTTAAATAGGTATCATATATAACATACAACTCTCTTTCAATATCTATATATCCCCATCCTGTTCCTTCTAATCCTCCAACCCATCCAGTAGGTATATCTATCTGAAATTTAACAATACCATTTTCTACTAGTAAGCTTCTATTTAAGTCAGCATCCTTTTGGTAAGCATCTTTATCCCTATCTTTCTTCTCATCAGACCTTTGCTCTGTTTCAGTATTATTACTTGCATCCTGAACCTTTTCATCTCCACAACCAACTAAAGATAGGAACATGGTCAATATTAGCAAGGCTGCTACTATTACTTTCAATTTCTTCACTAACTTCTCTCCTTTCAAGC
>JGI24708J26588_10002622_pt1 | contig 13509 bp, 8 predicted proteins | sample BioPla1DNA2_FD_26588 | JGI IMG/M metagenome (IMG submission 26588) | reverse complement strand
TCATCCCGATCTTCCTCGTAACCCTTGCCTTCGGCAACTAACTCCTGATACCTTTGCTCAAAGGCATCGGAGATGTATTTAAGAAAGATTAAGCCTAAGACAACGTGCTTGTATTCCGACGCATCCATGTTGCCGCGCAACACATCAGCCGCTTTCCAGATCTCTTGCTCAAAACCAACGTCTGCCCCATTAATCCTCGACAATCTTCATCCCTCCGTACTCAACACCTTACTTGTCCTACGACAGCATCCCAGCTGTTATGGGAGCTTTCCCGTGAAATTATTCAGCAACAGCATGACAGATGAAACCAGTACGCCGAAGCAACACTATAACAGTATATTCGACGAAGATCGGCCGAGATCCTACTTACATTCGTCTACGACAAGACGTCCGTGGCATGGTCACCGGAAAGAACACACCAGCTATTGATTCTACTAAACGTTACAGACCCACCTGCCCCCAACACCATCAGGAAGTATCTCAAGTTAAAAAAACCGCCTTCATCACATAGAAAGCGGCGAGCATGGTATACATTCTACCAGAATCATGCTGAGGAAATCTGGTGAGTTGACTTTTTCACGGTACCTACTTTATCGTTTAGAATCCTGTATGTCTTGGTAATGATTCATCATGGGACAAGGAAGAATCGTTCACACTGCGGTCACTGATTCCCCAAATCTATTTTGGCTGGTGCAGCAGTTCCGCAATGCGACTCCATATGACAACGTGCCAAAATACATCATCCACGATAATGATCCCGTTTTCAAGTCTAGAAATTTCAAGAAGCTTCTTGACGATTCCTGTGTTACGGCAATCACCACCGGAAAAGAGGCTCCCTGGCAAAACCCCTATGCTGAACGAGTTATCGGCTCAATTCGCCGGGAACTGCTAGATTATGTCGTTCCTATGAATGAGCGTCATTTGAAAAGATGCTCCAAGAGTACGTCTCCAAGTACTACAATCCCCACCGTACACATCAAGGACTCGGTGGCGCCACACCCATTCCACACCCTGCGTATCCGCCAACAAAGATGGCAGATACTACGCTCGTGGCAACACCTGTGCTTAATGGGCTCTATCATACCTTGGAAAAAGCCAGTTAATTANGGTAGCGTTTATACTAACCAAATGTGCCTGGTCTTTTTGTCGCGCCCGAAAGTCAGAAACATCCATTTCTATATCACTTGAGACCGACCAGAGTATCCATAAAAGGAGTAGGTTTTTCTCCAAGATCGAAAAGGGCGGCTCCGTTTTGTGAAAAAAAGAGGGGCTATATACTTTTTGAAGTCGACAAGGTGTTTTCGCTAGCGCAAATTCAACTGTTGGTTGACTCAACTTGTGGTTGAGCATTCTTGTAAGCCTCGATCATTCAGGCACAACATCCTCAACCGCTGCGCGAATGGCGGCCTTAATAGCCCGTGTCATGTCGGAAAGGCTCATTGAGGGAGCTCCCCTGTGCTTCACCGCCTGCTCAGGTAGATAAGGAATGTGTATGAATCCCGCTCGAACGGGCAGCTGCCGTACTGCGATATGGTGCAGAACTCCGTACATCACATGATTGCATACGAATGTACCTGCCGTATTAGATACCCGCGCAGGAATACCAGCGCAGCGAATGTCCTCCACCATCGCTTTGATCGGGAGGGTGGAAAAATAAGCAGCTGGCCCGCCTTCAATAATGGGGATGTCCACAGGCTGGTTATTATCATTGTCCGGGCTGCCTGCATCACTAATGTTAATGGCTACTCGTTCGACAGTAATCTCAGCACTCCCTCCAGCCTGGCCGAGGGAGATGACAAGGTCGGGCTTTAGCTCTTCAATTACACGGACGGCTTCGTTGATAGGTTTGCCGAAGACCGTAGGCAGCAGCGCCGTCACAATCTCGGCCCCTTCCACGCCCTCAGAAGAAACCCGCTTTGCTACTTCCCAGGACGGATTGATTGTTTCTCCGCCAAATGGCTCAAATCCAGTTAGGAGCACTTTCATCGCGTTCACCCCTTTGATCCAATCTTACCATGAATTCTAGATAACAGGACGGTAAATAACCGCACCAAGGAAGAACCAGTTAAGGAAACATTACCCAACATGGAAGGTAATAATTGGATATAAGGCGAATGTGTTGAGAAGAATAACTTGTGAAAAAGGAGGATGCTTGTTGTACCTGATCATCAAGTTCTTTAGTCCCCTACCCCTCTCCAACGGTTCGGTCTGGATCCCTGAGAAAAAACTCATGGAAATCCAACGAACCTTCCCGCAGTACTCCGATTACATAAGAGAGCCAATTGAGGGCTGTATCGGTTTTCTCAAAGGCAAGGACTATCGTGCCCAGAATTGCTGCGAACTTGAGATCTTGAAGATATCCACTAACGAAGGTTCGATGACAATAGATTTCAAGATCAAGCAAGAACTGAATCTTAAGAACGGCGAGATCGATAAATCTCTCTACGCCTTGGCTCGCCGCGCAGATTGGGTCGATGATGAGAACCCCTTCTATCCGGACGTGTGCTTCTTAGATAAGAACAGCTTTGACACTGTACGCAAAGGCCGACAGCGTCCATATAGAGCAGCCAGCCGAAACGCTGAACTTGACAGGCTGCAGCAAGCAAGAGACTGGAAGGCAATTACGGACAAGTTTGAACCGCTGGATTCTATCGAACAGCGCGAGGTGTGGTACAACACAGATACGCTGTATACAATCGGCTTAGCATGCAGCAAGCGTGGCGAACTACAGAATGGACGAGGGCATGACCAAGAACACCTAAACGAGATTCGGCGCTATCGAGAGCTCAGCATCAAGATCTTCCGTCGTTGTTACGAACTGGACCCGTTGTCATTCCATTATCCATCAGCATTAGCTTACCGTCACTACCTCAATGTGATAGAACTGGATCAACCCAGAGGCCGAAGGGATGGTAACATCAAAGAGGAAATCTCTGATGCACTTTACTGGTTTGATGAGGCACTGAAGCTGTATCCCGGCAGCATTAAAGACAATTACCGAAAAGGCCGGCTGCTTCATAAATATGTCATCCAACGCCTGCAATTTGATGGAAAGCCGTGGGACACAGAAAAACGAAAAACTATCAAAGAAGCACGGAAAACGGCGGAGTCGTGCCTAAGAACAGCCATAGAACGCTACAAAGAGAGTCCAAAACCATACTACCGCCGCAACTATGCTGGTTCCCTATATACCCTAGGGCAGTTGTACTACGACCAGGTAGCCGTTCAGTGGGTAGAACTCGCTTGGCATAGACTCATCGGTATAGACTACGACTATGAGCTCAACAATCAATCACTTAATCTCCTAACTGCAGCACTTGGTACTTTCCACGAATGCTTCGAAGCTGAACTTGATGACGATGTAGAACCACACACAGAGCTGCGGCAACTAATCCGAATCTCGAAAAAATGGCATATTTCGCTCAGCGATAAGTTATATCGTTTGGGATTGACAAATCTAAAGCTCTATTTCTTAAAGGTTCTGTCCCAGGATAACCAGTCTGCATTCCAAGCGAATGGTGAATCTGCCGAGAAATACCTAAAGCTGGCTATCCAAGTGGCGCAGCAAACTGGAGACAGGCGCGCCTATTGGTACACCGCAGACAAACTAGCGTGGTGCTGCATCCTGTCAGGTAAGTATCAAGAAGCGGTTCAGTTAACACATAGCGCAAGCGATGGGTACATACTGAACACCTGTGCCATTGCCCTGCTGTTCATAGGCACACAGGATGCAAATCAACAAGCGATCCAGGTACTGCAGCGGGCAATAAAAGCCCGAAACCACAATACACTGCACATTTCTCAGGGCCTTCTTGCCCTTACTTACAAACTCAGTGGTATGGACACTGAGTATCGTTCCTTGATTGCAGAGCTCGGGGGCAATATACCTCGGACAACTAAGAGACTTCTTTCTCTTCTTAGGTGATCTAAATGAGAATTGATGAATTCGACCGCACTCTAGTATTGGAGCAGGATGATACCAACATAATCTTGACTTACTGGAAGGAAGATCACACGCTTCCTAAACATGTAGAAGAGTCCATCGTCAAGATCATTCTAGATAGACTCCGTGTCGAGTTTCCCGAGAACTGCACGTTAGATGAGCTTTTGAGGTTACTCCCCTCGGAGTTCTTGAGTAAGACTGTGCAAGTTCTAAATCAGATGTACATCAGCAACCAGGTCGTCAATTACCAAGACCGCCATTATGCTTACCTTATGTACTACCTTCCTGCTAATGTCTTTAAAATCTGGAGACCACTGATGGATCTACAGGTAGGAAACAACCTAAAAGCCGAATGTAGAGTTCTCGATGTCGGCACGGGGCCAGGATCTGTTGCAGTAGGGATCTGTCTATACTTCGGACTCCTAGCAGAGAGCTACCCTGACATTCAGTTTGCCCTGGAGTTCACTCTGCTTGATGCCGAGGGCACCTTTCTAGATATTGCCCAGGATATGCTAACAAGAACAGCCCAAGCGCTTCCTCACAACCTTTCTGTGAGAATATCATCAGTTCATCAGGTTGTCTTGGGTACCGAGGAACTCCCCGAGCTTGATAGATATGATATCATTACCTTCAGCAACTTCTTTACAAGCAACGAGAGGCAGGATATCAGGGGGGCTTATTTGATCTTGGAAAAGTTCAAGAGCAATCTCGTTCAAGACGGGTCCATTGTCATCATCGAACCAGGCGCTCAAACTGAATGCATTCGCATGAAGAACTTGAGAAATGCAGCGGTAAACAAGGGCCTGTACAATGTTTACTCCCCCTGTCTGGGTGTATGGGAACCAAAAGATGTATATAACTGCGCTTGCTTTGGCATGGTACGTTCCCATTGGAACCTGCCCCAAATATATGAGTTCCTTGTAGCACAAGGCCTAAACAAGGCCAACCGTCCAAATGTCCCCTTCAATTACGTGATACTTCGTCAGGATGGACTTCGAAAGTACGCGCCTTTTCAACGCCAACATTTTGTTCCCCTCTGCGACCTCGAGCATTATGTAGGAAAGAGAGTCAATGTGAGGGCTATATTGCGAACTGTTATCTATCGTCCAAACAGCATACACCTCGCTCTCTGTGATGGTTCATGCGCTATCCAGAGCGATGACGAAGCCTTTTGGGTCCAAACAACCGATGAAGTGCTGAAGAAGCACGGTATTCAGTCTCGATTAGTCGCCGGCGAGTGTATTACCCTGAAAAAGGTCACAGTCCCACACCAGGGACAAGGAAGACGTTTGCAGATTGACAAAGATACACGAATTGAGATTGCTTACTAATGGAGGAACCGCCGTGATACTTAGTGTGAGCCGCCGCACCGATATTCCTGCACTTTACCTTGATTGGTTTCTAAGGCGTCTCGAGGACGAATATGTGTTGGTGCGTAACCCAATGAATACCCGACAAGTGAGCCGGATTTCACTCGACCCAGCCGTTGTGGACTGCATTGTCTTTTGGACAAAGAATCCTGAGCGGATTCTCAAGAAACTCGAGCATCTCTCGGCCTACAACTACTACTTCCAGATAACAATTACAGGGTATGGGCGTACACTTGAACCGTACATCCCACCTCTGGAGAGGATCATTGACGCGTTCAAGAAGCTATCGCAGTCCATTGGCCGAGAACGAACAATATGGCGTTATGATCCGATAATCCTTACCGACACAATGGATGCAGAGTTCCACAAACGCCACTTCGCGCGTCTAGCAGATGAACTAGCTGGTTACACCGAACGATGCGTAATCAGCTTCTTGGACTTCTATAGAAAAACAGAACGGAACATGCATAGTTTCGGGCCGCTTATCCTTGAGGATGAAGCGTTCTTAGAAGTTGCGGCACAGATCGCCGAGATCTCCCGCAGCCATGGACTCAATGTGGAGACATGTGCAGAAGACATGGACCTTACCCGCCTAGGCATACAGCCAGGTAAGTGCATCGATGATCAGCTTATCGAGCGCATCATCGGTCACCCACTTGTCGTCGGCAAAGATCCCAACCAGCGTCCTGCCTGCGGCTGTGTTTCCAGCATCGACATCGGTGCGTACAACACCTGTACCCACGGGTGCCTCTACTGCTACGCCAACTACAGCAAAAAGACTGTCGAACAGAATATCAAGAACCATGACCCTAACTCTCCACTCCTGATCGGCCACATTCAACCGACAGACACGATTACCGAACGAGAGATGGTGAGTTTGCTGGATCGCCAGATGAAGCTTTTTTAGAACGGTGCGAGCGTCAGGGGCCAAACCCTAACGCTCGCACTCTTTGAAGAAGCTCGAAATAATCTATAGGTTCTATCGGCCGATAATGAGCCAACTCATTGCGGATAGAATATGCCAACCGTAAAGCTTGCAGAAGTTCAACCGCACGAGTTGTGCAATACGCCGGGTTATCTAGAATGGCAATCAGCTCTGAGAATTCAGCTGCCCAACAGCTTTTGATCGTCCTCGATCCGAAGGTGCTGCTGGCAACCAGATTATTGACTTCATCAACAAGCCATGACCTGCCACCATAGCCACAAAGATAGCTCACTACCGATAATCGCACCTGATCCACCAGCGGCATCACCAGCTTGATCTGTGCACGCCAGATACGATGGTCTACAATCCAAGTTAGTCCTAGAGGCATTAGCGCCCAGCTAACTACTTCCCAGCCGTATTCTGCAGTATAGTCCATCAGCCCCAAGTTCCAAAGGCGATAAATTGCATCCTCTGGCCGCATCCGCTCGAGCGGCTGATAGCTATGCCCATACACAAACTGTTCAATCCCTGCTCTCTCAAGGTCGTGAACAGAGAAACCTTTTTCATCCGCAATCCGGTTCAACTGCTTAAAGATCTCATCTCTGCTCCTAATAACAGCAGGGCTCAGACAGTCGGCCACCTCATTGTCAGACCCTGCTAAAGAGGCGACTAATGCAGCCTGCCACGTCCGCTCCGCTGAGTCCTGCCTAGACAAGATACCCTGCAGTTCTGCCTCAACTCTCGTCAGCGTAAAGAGATTGTACCAAGGCCGCACCTTGAGACTGGGTGTGGGGACTAGTACTTGTAAACCTTGATCTCCTGCGTATGCCACTACACAGAACGCGGGATACTGCACTCTAGCTCTGGTTACAGCCGAGTCTACTTCCATAACAAAATCCAGCCACTGTTTCTTCTTATCTTCAGGAAGCTCGGTAAACGCTGACGCTAGTATCATCTCCGGTAGGCCATCTGTCCTAACAAGATTATCTACAGTACGTGGAGCCACTCTGCTCCCCCAATCAACTGAAAACGCTTCGCTAAAGAACATTACTGGGGACCCACTGGTCCAATCAGGAAGAAACAGCTTACGAAAATCATGGTAGCTGCTCTGTTGATAGACATAGAACTCCACGGCTTGCTCAACAGCGGACGGATCCACATTCTGCGGGACGACCACAATGCTGGTCGTTCCGCCAGCTAAATCATCTACGATGCTCTTGACCAACGCGGCCCCATGAACAGCCATCATGACCGGCTCAACACCATTCGAACTGTGGGATCGAGAACAATTAAGTCTCCATCCTCTAGGTCGATCACCTCAAACTGTTTGAGCAACAGAATGGCATCTTCACAGTGTTTGTCCGTCAATTCATTCAGTGGTTCTCCATAGCTTGGTGTGATCAATTCTAGTGGAATTGGTTCTTCCTCAGATACCAAGAGTTCCAGTACGGCATGAACAGCAGGGTTGCTCGGCAGCTGTATCTTATTGAGGAAGAGTTGACGATAGTCTTCATCATTCATCAGGCGGTGTCTTACCTCCTGTGCCCCTACTTGAACATCCTTGTCAGTTCCCGTCAGATGCATGATCTCATCAAGCAGGTAGGGCCAACTACCGCCCGCGTCGATGATGGCTGTTCTGATTTCATCGGTACTCAGTTTGCTCTCATTATCCAGACGTTGACGAATGCCCCAGTGGTTCCAGGTCTGGACACCTATGATATACCCTTCTTCATCAAGAAGATCCACAAAATCGGGATCATCCTGCCGGAGGTCCCAATATGTCTGCGGATTGAGTGCGAAAAAGAACGATACTCGGCGGCGCTTGTTCTGAGATGACTGATAGTAACGGTAAGCTGCCTTAATAACCTCGATGGGTGAAACCTGAGGTTGATCAACAATCTGATAGAGAACCACATGTTCCTTTTCATTCTTCTTTGTTCTGTTTCGCGCTTTTTCAACTTCATTCAGCAGATCTTCTGCAGACGTTACAGAGATCGACATCCGCCTAAACGAGACTTGTTCATCTGACGCATAAAGATGCTTGATCGATTCTTCTACGATGTCGAGCCCAAGGGCTGATGATGCAGTCACTACTCGAAAATCTTGTTCTCTGTCAATATTGCGCGCTTGCTCATAGGTGAAAACACTGTAAAGCTGGCTTTTTTCATCAATCTGCTCGTGGAAACTGTCGGTTTCAATTTCCTTGCGAGCTGGCTCATCTACGAAGCTCAGCAACCGGTCGGCAATGTCATCATGATCACCCATAATTCGGACAAGGTTGGGGCTCTTAAGGCGATATTGACCACCAGGAGAAGCGAGTACTCCAAGGCCAACCAGCTCGCGTAAGAGCCCGCGAAACTCGTCGCTTGAGACATCGTTGAACTCTGCAGGCCAGAACTCTCTAGCCATACTGAACAGCTGCCCTACTGTAAACTCGCGGCTGAAGCTGTCTCTAGTCTCCATTTGAGCAACGATCATAGCCCATACAATTACCTGGTAACGTGGGTCTAGAGCGAGAGTCCACTCAAAGCGTTCTCTAATCCGATTTCGCACATCGTCCTGGAGATAAATGTACTCGACGTCTTCCTTGGTGATCTTGATGGGCCTGAAAGGAGATGGCAGTACCTCGTGTTTGCTGTACAATCGTTCCAGCAGATAGTAACAGAAGAACTGGATCAACCCAGGATGGTAATTAGTGAAGGATAGAATGCGGTATACACATGCATCGTCCAGTTCAAATCCGAGTGCTACAAGTGGTTCGCGCACAAGTTTTACAGCTGCTTCCTCCTCCAAGGGCCCAACTAAGATTGGAGCACCGAAATGTGCGAGAGGCTGATTAGGCATACTCTGGAACCGCTGGACATGCTGCAGTCCCGCGAAAATCACCTTGAAGCGCCTTTCACTGTCCGTCATCAAACGGCGGAACTGGCTGACCACTCGAAACTCCTCGGAGGCATCATAATTAAGGAAGTTATCTGCTTCGTCAAGCATCAAGATTATCTGCAGCGTCTGATCCTTCTTCAACAGTTGTTCTACTCTGCGGATGATTTCATCGTCATTGGGCATCTTGCCCGATACTAAACCCTCCGAGTATAGATGATCCCAGAGTCGCGACCAGATCTTGCTTGGTTCTTCATTGGAGTAACTGTCGCCCAATGTTTTCACATCTTCAATCCAGGCAAACTGTCTGCGTTCAGGATTATGAGCCTGTCGTCTGACAGAACGAAGTAGTGCGGATTTGCCCATCTGTCGCCCGCCGTATACGATACAGGAACCGTCTCTTTGCAGAAGCATGGATGCCACTTTTTCTCGTCCGTAGAACATCTCAGATGGAACATCACCCATTACCTGAGGTGTATACGGAATCGCAGTCCCATATGGCACAGAGCAGCGCAGAAAGGCTCGTAGGTGAGCGTCGCGCTCTCCAGTCAAGAACAGGAAGAGAGTTTCGTCTAGGATGGCGAGAGGGAGATTCTGTCTGCGAGTCATGCGGGTGATTTCTCGCCGAACTAACTCGCCAATTCGCCCGAAATACAGGACTATCGTCCCTTGTCTTCCCAGTTTAGCTTCTTTTACTGCCGTTCCGAGGTTATCAGCACCAGGCCGTTCCCAGACCATGAGAACGTCGAAAGTAGGAAACCTACTGCCAAACTGCTGAAACGGGCGTGCTTGATCGCTGGCAGTCATATGAATTGTTAAGTGCAGATGACTGCTGGATTCCGGTGGGAATGACTGTTCTCGCACTGGCTCCGTAATTGTATAGCCGAGGAATGTAAACAGGTCTGTTATGGACTGAGTAAGCGTTCCTTTTCTGCGGTTCCCCAAGCTACGCCAGGCTTCAAAGGCTTTATTGGTTTGCTCAAGCTGCTTGGTGGAAATGTTCCCGTACTGAAGGCCCAGCCATGACTTGCCATCGCGCGCAGCCCTATGGGCAGCGCTAAGAGGACTGTGGGACCGCATCAGAACATGGCGAAACTCACTGAACTCCTTGAGATAGTCGCGAACCTGTTCCTTTTCTGCTGTCAACGCCAGTGGTTCGTTCCTTTCGAGATGGTCACGCACATGTGCAATATACTCGTCCACAACACGCGTATCTGCGGCGTCGAAAGCTTTTTTTACCAGATTCCTCGCCTGCTCTGCTTCCTCAGCACTGGCAATTTCCTCGAGACGAGGAGATAATTCTGACCAGATCTTCTGCAGGTGTTCGATCCGATTCTGAACTTGCTCATGGAGCTGAGCACTGATAATGGACAATTTGCGGAACACTTGTGCGAAGTTCAGCGTTGTGGAAACATCGATGCTTTCGACTTGCGCTGCAAACTCGCTACGCTGTTCCTCTGTCAAAACCCCATTTACTAAAGCGGCTTCAATTTTGATGCTATTTTCTCGAATCTGTTCCTGCAGACTATCGCGGGAACCCTGCAGCTCCTTAGCCGCTCTTTCTCTTAGCTCTTCCTTTGACTCACCGTCAGAATCGAGGGCATCCAGAATCTGATCAAGAAACCGGTGGTCCTGCTTCTTCAACCAGGCAAGATAGTGTTCTTCTGAAAGCTTGGCCCAGTTAGGCTCTGGTCCAAGACAGTCAGGCAGAAGACTGAGATCTGATTTAGTCGGCAGAGCGTTGTCTTGGAGATCAAGCTCGGGACACCATAGGAGCCTCTTAGCCATAACTTCTTCAATGCTGTCGCTCTGCTGAAACGCCCAGCTTATATCGGGCCTTCTCCGAGAAACGGTTCCTTCCATATAGCTTTGCAGCAGCAATAGGTTGTCTTTGATATAACGTAGACCAATGCTTTCGCTCCCGGAATTACTTATAGCTGCATCAAGCTCAGCCAGACAAGGTTCAAGATATGCGTCGAAATCTGTCCTCAGCTTAGTAATCTGGACCTGTTTCCAGTCATTACGATCAAGGTCACTATGCTCTACCAAGAGGAGCCATTCTTCCGCTGCTCCCACTACCTCTAGCACAATTCGGATGAGCCGATCGCGCTCATAGTCAGCAATAGGCTTGTCCTTTTTCCGCATGAGCATGGCGTCAATTTCCTTGATGCGTTCCACAATCTGGTCGGTTGTGGACCACGCGGCAATTACTTCCCGGACCACGGCTCGGGCACTGCGCTCATCTGCTCCGATGGTATCTAGTGCGGTACGAAGCTCTTCTCCTTCTGCGAAGAGCTTTTTCCAGATGCGGTTAACCCTCGGTAAACCAAACTTCCGACGAGAATTCACAGCGGTAATCTCGCGGCAGCGCCGGGCCGCCTCTGCGATCATGAGTTCGCGTTGTTCCTGATTTGAAATGCTGAGTAAGTCACGTCTGCTCAGCGAAATTCCATCCTTTGAAAAGGACCTCACTACCTCAATGATTCGCTGAAGATTGGGTAAGTGGTCTTGGGGAAACAGCCACAACATGGCGTTGCTGGTTGGCTCTAAGAGGGATGCTATTAAGCCCACGCCAACCGCACAGAGCTCTGCTTGAGGATCTGCATCGTGCAGGTAATATTTTGTTGGAAAGGTGAAGTCTCTAGCCAACCGAAAACCCGGAAGCAACAGATACCTCGAACTCTCCATTGCCGCAATCAGCCAAGGAGGGACAGGAAGGATCTCTCCACGTTCTTCATGTGCCTTAGCTAACCAATAAGCACCAGCTAGATCTCCTTCAACGATCATCTGTAGAACAGTATTCTCTTCCTGATTAGGTTCGATCCGCTGTGTCTTCTCTTCAGGAACGGATTTGTCAGGGAGTGACTCGGTGACCGCTGTTACAGCCTCTTCCGTCTGTAATTCAATGGTCTCAGTTGAAGCTACCTCTGGTTGTGGTGCATCCTCTACTGCTGAGTCACTCTCATCGAGCGGTTCCTCAACAGTTTCCGATACATCAGATTCATTAGATTCACGATGTTCATGAGGTTCACTGTCCGTCTCCTCTTCAGCATCGCCTGCAGATTGCTCAAAACAAGCATCAACGGCTCGCCACAACGCGGTGATTTCTTCTTCGAGTTGGCTCAACTGGTTTCTGATATCCTGTGCCTCTCTTACATTACTTGGCCTAATTACTGATATCTCTTGATGCTTTTGCAACGCGGCACCAAGCTTAGGCAGGTCGTCGAGAACTTGGCTGCACCTTTCACCCAATAGACTGTCCGAGCTCCAACCCTCGATGGACATGCAGAAAAAGTCATTTAGGATGTCGGCGTATTTGCCCTTGAACTCGTGCAGAGCGGCATCGCTTTTCTGCTTCCTGTGATTATGATCCTGTTTTTCCTCTCTAATAGCTTCTGCCTTCTCGAGGAAAACATCAAAATGAGTCCAGAAAGGATCGTCTGGTTCGATAGCACTGATTATCTCAAGTACCTGCATCATTGATGGTATCTCCAGATCAGCCGCAGACTCCTCTTCCTCAACGTCGGTGACCCTCACTGTGACTGCTGCAGCGGTGAAAAAACGAAGGCGCTCATCGTCCCAAGGAACTCCCAACTCCTCCCTTGCTCTTGCCATAGTGACTTTCACCGTATTGTGAAACTCTTCAGCCGTCTCAGGCGGGTCCCAAACGGATTCGCCAAACGCCTCTTCAGCCAGCCGGCGGATTTTCTGGGCATTCTCTTTCTCTAGAGCCAGAAGGGAAACAATGAAATGCAGAAATGGACTGTCGTGCTTCTCCAAGACGCGCACACAGTTTGGAAGCATAAGCGAAATGGGGCGCTTGCTTCCTCTCCGAAATCCTTCGGTACGCACAGAATGCAAACAAGCCTGGTAGAAACTGTGAGCTTCAGATTCAGANTCCTGTCCCCGTGTCAAGACTTCTTCAACTAGCTCACGTAGGAACCGTTTTGATGGTATTAATGATCGGATTTCCATCAAAAGCTGTTTTTCTGAAACCGGCATTGGTGACCCCCCTTCACCCCGTTGTCAAATTCAACAGCTTATCGNTAAACATTCGTTATTAATAGATAATTTCCTGCGCAGTGGCCACTTCAAAAGATCGCACAACTTTTACCGAATAGGTCGCTTCGTCCCAATTGTCCTCCACATCTCGAGCTGGTATAATCCATACTTGTGACCATATCTCATGGAGGGAAACCTTTGCAAAGAACTGCCGTTCTCAATGAAGTACGTCAGCCGCACAAGTCGTTGAAAGACGCATTCCAGTGGATCTTTGAAGCAATAGAAAAAGAGCCTGTCCTAGCTATCGCCCTAGCCGCCATGCTCATTACCTGCATCTTTGTCCCGGTAGATGCCGAGTATCTGGGGTACTTCAACTGGCCCACCTTAGC
>JGI24708J26588_10002621_pt1 | contig 13512 bp, 11 predicted proteins | sample BioPla1DNA2_FD_26588 | JGI IMG/M metagenome (IMG submission 26588) | reverse complement strand
GTTGTACCCTGGGGCACTCCCAAACTGGTGCCTACGGCGTAAATTAATGTTGTTTGTGAATGTTTATGGAGGTGAAGTAATATGATAAAAGTAAAAAACTTAGTAAAAGAGTTTAGGAATGATACTGATGTCCTTAGGGCTATAGATGATGTATCCTTTGAGGTTAATAAGGGAGAAGTATTTGGAATTATAGGTTTAAGTGGTGCGGGGAAATCAACCCTGGTTCGATGTTTAAATAGGTTAGAAGAGCCGACATCGGGGACCATTGAAATAGATGGAGTCTGCATAAATGATTTAGACAAAAAGTCCCTCCTGGAGGCCAGAAGAAGTATAGGGATGATTTTTCAAAACTTCAACCTCTTTAATCAAAGCACAGTCTATGAGAATATAGCCTATCCCCTTGAAATAATAGGAATGGATAAGAAGGAAATCGAAGAAACTGTAGAAGAAATGTTGGATTTTGTTGATTTAAAGGATAAGAAGAACTCCTATCCTTCAGAAATCTCTGGAGGACAGAAGCAGCGGGTTGCAATAGCCAGGGCTCTAGCCACCAAGCCTAAGATACTCTTAAGTGATGAGTCTACCTCAGCCCTAGACCCGGCCAATACAGAACAGATTCTCAACCTCCTAAAGAGCTCGGTTGAAAGGTATAATATGACCATTATCATGATAACCCACCAGATGGAGGTAGCTAAAAGCATATGTGACAGAATCGCCGTTATGGAGGACGGAAGGATAATAGAGACTGATACGGTAGAGAACATATTTAAGTCTCCTAAAACAGAAAGAACTAAATCCTTTATCAAGTCCTTGCCTGATGTGCTAGAAGACGAGGTTTTCGATCCTGAAGACTTTAAGGGAAAACTCTTAAGATTAAGCTTTGACAGCTCAACTGCTAAAAGGCCAATTATGAATGACCTAATNAAGACTTCAAATTGCACAGTTAACCTTCTATCAGGCAATATAAACAGGCTACGAAATGGAGATGTTTCAGGATATCTCACCATAGAGCTAGACGGGAGCCCAGAAGATATAGAGGCAGCAATAGATGCCCTAACCAGGCAAAACGTAGTAGTGGAGGTGCTGTAAATGGAGAGGATTATTAGCATAGTTTTACCTGCAATACCNGAGACCCTGCTCATGGTAGGTGTATCATCCTTGATAGCAGTGGTGGTAGGGCTTCCTCTAGGGATGATTCTATATACAAGTCAAAAAGGAGGCTTATCAGAAAACCTAACAGTCTATAAGATTCTAGATGGGTTTGTAAACATATTTAGATCCCTACCCTTTGCAGTCCTGATGCTTTTGGTCATGCCCTTGACCAGGTTTATAGTAGGAAGGAGGATAGGTACAACCGCATCAATAGTGCCATTAACCATCACAGCAATCCCATTTATTGCCAGAATGTTTGAAGGGAATTTTAATGGCCTAGATAAGGGCATAATTGAGGCTGCCAGGGCCATGGGTTCAGATACATTGACAATNTTAAGAAAGGTAGTCTTAAAGGAATCCCTGCCCCAAATTATCTCAACTGTCACCATGACCATCATAAACCTAATTGGACAGTCAGCCATAGTTGGTCTAATAGGGGGAGGAGGCCTAGGGGACATAGCAATCAGATATGGATACTCTAGGAACCAAATGGATATACTTTATGCAGCCTGTATTGCAATAATAGTTTTAGTTCAAATAGTTCAACTTGTAGGAAATAATTTAGCAAAAATTGTTGATAAAAAATAAATATTATATGTAAAAATAAGGAGGCAAAAAATGAAAAAGAATATATTAATAAGTTTGATTTTAGTTTTAGCTTTAGTATTTACAGCATGTGCAAGTAATGGTGGAGAAGATACACCTGAAGATCCTAAGGGNGGAGCAGACAATGGAGCTCTAGAAAAGGTAGTAATAGGTGTTTCACCTGCACCNCATGCAGAAATTGTAGAGGCCTTAGAGGATGAGTTTATAGCTGCAGGCATAGAGATTGATTTAGTAACCTTCGATGACTATGTACAACCAAACCTAGCCCTAGATGATGGCGATTTGGATATGAACTACTTCCAACACAAGCCCTACCTAGATAACTTTAATGAAGAACATAACCTAGAGCTAGTTGTTATTGGTCAGGTACATGTAGAGCCCCTAGCCTTATATTCAGATAAGTACGATTCTCTAGACGAGCTACCAGATGGTGCAGAGATTCTGATTCCAGACGACCCAACCAATGGAGCCAGGGCCCTACTACTATTACAAAGCGAAGGNCTAATTGAATTAAAAGACCCAACAGATTTGATGGCAACTGAAAACGACATTGTGACTAATCCTAAAAACCTTAAATTCACTGCCCTTGATGCAGCTAATATTGCAAGAACCTATACCGATGTTGATGGTGGTATAATAAATGCAAACTTCGCCATAGATGCAGGACTAAACCCTGTTAAGGATGGTATCCTGGTTGAAGGCGACCAGTCTCCATATGCTAATATTCTGGCAGTTAGGGCAGGAGACGAAAACAATGAAACCTATAAAAAGGTAGTGGAGGTATTAAACTCCGATAAGGCTAGAGAATTCATCGAAACTGAATATGAAGGAACAATCACCCCAGTATTCTAAAAAATAAAAAAAAGCCTTGAATTATTTGCTAGAATAGAGTATACTATACTTTAACTTAATAAATCGATGATGAGGATGATGATAAGGAATTAAGCTCAGAGAGCCTATGGCTGGTGGAAATAGGCCTTAAGAATTATCATTTGCTACCTCAGAGGATTTTGCTACAAACAAAACGGATTACAGCCGTTATACTGTTAAGAGTGGATCATTAGATCAATTTGGGTGGTAACGCGTAAGCTAAGTCTTTCGTCCCTTAGTTAGGGATGAAAGACTTTTATTTTTTTACATCCCTGATTAAACCCTTGTTCTTCTAATGGTCAATTTGGGTGGTACCGCGAAGAAGATGTCCTTCGTCCCTTATATTTAGGGATGAGGGACTTTTTTATTTTGATAAAGGAGGCAGATATCATGCAAAAGAGATTATTTATTCCAGGACCGGTAAATGTAAGAGAAGATGTTTTAGAGCAAATGACAAGACCCTTAATGGGACATAGAACTAAAGATGCCTCTGATTTGCAAAGGGGTATAAGTAGGAAACTTCAAAAAATTTTCTATACAAAGAATCAGATTATCCTGTCCACATCATCAGGGACGGCTATGATGGAGGGAGCAATCCGATCATTTACCAAGAAGAGGGCAGCAGTATTTTCCAATGGCTTCTTCGGAACCCTTTGGTATGAGATGGCCCTAAGAAACAACATCCAGGCGGACCTGTTTATGGGTAAAAAAGGTGAGGCTATAACACCCCATATGGTGGAGGAGGTCCTATCTACAGGTAAATATGACTTGATAACCATAACCCACAATGAAACAACCACAGGCATAACTAACCCCATGGAGGACTTGGCCAAGATACTAAATAAGTATCCTGATGTGGTATGGTGCGTTGATGGGGTTAGTTCCATAGGAGGTATAAAACTAGAGATAGATAAACTGGGGATAGATGTGTGTGTAGTATCCTCCCAGAAGTGCCTAGGCTTGCCACCGGGAATGGCCATCGCCAGCGTGTCTGAAAAGGCAATAGCTAGGGCTAGGGAAATAGACTTCAGGGGATATTATCTGGACTATTTAGAGCTCTATGAGACCATCAAAAAGACCGACTACCAATATATATCTACTCCAGCCCTACCTATGATGTATGCCATGGACTACCAATTAGACAAGATCTTGGCTGAAGGTTTAGAAAACCGCTTTAAAAGACATGAAGAGCTGGCCGAGATGACAAGAAGCTGGGCAAGGAAACATTTTAAACTCTATGCCAAAGATGAATGGGCTTCCAATACCGTAACCACCGTAACCAACACCTTGGGGCTGGACATCGACCAGCTCAATGAGGAGCTGGGTAAAAGAGGATTTCAAATTTCCAACGGCTATGCTGATTTGAAGAATAAGACCTTTAGAATAGGTCATATGGCTGACTGCACCCTTAAAGAATTACAAGAGTTACTGGACACCCTAGATGAGGTTCTGGGATTCAATTATAAGGATAAGAAAATAGCTATCTAGCAAATAAAAAAAGGGCTACTGCCCTTTTTCTCCTAGATATGCCCTATGAGTCTAGGTTTAATCTTTTTTCTTGGAATTGATATCGTTCAAATATCTATATATGGTAGCTTCAGAGCTATGGAGTAGCTTGGCTATATAAGTAACAGCTCCCTTTAACATAAATATACCCTTATCATCTAAGATTCTTACGATATTTAACTTCTCCTCCTTGGTCAACCTGTCCAAGGGTACATTGCTATTCCTAAGGACTTTTTTGATGGCATTCTCTGCTACCTCTTCTATGCTGGTAGCTATGCTATCCGTCTCATCGGAAAAAATAATGTTCTCCAATTTTTCAAAGCTATTCTTATGGATTAGTTCATCTGGATGTATTAGACTCAATAACTTATCATGTAACTCCCTGAATTCACTATCATCAAAGTTGATACATAGGAGTCCTATCAGTTTGTCATTTCCATTTTTTATAAATAGGGTAGAGGAACGTAGAATCTTATCATCCTTTACTACGCTATTATAGTTGGCGTGATAGTCAGAATGCTCATACTCCCTATTTACTATGGACTTAAGGGCAGATTCTGTCAGTGGAGCCCCAACGGTCCTTCCACTTATATGGCCATTAGCTATGGCTATGATACTTCTATCATCTCTTCTTAAATCATATAATACAATTTCATAGGATGGTCCTAATACTACTGCTAAAAATTCAACTAGTTTTAAGTAATATGACATTATGTCCTTATCCATCTCTTCGGCCTCCAATCCTGTCTAGTTTAATATTATTATAGGATAATAATAAAAACTTATCAACATACAAAATTTACTACAAGACTTCTTAAAGAAAGTGAGAATAAATTCTCAAATTATAGACATTTGCATCATAAATAAGTCAAAAATAGTAAATTTACTTTCATATTGCAAATATATTTTCAATGTGATAAAATAAATCATAGATAGGAAAACCATTTCANAAATATATTAAGGAGGAATATATATGGCTATTAAGTATGTAGCAGAACCTTTTAGAATCAAGATGGTTGAGCCAATTAAGATGTTGACTCGCGAAGAAAGGATTGAAAAGATCAAGGAGGCAAAATACAATCTTTTTAATCTAAAGGGTGAAGACGTTTACATTGACTTATTGACAGACAGTGGTACCAATGCAATGAGTGACAAACAATGGTCAGGCATGATGGTGGGTGACGAGGCCTATGCAGGTGGTAGGAGTTACTTTAAACTAGTAGAGGCTGGGCAAGACATATTTGGATATAAGTATATCCAACCAGTACATCAAGGCCGTGCTGCAGAAAAAGTATTATTCCCCCTATTATTAGGCAAGGGCAAGTATGCAATCTCCAACATGTTTTTTGACACAACCAGGGCCCATGTTGAGTTGTCAGGTGCAAGGGCAATTGACTGTGTTGTAGAGGAGGCAAAAGACCCAACCATAAGAGCACCTTTCAAGGGTAACATGGACGTTGAAAAATTAGAAAAGTTGATAAATGAATTAGGACCAGAAAATGTAGGTCTAGTTGTTATGACCATTACTAACAACTCAGCCGGTGGACAACCAGTATCTGTTCAAAACATGAGGGATGTTTCAGCTGTATGTAAGAAATATGGTATTCCACTAGACATTGACGCTGCTAGATATGCTGAAAATGCCTTCTTCGTTAAGCAAAGAGAAGAAGAATTCAAGGATGCATCAATTAAAGAAATAGTTAAGGAAATGTTCTCCTATGCTGATTACTTTACCATGAGTGCTAAGAAGGATACCATTGTAAATATGGGTGGTATCATTGGTATCAAAGAAGATGATGAACTATATCAAAAGATAAAAGGTAATACCATCTCATTTGAAGGATTCACATCATATGGAGGATTATCTGGTAGAGATCTAGAAGCTTTAGCAGTTGGTCTATATGAAGGTATAGACGAGGACTTCCTAAGATATAGGATTGGACAGATGGAATACCTAGCAGCCAAATTAGATGATGCTGGTATAGCCTATCAATCTCCAGTAGGAGGCCATGGAGTATTCGTAGATGCTAAGGCTATGTTCCCACACATTCCTTATAATGAGTTCCCAGGCCAAGCCCTAGCTGTCGAGCTATATATAGAGGCTGGTATTAGGACTTGTGATATCGGATCCTATATGCTTGGAAACGACCCAGATACAGGAGAACAATTAAAGGCAGACTTTGAATTTACTAGACTTGCAATTCCAAGAAGGGTTTACACTCAAGCCCATTTCGATATAATGGCTGACGCCCTTATAGCTATAAAGGAAAGGGCATCTCAAGTTAAAGGCTACAGGATTACTTGGGAACCACCAGTACTACGTCACTTCCAAGCCCACTTAGAGCCAATTGAATAAAGTTTTAAAAAGAATATAAATAATTGTGTCCTTGTAGGGTATAAACCCTACAAGGACCCTCCTATAAGATGTTAGACATAATTAACTACCCAGACCCAATTATTTTGCTTCATAGTTACATTTGTTGTATTTTACGCCTAAAATAGTTAATCTACAGGATTAACTGTTTATAAAATATAAAAAGAGGTGAAATTATGAGTACTGACAAGAATCAAGTAACTATTGATAACAGAGAAACCTTCTCTGGACGTTGGGGTTTTGTACTGTCATGCGTTGGCTCAGCCGTAGGAATGGGTAATATTTGGCTCTTCCCTACTAGAGTATCCCTCTATGGTGGTGGTACATTTATACTACCCTATATTTTCTTCGTACTAGCAATAGGATATACGGGAGTTTTTGGCGAGATGGGCCTAGGTCGTGCTGCTAAAAGTGGTCCCATCGGAGCATTTTCACAGGCTATGAAGTACAAGGGCAAAGATGAGAAGATAGGTAGGGCCTTGGGCTTTATACCTACCATAGCAAGTTTATTACTGGCAATAGGTTATACTGTTGTTATAAGCTGGATCTTAAAGTATACAGTAGGAACCTTTACTGGAGCCACACTTGCACCAGCTTCTATCGATGAATTTGGAGCAGCTTTCGGAGGAATGGCATCATCATTTGGAAACACTTTATGGGTATTTATAACTATAGCACTTACTTTCTTTATAATGAATGCTGGTATTTCCAAGGGTATAGAAAAGGTAAACCTATTCTTGATGCCACTATTCTACCTATTGTTTATAGTATTGGCAATCTATATTGCTACTCTACCAGGGGCATCAGAAGGATATAAGTATATCTTTACCTTTGATCCTAAGGGTTTAGCAGATCCAATTGTTTGGATATTCGCACTAGGTCAAGCCTTCTTCTCCCTATCCTTGGGTGGAAGCGGTACTGTTATCTATGGTTCATATCTAAAAGATGATGAAGACATTTTAACAAATGCTAGATTGGTTACTATTTTTGATACATCAGCAGCCTTATTAGCAGCCTTAGTAATTATTCCAGCCATGGCAACTACAGGTAGTCAATTATCAGAAGGTGGACCTGGACTATTATTCATCCACCTACCTAACATATTCAAGAATATGCCAGGTGGTAGTATAGTAGCCATACTATTCTTTGTTGCAGTAACCTTTGCAGCTATTACTTCTATAGTAAACCTATATGAGACTTCAATAGCAGCCCTACAAGATGAGTTTAAGTTCTCAAGAACTAAGGCCTCCATCACTATAGGTGTTATAGGTTTAGGAGTTAGTTTATTCATTCAAGGAATCATTGGAGAATGGATGGATCTCGTTTCAATCTATATCAACCCAATAGGGGCAGTTCTAGCAGCCATTATGTTATACTGGGTATTTGGAACAGACTTTGCTAAAGATGAATTCCAAAAAGGTAGAGAGTTACCTATAGGCGGATGGTTTGAGCCTATGACCAAGTATGTATTTGTAGGTATAACCATAATAGTCTATGTAGCAGGTGTAGTACTTGGAGGAATCGGTTAAAAAGAAGGTTAAAAAAGACAATCTTTGGATTGTCTTTTTTAATGATTAAATATATTTCATAATGTTGACACTAGATGTTGATATTTGGTAGTATAACAACATCTAGTGTTTTTATTTTGGGGAGGATACAATATGTTGACTAAAATCAGGAAAAGGGACGGTAGGGAAGTACCGTTTAATATGGAGAAGATATCCACTGCCATCTTTAAGGCTGCCCAGGCAGCAGGTGGCCAAGACTATAAAACCTCTATGGAATTAGCGGACAAGGTTGCGGTAATTTGTAATGAAAAATTCAAGGATGGTATACCTGGTGTGGAAGATATCCAGGACATAGTAGAGAAGGTCCTTATAGAGGAAGGCCATGCCAGGACTGCCAAGGAGTACATAATCTATAGGGCGGAGAGAAGTAGGGTTAGGGACATGAATACTAGGCTAATGAAGGTCTTAGGGGATTTGACCTTNAAGGANGCCAAGGATGTGGATNTGAAGAGGGAGAATGCCAATATAGACGGAGATACAGCCATGGGGACCATGTTAAAATATGGATCCGAGGGTGCCAAGGAATTCTATGATTTGTTTGTCTTAAATCCTGACCACTCTAGAGCTCACAAGTCTGGAGACATTCATATCCATGATTTGGATTTTTTAACCTTGACAACTACATGCTGTCAGATAGATATAATAGATTTATTTAAGAATGGTTTTTCTACAGGACATGGTTATCTAAGGGAACCACAAAATATCCATTCATATGCATCCCTAGCCTGTATAGCTATCCAATCAAATCAAAACGACCAGCATGGTGGTCAGAGTATACCCAACTTTGATTATGGAATGGCCATAGGGGTGAGGAAGACCTATATCAAGGACTATAGAAGAAACCTTAAGAAGTCCATCGTCCTCCTATCCGACTTGGATCTGGACGAAAATATAGACTATATCTTCAATATCTTAGAAAAGGAATATGGCTTAACCCCATCTATAGCCGATAATGAAGCCTATCTTGAAAAGGAGGCTGCATACCTTCAGGAGATATTAAATGATGAAAAACTGGTTAAGAAGGTTCAGGACTTTGCCCTTAGAACAGCCTATAAGGATACGGATGAAAAGACCTACCAAGCCATGGAGGCCCTTATACACAATCTAAATACCATGCATTCCAGGGCAGGGGCCCAGATTCCCTTTAGCTCCATCAACTATGGAACTGACACCAGCGTGGAGGGAAGAATGGTCATCAAAAACCTATTACTAAGCACTGAAGCAGGCTTGGGTAACGGAGAGACCCCCATCTTCCCCATACAGATTTTCAAGGTAAAGGAAGGGATAAACTACAATGAGGGTGATTCCAACTATGATTTATTTAAACTAGCCTGTAGGGTTAGTGCCAAGAGGCTCTTCCCCAACTTCTCCTTTATAGATGCCCCCTACAACCTCAAGTACTATAAAGAAGGGCAACCAGAGACGGAAATAGCCTATATGGGGTGTAGGACTAGGGTAATAGGAAATGTCCATGACAGGTCCAAGGAGATTGTCACTGGTAGGGGTAATTTAAGCTTTACCACCATAAATCTGCCCAGGATAGGCCTGGACAATAGGGGAGATATAGATGGTTTTTATAGGCAATTGGATGACACCATAGACTTGGTCATAGCCCAACTCTTGGAGAGGTTTGAGATCCAAGCCAACAAGAAGGTGAGAAACTTCCCCTTCCTTATGGGACAGGGGATTTGGATAGATTCAAAGCAGCTTGACAATGAAGATAATCTGAGGGAGGTTCTCAAGCATGGTACCCTGTCCATGGGTTTCATTGGCTTGGCAGAGTGCCTCAAGGCCCTGATTGGATACCACCATGGAGAGGCTGAAAAGGCCCAGAAGTTAGGCCTTGAGATAATAGGCCATATGAGGAAGAGGATGGATGATATTTCAGAAGAATACAAGATGAACTTTACCCTCTTGGCAACCCCTGCAGAGGGTACTGCAGGTAGGTTTGTTAAGATGGATAGGGAGGTTTATGGAAGGATAGAGGGGATCACAGATAGGGAATATTATACCAACAGCTTCCACCTGCCGGTATATTTTAAAACCACAGCCTTTAAGAAGATATTGCTGGAGGCCCCTTACCATGAATTAACCAATGCAGGCCACATTACCTATGTGGAGGTGGACGGGGATCCTACCATGAACCTAGATGCCTTTGAAAAAATAATCAGATTCATGAAAGAGTCTGGTATCGGATATGGTTCCATAAACCATCCTGTGGATAGGGACCCTATTTGTGGATATACTGGGGTAATTGGAGACACTTGTCCACAGTGTGGTAGGGAGGAAGGGAACACACCCTTCGAAAGGATAAGAAGGATAACAGGTTACCTAGTGGGAACCTTGGATAGGTTCAATGATGCAAAGCGAGCTGAGGAAAATGATAGAATCAAACACTTCTCAATTTAAGGATAAACTAAGGATTGCAGGTATAGTAGAGGAATCCATCGTCGATGGTCCAGGTATTAGGTTGACGGTATTTACCCAGGGCTGTAGCCACCACTGCCCCGGTTGCCACAACCCCCAGACTCATGATTATAAGGGAGGATATGAAATCTCAATTGATGAGATTGTAGATATGGTAAGGGAGAATCCCCTTTTAGATGGGATAACCCTAAGTGGGGGTGAACCCTTTGACCAGGCAGAAGCCTGCAGCACTTTGGCCAGAAAAATTAAGGAGCTGGGTCTTAGTGTTGTGGTTTATACAGGGTATGAGTTGGAGTACCTCCTATCTGGGAAGGAGTATAATGGGCTCCTCCTAGAGGCGGATATATTAATCGATGGTAGGTTTGATGTAAATAGGAGGGATTTGACCCAGGCCTTTAAGGGGTCCACTAACCAGAGGATTATAGATATAAGAAGGACTAGGCTTAAGGGGATTATTTGTACAATCTAAGTAATAATAAAAGGCAAACTGTCAATAAACAGTTTGCCTTTTTTACAGACTTTATATCCTTTTTACTTCTCTTGAATATCCCTCTTAATTCTCTTTCTCTTAATAATCCTATAGGCCAAGAATAGGATTAAGGCTAATAAAATCAAGAATGGGGCAGCTAAAATCATCCATATGACCATGTTTTCTAGGCCGGTTACAAATCCGTAGATGGAGTTTTCAATGGCGTTCTTTATCTTGGTTCCAAAGCTTGTATCTATATCTTCCGTGCTTCTAAGCCTTTCTACCTCCTGAATATCTATATAAATAGTGCTAAATTCAACCTTGTCATCAAGATTCATAAGGCTGGCCTGGAGGTGTTCCTTTTCATAGATGATGTAACTGAGTCTTTCTTCTAGGGCGATTATATCTTGAATATTATCTGCCTCTTCTAAGAGGGCTAGGATACGCTCCTCTTGAGTGGTTAAAACCTTTAGTCTTGACTCTGTATCCCTATATTGTTTGGTCACATCCTCCTTCCGAGTACTTTCGGAGATCATGTTGCCGATTCCATTTAACTCAGTTTTGAAGCTAAGGGCATCATTCTTGGGAATCCTAATGGCAAAGGAACCGCGCCTATAACTCTTATTATTATAATATTGATTATAAGAGATATCGGAGTTTTCTATATAGCCCTTATATTTTTCAATTAGTTTCGTTAGATTATTGATGGTCTTATCGAACTCTGTTGTTTCAAAATCTAATTCATAGGTGGTTATGACCTTCTCAGGCTCTAGGCTAGATGGTGGAGAGGCAGGATCGATTTCAGCTTCATCCCTTGCCATGTCACCACCATCCATGCCCTTTCCCCCACCGTATCCTTCATCGGGATAGGCGGTGTTATAACNAGGAGCCTCTGCTACTCCCTCATCATTAGACTTGGAGGAGCTACAGGCTGCCATAAGGGAAAGGACAAGTATGAGGCTTAGGATTAAAATAGACAGNTTTATTGACTTTTTCACGCTAATCACTCCTTTTTTTGATTATATAATGATAGAATAAATAATGGTATACAAATTAGTTACAGTTGTATTAGGGTATAATAGATATAGGATNTATTGCTAGAATAGATAGGGATGTGGAGGGATATATATGGATTTAAAACAAATAGAAAAAGATGTAAAACAGGTAACTTTGGAGCTCTTAGAGNCTGCCAACTTAGAAGCTGAGCAGGCTGTGGTAATTGGAGGTAGTACCAGTGAGATAATTGGGGAGAAGATTGGCTCAGCTACCAACATAGATGTTGCCAGGGCTGTTATGAAGAGTTTTGTTTCGGTAATTAAGGAGAACAAGCTCTATCCAGTGGTCCAAGGCTGTGAGCATATAAATCGGGCACTGGTGGTGGAGAGGGAATATGCAAGGCTGCATAGGTTGGAAACCGTCAACGTTATACCAGTTGAAAATGCTGGTGGAGGTTTTGCTNCAGCAGCCATGGAATTATTCGATGACCCGGTAGTGGTGGAGCATGTTGGAGTCCAGGCGGGCATAGACATTGGGGACGTATTTATAGGTATGCATATCAAGGGAGTTGGCGTGGTTGTCAGGAGTAAAATCAAGGAGATAGGTCAAGCCCACCTAAGTATGATTCGTACCCGTAAGAAGCTGATAGGTGGAGATAGGGCCAAGCACTTCTAGGCTGANCTTGATGAATTGATTTAAAGGTTAAGGAAACAATAGGTCTAAAAGGCTATAGATAATCAACTCTCAGGTGGGTGGGAGTTGATTATTTAGGTTTTTACAATATAAGAAACGGGTTAGGGGATGATCAGACTTGTACTAGAATTAAGAGAAAGAAGGGATACTGTGAAGATTAAGGTAACTTTCAGGTCGTTTTTACTTATAAACTTTGGCTTGCTGATTACAGCCTTGGGGCTGTATTTTTTCCTAATTCCAGCAAATTTAGCTGCAGGTGGCGTAGGAGGGCTGGGTGTTATTATAAATAGGCTCTTACCCCAGATCCCCGTAGGTGTGATAATGTTTATATTCAACATAATATTATTCATCTTGGCCTTTCTTTTGGTTGGCAGGGAGTTTGGGGGCTTGACTGTTTATAACAGTCTCTTGCTTTCAGTCCTGATATATATCTTGGAGCTTTTAATACCCTTAAAGGGTCCTCTAGTGGGAGATTTACTGGTTAACCTAATATACGGGATGCTTACAACTAGTATGGGTATGGCCATAGTCTTTAATCAGAATGCCTCCACTGGAGGAACGGATATCATAGCTGCCATAATCAGTAAGTTTACTGGCCTAAACATAGGAAGATCCTTGCTTATAGCAGATTCCTTGATAGCCCTTGCTGCAATTCTAGTACTGGGTGTAGAGATTGGCCTCTATTCCCTCCTAGGTATCCTGGTCAATACCACCCTTATAGATAAGATAATTTCAGGTTTTAATACCAAATACCAGGTTGCCATAGTAAGCCAGAAGGAGGAGCTGATTACAGACTTTATAACCAGAGAGATGGATAGGGGAGTCACCCTCCTTCATGGAACTGGAGGATA
>JGI24708J26588_10002619_pt1 | contig 13518 bp, 12 predicted proteins | sample BioPla1DNA2_FD_26588 | JGI IMG/M metagenome (IMG submission 26588) | reverse complement strand
GTGATTGCCGTCATGGCAGGTTGCAGACCGGAACATTTACCGGTACTTTTGGCTATTGCTGCTACGGAAATCCCAGCATTTCCCAGCTCTACCACATCTTTTTCCAGTATGATTATGGTAAACGGTCCTATTCGCCATGAGATCGGTATGAACTGTGGTTTGGCAGCATTAAGCCCCTTTAACTATGCCAACTCCGTCATCGGACGCGCCTGGACATTAATGAGTATCAATTTTGGTGATGCAAGGCCCGGAGATACCTTTATGCATTCATTGGGCCATCCCATAAACTATAATAACCTCTGTCATGCAGAAAACGAAGAAGACTCTGCTTTTGAACCTTACCATGTGGAAAAAGGTTTCAAACCGGAAGAAAGCACAGTTACTTTATTTAGAGGCTGGAATTACAACGGGATAAATTTAGGCCCGGCCAAAGCTATGGCGGAAGCGCTTAAAAGACAATCTTCCATGGGCAGGGCAGGCACCTTTATTATGGACCCGCTTGTTTCTGCTCACCTTAAAGATGAAGGTTTCAAAACCAAGGAAGAATTGCGCCAATATATTGCCAAAGAAGCGGAAACCTTCCCGCAAATGATCAATTTTATTGTGGTGGGCGGGCAAACAAATCCCATGTGGGCATTAACCGACTATACACCTTCTATTACCGTGTCCATTGACGAGTGGATCCCCAAAACAGGCATCAAAAAAGATGAAAAACCAATCAGGATGCCGCAGCCGGTTCTGTGTAAGGACGGAATTTGCGGTATTTAGTATGACTTGAGATAAATCTTAAAACGGCTTTTGGCATTGCTAAAAGCCGTTTTAAGGCAAAATAAACTGCTTTTAAAATTTAAACTAATTATTTTGTCATGGGAGGAATGGCCGGTGACACGGAAAAATGTGGTAACAGTATTGGATCCCCGGGGACAGCCTAGCGGTGTCTTTGGCCGCCGCTCAAGCGGTGACAATCCGGGAACAATCTTGAGTCCCAGGGTACGTCCCGTAGATGATCGGGAATCAATGGAAAAATTGCAAATGGCGGAACGGCTGGATACGCTGGAAGGAAAGCTGATTTACCTGGTGGATGTTGGTTTCCCCGGCAGTAAGGAATTCTTGGAAGAATTGGCAGAATGGTTTAAAGAGAATATGCCCAGTGTGAAAGTGGTTTATAAGCAGAAAAAATTTGATCCTTACAGCGATGATCCTGAATTATGGGAAGAAATCCACGCCAACAAAGGTGACGGAGTTATCCTCGGCGTGGGCGGGTGAGATGGCTGTTCAGCGAGTCTCGCTGATTTCGCCCGTACTTTGGAGGATCATTACAATATTCCCACTGCTCCCATTGTTACAGCCCGTTTTGCCGACTATATTTTGAAAGATTCCAGAAGCCACGGTATGCTTTTACGCTATAGTTTCCCTCCGCACCCGGTAGGTTTTATACCCAGATCTCATTTAAAAGATTATATTAAGGGAAACGACCCGTATACCGGAAAGCCTTTAATGCAGGAAATTATCGATGCCCTGACAAAACCGCTCACTGAAGAAGAGAAAAATCCTGTTGTGCCGAAAAGGCCTGGACATCCGCGCTTGTTACCTCCCGATACGGAGGAGAACTTGCACCGGTTGTTTTTGGAAAGCGGTTGGACAGACGGCTTGCCTATTGTGCTGCCCACAGAAGAAAGAGTGGCAGAAATGCTGACCGGCACAGATGCCGATCCCAATCAAGTGGTGGGCAGGATGTCCATAGCTTATTATGAAGAAAAACTGGAGTATACGGTAGAAAAAGTTGCTGTCAATGCTGTGATGGCAGGCTGTAGACCCGAGCATTTGCCGGTGCTTTTGGCCATTGCCGCCACCCAGCATCCCTCACTGCCCAGTTCCACCACTTCGTTTGCCAGCATGCTTTGTGTAAACGGTCCTATTCGCCGTGAGATCGGCATGAATTGCGGTCTGGCGGCCTTAAGTCCCTTTAATTATGCCAACTCTGTAATCGGCCGTGCCTGGACGTTAATGAGTATTAACTTTGGCGAAGCTAGGCCGGGTGATACTTTTATGGCATCAACAGGTCATAATTTAAACTATAACAATATGACTTTTGGCGAAAATGAAGAGGATAGTCCCTTTGAACCTTTCCATGTGGAAAAAGGTTTTAAACCGGAAGAGAGCACTGTCAGCATTTTCAGAGGCTGGAATGTGTTGGGTCTTGGTTTAGGTAATGCGGAAGAAATGGCAAAAGTCCTCAGAAACCTTCCCTCCATGGCTCCCACCGGGACATTTGTGATGGATCCCCTTGTAGCCAGGAGTTTAATTGATGAAGGATTTAAAACTAAAGAAGAGTTAAGGAAATTTTTTGCGGAAAAAACCGGCTACCCACCCTTTGCCATCAACTTTATGGTGGTAGGCGGCCAGACTAACCCGCTGTGGATTACAACAGACTTTGTTTATACGGAAACTGAAAGTATTGATAAGTGGATACCCAAAGACGGCATCAGAAAAGATAAAAAACCTTTACGTATGCCTGAACCTTTGGTTTGTAAAGACGGAATCTGCACTTTACCAGGATAGGAGGAAGAAAAGTATGCAAGATGTAGCAGGAAAAGTAGCCTTTATCACCGGTGGGGCCAGTGGCATCGGCCTGGGTATAGCCAAAGCTTTTGCCGGAGCCGGAATGAAAGTTGTAATTGCCGATTTGCGTCAGGAAGCCCTTGATGAAGCAATGGCTTATTTTCAAGAGAAAAACCTACCGGTACATCCGTTAAGGCTTGATGTCACTGACCGCGAGGCGTATGCCAGGGCGGCAGATGAAGCGGAAGAAGTATTTGGCAAGGTTCATGTGCTGGTAAATAACGCCGGGGTAGCAATGCCGGGCAGTATTGAAAAAACCACATTTAAAGATTGGGATTTCGGTGTGGGTGTAAACTTTATGGGCGTGATCAACGGAATTCTGACTTTCTTGCCTCGCATGCTTGAACTCGGCGAGGAAGCCCATATTGTCACGACCTCTTCCATGTCCGGATTATCTGTGGTGGATGGAAATGTGATCTACAACTCTACGAAAGCAGCTCTAATTACAATGACGGAAACAATGGCTGCAGATTTAAGAAATTCAAACGTGGGTGTTTCCGTGTTTTGCCCCGGGCCGGTATCTTCAAATCTTGGATATACATCACAAGTTGTCCGGCCGGATCATTTGAAAAATGAGTGGCAACTGAAAAACCCGCCCCCGCAGAAAAACTCTTCCGCCCATGATGTCTTTATGTCGCCGGAAGAAGTAGGTCAACGTGTGCTGCGCGGTATCAGGCGGAAAGATCTTTACATTATTACCCACCCTGAATTTAAAGACGGACTTAAAGCTCGTTTTGATGCCATCTTAAGAGCATTCCCTGCTGAACCTATTAATGAGGAACGTAAAGCCGTCATTAAAACTATAGGCACATTGCTTTATAATCCAATCTATGAAACGCAAACTACCCCGGGAGAGCCGGATTGGGATTAGAAACCAGATGCACTGCCCCAAGGGCAGTGCATCTTATTACAAAGCAAAAGACAAGCAGTAAACTCGGCCGTAAATTTAATAAATTAAATAGAAAAGGAAAGAAGGAGGCAGGTTGATGGAAAACTTACAAGGCAAAACTGCTTTTATCACCGGAGCTGCCAGTGGCATCGGTCTTGGCATTGCTAAAGCATGTGCCCGGCACGGTATGAATGTAGTTATTACAGATGCGCGCCAAGACGCACTTGATGAAGCAATTACTTATTTTAAAGAGAAAAACTATCCAGCCCATACTATTTTGCTGGATGTAACCGACCGTGAGGCTTACGTGAAAGCAGCAGATGAGGCAGAGGAAGTTTTTGGCAATGTTCACGTTTTAGTTAATAATGCCGGGGTAGCTGCCGGCGGCGGCCCGATACATGAAGCTACCTTTAAGGATTGGGACTTTATTATTAATGTTAACTGTACAGGTGTTGTCAACGGTATCGCCATTATTGTTCCCCGTATTCTGAAACACGGTGAGGGCGGACATGTGGTCAGCACTTCCTCCACAGGAGGTATTTTTGCTGTTACAGGATCCGGTCTTTATAATGCCACCAAATATTTTGTGGCCGGATTAATGGAAACACTGGCCTGTGATCTAGAAGGTACCGGTGTAGGTGCGTCAGTTTTTTGCCCCGGCCCCGTTGCCTCTAATTTAGGTATGTCTTCCCAGGCTGTTCGCCCCGAACACCTGAAAAATGAAAATACTTCGCCTCCACGGATTCCCAAAGGGGTGCGCCCGCAAAGAGCCACGGATTGGTCGAAGCATTTTATGACACCGGAAGAAGTGGGCGAACGTGTTGTAAGAGGCATTAAAAGAAATGATCTTTTCATTTGGACTCATCCCGAATTCAGGGAAGGTATTAAAGCCCGTAATGATGCTCTTTTACGCGCCATTCCTGATGAACCTATTAATGAGAAAAGGGCTCAAGTTTTAAAAAATTTTGGTACTTTGACTTATAATCCAATTTATGAAAAACAAACTACACCCGGGCCATTAGAGTGGAAACCTGAAGAGGAATAAGCCAACAAAAAAGAGCTGCTGCAGCGTTAAGTTTAAACGCTAAAACAGCTCTTTTTCATTTCTCTGCTTGTTTTACCAATAAGAAGTAAGCATAGGCAAAAGGAATTTTATAAATTGTTTCCGGGCGTACTTTTTCCGGGCAAAAGTTTGTTTCCAGGTACCAAAGCTTACCCTGCCGGTCAAGGGCCAAATCAAACCCCATTTCGGCCGACCAGGGGTAAATAATGGCAAAACATTGAGCCAGTTTAAGGCTTAATGCTCTAATTTTTGCTCTGTCTTTCTTTTTAAGCTTCAACTCTGAAAGGGAAACCATCTTTCCACCTTGGCTTATATTAGTAATCCGGTCTTTTTCACCTGCCACCCGTGCCACGCGGCTGGTTAATTGCCATTTATTGTGTCCGTTTCTTTGTACTATTGCTCTTAAGTCAAAGGGAAGTCCCTGATCATTTTTTAACCAAATCCATTGCTGGACCAGAAAGGAAGTCGGCCGGGGAAAATTATTGTCATAGAAGCTTTTTAGCTGTGTGTCTAAAATAGAAACCACTTTGGGAGGGGCGGAAATTTTGGCGTTGCGGTGCTTATTGCCGGGAGAAGTCTGCATGATCCGATATTTATTTGCCTCTTTTTCGATAGTCGTTATATTTCTGCCTTTAGAACCAAAGAGGGGCTTAATAATTACTTTCTGGTATAGATTGATTAATTCATTTAAATGGGCAAAGGACAATTGCTTTGTGGCCGGCACATGCTCCTTTACATCACTAAACTGCTGTAAAAACTCGCAGTTTTTTAGTTTATTTGCTTGTTCAATTAAAGGCAGGTTAAGAAAATAAAAATTTTTGTTCTGCAAAATTTTTATCTTTCCTACTATTTGCCTGTCCCTGATATAGCTTGTATTGCGGACAAGATTAATTTGTGGCAGAGCAATAGTTTTCTTTTCTGTTTGCTTGTGGATAGGGGAGTAGACCAGTGCTTCCACCAGAGGCGAATCTTTTTTGAGCTCCTGCAAACTAAAGAAGCAGATATCTGTTCCGTATTGCTCCGCCAAATCTTTGTAGTGGTTGAAATCAGCAAATAGACAAGGCCGTTTACCGCTGAAAAAGGCAGAGGGCAAGATAATTCCAATCATAGAAATTTTCCTTCCGTGACAGGGTGGAAAAAATCAAGATAGTTTTTACGTTCTTTAATTAATTGAAAACCATATTTTTGCAGGCAGTTTATGGCCGCCGCGTTTGTTTTACGGACTGTGGCTGTCAGCCCTTTAAAATCAGGGTATTTTTTGCAGCCGTAGTGCATGATTTTTGAAAGCACTTGAGCTGCGTAACCCTGTCTTTGTGCNTGCTGTTCAAAGGCCAAAATGTAGATATAAATTGTTTTGTCTTGAGGTCTGTAGTTAAAACTGGTAAAACCGATTTTTTTCTGACTTTGATAAAGCAAATAAGTTTTGTATTGATCCAGTCTTTTGGCTTCCATGTTAATTTCCCGGCGGGCTAGATTAAGAGCATATTCTTTTTCACTTTTTGGCATGCGTTTAAACTTTAACATCTGTATTCCTCCGGCTGTAAGATTTCCAGCTTTTTTTCTATATTACTATGCAACAGCGGCTGCAAATGTGTTTGTTTCTAAGAACGCGGAGAAAAAAATCGTCCCCACAAGAGGACGATTTAGCTGCTTAGTTTAAAATGCTCCCACCAAAAGAGAAACGATTAATCCAATAGTTAGTCATGGAGCCCACATGAACCCCACGGTTACTGGTTGCGTGCAGTATTTGTCCGTTCCCCATGTAAATGGCCACATGGGAGATAGTACCTTTTTCATTAGTAAAAAACATTAAATCTGCAGGCTTAAGATTTCTCCAGTTAGTAGTTATTTTTCCGTTTTGCTGCACAAAAGCTGCCTGTTTTCTGGAGTTGCCCGGAATCCATTTGCCTGTGGCATCATAATATGCACGCCTGGTAAAGGCAGAGCAGTCAAAGGTGGCGGTACTTGAGCGGTTGGAATTATATTCATAAGGTGTACCTACATATTTCAAACCGGCCTGAATTATTTTTTCCCGCAGATTACTTACCTGGGACTGATTAGTGCTGATAATTCTTCTGGCACCGAGGTAATAACGTTTTGCTTCAGGGTCGTTTAGGCTCATGACCCTGATGGTTTTGAACGGTTTATAGGAAATAATAAAGCGGTTATTGCCAAGATAAATTCCGGCCGAAGTCAGTCTTGTGGAGCTTGTCCCAAAAAACACGATGTCACCGGGCTGTAGTTCTCCTTTTGTTACCGGTGTGCCCTCTTTACTTAAAGCAGTTAAAGTACCCGGTAGTTTGATGCCAAATTTGCCGTACAAATACTGAATACTTTTTGCCGAATGGTAAACTGCCCTTTTGCCGTTATCTTTTAAAGCTTCGGCGGCAATATCTTTACCCGTAACTGCAAAGGCCTGACCGGCAAGGCATAAAACAATCAAGAACACTAAGACAGCGGTAAAAAACTTCCCTTTATGTATTTTCATAACCCTTCCTCCTTTATGAATTAATCATGGTGTCTTAAAAATAACGGTATGTGAATTTTCCCAAAAAAGCAAATGTAATTGTTGGCATCAAAGCGCATAATTACCACACTTTATTTATACAGACAAATAATTTTATTTGCCGGCTAAATTCCCTGCAGAGTAAATAAGCAGTTATTGTTCCGCCTGTTGCCATCAAGCATATACTGTGAATAAGTCTATACAGTGAGGTGGAGCAAATGCAAATGAGCTCAAATTTACAAGGACAGTATTTGATTATCGGTGTTTTTATCTCTCCCAGGCATGCCCGGTGTCTTCTGACGCAAAATAAAGAGTTTATAAATTCACACCGCTATATTCGCTATCTTGAATTGGCAAAAGCCAACCGGTCGCATAATATTCTGCTTTATTTCTTTACCCATGATGATGTTTACTTTGACAAACAAACAGTAGCCGGAATTTTCTACAATCGTGAACATAACAGCTGGCATAAAAATAATTTTCCCTTTCCGCACTACCTTTACGACCGGGGCGGGGGAAGGGGGAAAAAAGCGGAACATATCATTACTGTTTTTAGCAAGCTTGGTATTAAAAATATTAACGCCCTACATTATTTTGATAAGTGGGATCTCTATGAAAAATTAACTAAAATAGATGCCGTTTCTTCATACTTACCCTTTACGGTACCGGGAGATTACAGTTTGATCCCTGAAATGTTAGCGCGGTACGGCCATATCTATGTCAAAGCCAGGAGGGGAAGTTGCGGCTTAGGAGTGATGCGGTTGGAAGAGTTGCCCGATAAGCAAAACATTAGATTTTATTATTCACGTTTTGACAAACTTTTTAGTAATGTCTTGAAAAAGGAAAAAATACCGGAACTGCTACAGCGTTTTTTTGCTCACCATCCTTTTATTATTCAGGAACCAATTAATTTATTAAAAAAGCATAACCGGATTGTGGATTTTCGCAGTGAGGTACAAAGAAACGGTGAGGGTAACTTAGTGATTACAGGCACAACGGCACGTATAGGGCGTCCCCGTTCACCTATTGCTTCCAATACTTATGCAGAAGATTATTACCCTTTAAACATATTTTTCAAAAAAATTATGAAGTTTAATAATATGCAGTTTTCCCTTATGGATGCAAAAATAAATCATTTTTTAAAAACTGTTTTTCTTGCCGTAGAAGAAGCTTATGGCAGTTTTGCCGAGATAGGCATTGATTTTGGGTTAGATACAAATGGACGCCCCTGGTTAATTGAATGTAATTCAAAATCGGCGCGTGTTGCTTTGTATCTTGCCTACGGGCGGCAAAAGGTGAGACAGTCTTTTTGCAATTTACTGGATTATGCCGGTTTTTTGGCAGAAAGCAAGGCAGAGTAAATGAAAAATATAAAGAAGGTGAACCGGAGAGATGCCTGTACTCAAACAGGTGACGTTATTTTACGAAGCCAATGGCAGTTGGTATCTGAACTTAAAGAAGGAAAAGCCTGCCAGGATAAAGGTGCTTTCATGGGGAGCGGAAGCCATTCCGTTCAATGTAAGTTTTCTTTCCTCGTTCCCGGAGTCCCAGGCAGCGGCGACGTTTAAAGCGTGGGTAGCTCCGGGAAGCCGTGCCCTTCTGGGGCCTTTAATCGGTATTTTAAGTGCTGAACATGAGGATGGGTCACTAAAGGGGAATTTTAACAACTACAAAGCCATTATGGAAGCCGGGCAGAAACTTGGCGGTATTGTTTTTGCTTTTACACCCAGCAGTGTTGATTGGGAGCAAAAGATTATACATGGCATATTCTATGCGCCTCTAAAAAAGCGTTGGCTTACTTGCGTCTTTCCTTTTCCCAATGTGGTCTATAACCGCATTCAGGATCGAATTCATGAAAGTCTGGAAAGCAGCCAGTTATGTATACGGCGCTTCCTTAATTGCCCTGGAGTGACGCTGTACAACCGCGGTTTTTTCAATAAAAGTGAAGTAATTGCTGCTTTAAAAAAAGCGCCGGCTATTAAAAACAATATTCCCGCAACCAGGTCCCTTGATGCTAAAGCAGATTTACAGCGGATGCTCAGGCGATACAATGAAATTTACCTCAAACCTGCCAATGACCGGCTTGGTACCGGTATTATGCGGGTAAAAAAACTGCCTTCGGAAAGAACATATTTGCTGCAGTATTTTGCCGATTATAAACAACAGAAAACATACAAAACACCCAGTATGCACTTTTTGTGGCAAAAAATCCAACAGAAGATGATTAGCTCAAGCTATCTCATCCAGCAGGCAATTCAATTAGCAGTCATAGCAGCATGTCCCTTCGATTGCCGGGTGTTGGTACAAAAAAATCAGCGCGGGCGCTGGGAAATATCGGGGTTAGGTATACGTATAGCCGCCCATCCTCACAGTATGACTACACATCTTCCCAGAGGAGGGCGCATCGGTGAGCCGGGAGAAGTGTTTTTGCAAGCTTTTCCCCGGCAAAACCCAAAAAAAATAAGCAAGAAGGTAAAGCGTCTTTGTCTTGCTGTGGCAAAAGTATTAGAAAAACATTACTCAAATGTGGGGGAAATGAGTATAGATGTGGGGCTTGATCAAAACGGGCGACCTTGGGTGTTTGAAGCAAATGCCAAACCCATGAAATTTGATGAGCCTGAAATCAGAGAAAAACAGGTAGAACAAGTTATTCGCTATGCCCACTATTTAACATTTAAAGCGCGAAAATGAAGATGCCGAAAGAAGCTTTGCAAAAAAATCCAGAACTGATCTGGATTTTTACGCTTTTTTCTGGTAAAGGTAGCATGCGTACTCAAGAATTTTTAAAAATTGCGGTGAGATGCCTTCGGTACCCTCCAACTTTTTCTCAGGCAGTTTGCTTGGTTTGGAATTGGCCTCCAAAAACCAAACCTTGCCGCTTTCATCGATACCTAAATCAATGCCTATTTCCCCAAAGAGGCCGAATTCTTTTTCAAGATAACGGGCGATAAGAAGGCTTATTCTTGATATTTGTGCTTCTGTGGGCAGTGAAGGGTAACCTTTCTTTAATACAGAGTAAACGGTGGAGTAATTTTTTACTTTTCCGCCCAGGGCAGCATTGGTAATGACTGCTCCTTCAGGTGCCACCCTGGCTTGTGTGTAAACAGTTTCCCAGGTGCCCATATTATTTTTGACTAATAGAACTCGCAAATCCCAAGGACAGCCATTTAGTTTGAGCAGCTGTACCCCTTGCTGGAGAACTAAACCTTCAGGCTTGAGCCCAAGATTTTTTAATGCTTGTGGCAAGTTTTTTAAAGTGGGGGCGGTAACTTTTCTATGTTTGTTTTTAGAAAAATAACTGAACACAAAACCAGAAGTTTTTTTCTCCAGCGCGAAAACATTTTTGCCGCCGCTACCATCTGCACTTTTCAAAAAGAGATATTTGTATCTGCCAATTTTTTTCTCAATGTCGGCAAGACCTTTGCTTAAAAAAGTGGGAGGCAAATATTTTTTGAGCGCCGCATATTTATTTAATCTTTGATGAACTTGCCATTTATCTAATTTACAGCTGTTGATAAATTGTATGTCCGGTATTTTTTTTAATCGCTTGCGNGCTGCTTCCACCATGGCTTTNTCTTTGCCGGTAAAACCGGTTCCACGATCATAAATGATATCAGGAAAAGGGAAAAGCTCCTTTTGCCATTGTTTATGCTTGTTCAGCAACTGACCGCAAATAGTTTTTTCTTGCCAGTTAATATTTTTTAGACAAAAGAAATAAAGTGTACACCTTGTTTTTTCATTGGCTTGGACCAGCTTTTGCGCAAATCGCCGCATTTTTGAGCGTTGAAAAAATTTTTCATTGATGAAAACACCAATGATTGGCCTACGGTTGATCTTGATGCTTTGTTTATTTTTGCTTAACTTCACGCCTTCCACCTCTGCAAAGGAGCCATTAACTTATTTAGTTTAGTATATGCGTGCCCGCCGGCAGTGCTCAAGGGGCTGCCGGGAAAAAGCAGATAAAATGAGTGAAGGCCGGTAAAGCCAAAGGCATACAAGGCAGTCTATCTGTTTAAACACAGTTCGTATCAATAACACTTTATTTTGGTCAGCATATATTGAAATATGAAAGTGAAAATTTTTTGGTAAATCGCTGGCTGCTTAAGTAAAGTTTACTGCTGTGAGCAAACATGGTAAAAGGAATGATTAAATGAGTTCTTATCAAGTTGTGCGCAGTAAAATAGCCAAAACCAAAGTGCTTTTAACTGAACCCTGGCTGGCACGTTTTGTGCCCGAAACTAAACTGTTTAGCAGTGAAAATTTAAAAGCAATGCTTGCTAAATTCAATGAAGTATATGTGAAACCTGACCGTGGTCGTAGGGGGGAAAGAGTGATTGCAATCAGTGTCCTTCCTGATGGAAGTTATCAAATTAAACATGAAAATGCGGAGAACACTGTTGAAAAAATTGCAAATGCTGTTAATTTTGTCAAGAAAATTGCCGGGAATGATCAATTCATCGTACAGCGGGGTATCACCATGCTTTGTGTTGATGAGTCCCCCTTTGATTTAAGAGTTAATGTGCAAAAACCTTATGCAAAGTGGATAGTTTCAAGTATGATTGCCAAAAAACAGGCGCCGGGTAAAATTGTTACAAATTACAGCCAGGGAGGAATTTTGCTTGAATTTGAAGAGGCTTTAAAGCTGGCAGGTTTAGAAAAGAGTCAAGTCAGTAAGATAAAAAAATTATTAACAAATATAGGAGAACGTACAGCCAGGGTCTTAAATGAAAAATATCCTGGATTAAGGGAACTGGGGCTGGATATTGCCCTTGATAAAATGTCACATAAACCGTGGATTTTAGAGGTAAATACAAAACCGCAGTATCCAAAGGGGTTAAGTGACAAGTTTGATCGCTATCGTCGCATTATTAAACAAAAAAACGGCTAGTTGCCGGCCAAACTTTTAACAAATAGTAAAGGAGCTTGTTTTAAGTTGCGAATCCAAAATTACCCTAGACCAGTAGTAGCAGTATTGTTAAGAAGGGAAATTCTTATAAACCTGCAAAAACAAATTAATCAATCTTGGATTCATTATCTGGTTGAAGCTAATCAGGTAGTTAACAATACTCTTTATTTTTTTTCCATCGGCGATGTAAATTTGGCTGCAAAAACGATTAAAGGCTATTATTGGCATCAAAGACGGCAAAAATTTGTCCAGCAGGATTTTCCCTTGCCGGATGTGCTTTATGTGAGGTCGGGCTTTAATAAAAGATACACCAAAACCTACAGGAACCTCTGTCAGGAAGTAAGGAAGAAAAAGGGGCACGTGATTACACATTATACATTTAATAAATGGCGGCTCTATCAAGTTCTTAGCCAAAACCCGGTTTTAAAAAAATATCTGCCTGCCACCAGAACGGTAGAACAAGCAGATGATATTGCAAAAATGCTGCAAAAATACAAAACTGTTTATCTAAAAACCCATATCGGCAGAAAAGGTGAAAGTGTTTTAAGGGTCAGAACAATGCCTGACGGCAGTTATCAATGCAGTAATTTCCGCAACGGACAATTGGATATAAAAATTGTTCCGGATTTCCAAACATTAATCATGGAGATTAGAAACTTTTTTCAACACAAAAAATATTTAATCCAGGAAGGGATACAACTTTTGCAATTTGAAAACAGACCTGTTGATTTGAGAGCAGAGGTCCAGTATGATGGCGACGGCAAAGTAGATATTTTAGGCATTTCAGCCAGGTTAGGTCGGCCTTTATCTCCCATTACCACCCATGGTGATGCCTGCAAATTTGAAGATTTTTTCCTTAATTACCTGGGTTACACAAGGGAGCAGTTAGAAAAACTGCGGGCTGACGTTTATGTCTTTCTCACCACTGTCTATGATTACCTGCAGAAAAACTACGGCAGGTATGCAGAAATAGGCATCGACTTTGCCATTGATCCCAATCATCATCTTTGGTTTATAGAAGCTAACTCCAGATCAACAAAAGTATCCCTGCAAAAAGCATATGGTAAGGCAGCACTTTATAAAAACTCCAAAAACATCTTAAATTATGCAAATTATTTGTATAAGCGCCCGAAAAGGAGCGGAAAAGTTGTCGCTCCATAAGATTAACGTGATTTTCTTTACAAACATATAATGTCTTTAGCTGCCAACCTAAAGTTTTATTCAAATCAAGCTGTAAAATGATCAGGAGAAAAGAGGTTTGGTTCAGTCTCAAGATGAAGAAAAATACTATTAAATACCTGGCTGCCCGAAAGCGAGTGAAAGAGCTTGAGTCTTTAATTCAGGATTATAGCGAACAAAAAGACAAAATCCCTGATGGGATAACATTATGGCCAAAGATTGAGAAAAACCAGAAGCGACTGCAGGCTGCCTTCAATGCCACCGTGCAGCAATGGCAGGACTGGCACTGGCAGGTGGAAAACAGGATTTGTGAGGTCGAGCTGCTGGCGGAGTTGTTATCGTTAAACGCAAAA
>JGI24708J26588_10002618_pt1 | contig 13524 bp, 15 predicted proteins | sample BioPla1DNA2_FD_26588 | JGI IMG/M metagenome (IMG submission 26588) | reverse complement strand
GAGGCGGGAAGCCAGTGGCCTAAAATCCTTCTTTACCGGCTAGGCCGGGCAAAAATCTGCCCGGTTCATCCGGGCAAGGAGGCGATATTATGGAGATCAGTGTTACTGAAATCATTCCTGGGAAAGACACCTTGTTAAAGGATGTGTTTTCAAGGCAGGGAATATTGTTATTAAGGGCCGGCACAGAGCTGACCCAAAAATACAAAAAACTATTGCAAAAGCAGGTAAAAACTGTTTTTGTAGCTTGAAATAAAAGCCCCAAATCTGGGGCTTTTTATTATTCCGAATTTTGGGGAATGGAGAGTGCTATATGAGTCAAGAAATTATAGGATGGCAGTGTGAGAAATGTCTGCAGTTATGGCCCAGCCAGGCTCAAGCAGATAATTGCTGCATAAATAACGAATGCAGTATATGCGTTTACAAGCGCATAGCACCGAGAACTGACTGTACTAACTGCCCAGACAAAAATTATTTTAAGCATATTGAGAAGGTAGTCCGTTACAGCGAATACAAAGGAGTGCTTTACGATGAGTGGCTCGGTAGATTCCCAGATAAAGAGGCACTGTTAAATTGTTATGCCAAACAATGTCCCCATAAACCAGTCCCGGTCTGGTGTTTTGGTTCGATGGAAATGCCTTTTAGAATTGACACCGAGGATGCCGTGGAAAAAGCGATAGCCTTGATGGATGATGATTTTAAGAAAAGCCAGATAGTGGACTTAAGAGAGCTCGTATGTTTCATTAAAAAGTGGAATAAAAAACAAACTGCCACAACAGCCATAATTGATCCAACGGTTTTAGTGCTGCTGAACGAGTGAACCTCAAAAGCCTCCTTTATATAGGGGGTTTTTTTATGTTCAAAAATTAAAAATCCCGTTAAGTCGGGGAAGGAGGTTTTTTATGAAAATACAAATTGAGCAAAAAGACCTTGCTAAACTCATTAGCAGAGTCGCACGAGTAGCAGCCACCACTTCTACTATACCTGCATTGCAGGGCATGAAGCTGACTGCAAAAAACGGTAAACTGGTAGCCCAGGCTACCGATCTGGAAATTGGGGTACGGCTCGATACCGCAGAGATCCAGGTTCACGAAGAAGGCGAAGTCCTTGTTCCTGCAAGGAATTTTGAAATCTTTGTGAAAAACCTTCCGTCCGAGGTAATCACCTTGGAAGTATCGGATAATAGGTTGATGGTTAAGTATGGTCGCTCCAAGGCCAATATTAATCTTATTACCGATACCGACTATCCCAGCTTACCCGAGTGCAAGGATGAAATCCTTACAATACCCGGTAGCGCATTACGTAGGGCTCTCGCAAGAGTATTACCCGCAGTTGCGAAGACCCATTTTCGCCAGGTATTTACGGGTGTTTTATTGGATATCCAGGAGGGGAAAACAGTATTTGTGGGGTCGGATACCCACCGGCTTAATATTTATGAAGTTAATGCCGGGGGAAAACCCCAGCAGATTATTATTCCCGCCAGGGCAGTAGATGAAATACTCCGCTTGGTAGATGATGAAGGCGCCGTGGTTGTATTAACCAATGGCAATAATCTGTTACTTAAGACCGGGGAAGTGGAGATTGCGTCTAGAATTATAGACGGAGTGTACCCGAATTACCTTCAGGTAATCCCGTCAGCTTTCGTTACAGAGGCAAATATAAATACCTCTGCACTAAAGCAATCTCTGCAAAGACTATTAACTCTACCTAAAGCCGGCGACCGAGTTCATACGACCCGGATTGCCCTTAACGGAACGATCGAAATCTCTTCGGTTTCCGATACAGGAGAGATCAAGGAAATTCTCGAAACCGAAAAAACCGGGGAAGACCTGGTAATTAGTTTCAATAGCAGTTATCTCATGGATGCTGTGAAACTGATGCCCGAAGAAACTAAAATAAGTTTTTCGGGGAGCTTATCCCCCGCACTACTAAAAGGCGAAGACGGTTTCCTGTCCGTTCTTGTGCCATTGCGGGCGGTACAGTAGGGGGCGGTTCATCCGCCCTTTTTATTTATATGGAGGTGAGAATTAGTGAAAGTGCAAAAAAGAAACCAGGTACTTGTCGATTTTGATCCTTCCAAAATCACCGCTGCGATATTTGCTGCTGCAAGAGCAGTAGGTGGAAGTGATTATCAGATGTCAGTTGAACTGACCGATGAAGTTGTGCGGCGTATTAACGATCTTAACCGAGAATGTGTGGCAGTTGAAGAAATCCAGGATATTGTAGAGGAAACCCTGGTCGATGGTGGCCACTATAAAACTGCTAAGGCCTATATACTCTACCGCTTTAAGCGCAACGAGGTTAGGGATTACAAAAATCTCGAAACATCCTCCGGGATTATGGCCTATCTCGGTAAAGAGGATATGAAAACCAAGGAAAATGCCAATATGGGATTTTCTCTGCAAGGCTTAAACGTATCTATAGCCGAGGAAGCATCTAAAAGGTTCTGGCTTGATCTGTATCCTGAGCCAATAAAGAACGCTTCCGAAAGTGGCGATTTTCATATCCATGACCTGGGAGCCTTGGCGCCTTATTGCGTGGGCTGGGATCTAAAAGAATTACTGTCAGTAGGGTTTAAGGGAGTAACGGGAAAGATCGCATCGAAACCACCTAGACATTTCCGTACAGCTCTAGGGCAGATAGTTAATTTCTTTTATACCCTGCAGGGAGAAGCAGCAGGGGCGCAGGCATTTTCAAACTTCGATACACTGCTTGCTCCTTTTATTCGCTATGATAATCTTGACTACAAACAGGTTAAACAAGCCCTGCAAGAGTTCGTCTTCAATGTGAATGTACCAACCAGAGTAGGTTTTCAAACACCATTCACTAATGTAACTCTGGACTTAAGAGTACCAGACTATATGAAGGACGAACCGGTGATCATAGGTGGTCAATTAATGGAAACCACTTATGGAGAACACCAAAAAGAAATGGATCTGTTTAACCGGGTATTTGCCGAAGTTATGTTGGAAGGGGATGCCGAAGAAAGAGTTTTTACCTTCCCGATTCCCACATACAACATCACCAAGGATTTTGACTGGGATAATCCCAATTATGACGGAATATGGGAAATGACCGCAAAGTATGGAATACCGTATTTTGCTAATTACGTGAATTCGGACATGAACCCTGAAGATGCCAGAAGTATGTGTTGTCGGCTGCGTATAGACAACACTGAGATACTAAAGCGCATGGGTGGTTTATTTGCCGCCAGTCCGCTAACGGGATCTATTGGAGTGGTAACTATCAACCTTGCCCGTATCGGTTATTTGGCTAAGGACGAAGACGAATATTTTACCCGGCTTGGGATGTTAATGGATTTAGCCCGTGACAGTCTGGAGATTAAACGCAAGACAGTTGAGAACTGGACCGAAGAAGGACTTTATCCTTACACCCGATTTTATCTGCATGGAGTAAAAGAGCGGATGGGTAGTTATTGGGCAAATCACTTTTCCACTATTGGAATCGTAGGTATGCACGAATCCTGCATTAATTTCTTGGGCGAAGGGCTCTACTCAGATCAAGGCCATGCCTTTGCTGAGAAGGTTATGGATTTCATGCTGACCAGATGCGCCTGCTACCAAGAAAAAACAGGAAACCTATTCAACCTAGAGGCCACTCCTGCAGAGGGAGCCGCATCTAAACTGGCTATTAAAGACCAGGCGAAATATCCCGGCATTAAAGTTAGCGGCCCGGTTGAAGCACCGTATTACACCAACAGCACCCAACTACCTGTAGGATATACTGACGACCTATTCAAGGCATTAGGTCATCAAGAATCCTTACAGACACGCTATACTGGTGGAACGGTATTCCATGTATTCTTAGGGGAGAAAGCCCCAGATAAAGAAGCCGCAAAAACACTTGTGAGCAAAATATGTAATCAATTTACGCTGCCGTACTTTACATTGACACCCTCATTTTCTATTTGCAGAAGCCACGGGTATATTGATGGTGAAAATTTCAACTGCCCAGTATGTGGTGATGAGACTGAGGTATATTCGCGTATTGTAGGCTATATTAGGCCAGTGCAGCAGTGGAATAAGTCGCAACGCTCACAGTATCGAGCCAGAGCCACATTTGATTCCGCTTTGGGCCGGAAACGAGTACTGGAATTGGTATAGGAGTGAGCGTAATGGTAAAAATAGTTTTCAGTCCAGGCAGCCCTTCTGCTCCGTGCCAAAAAGAATGCGGGCATATTGCTTGTCAAAAATTAAGAGCAATAGCTCAAAGTAAGTGCCCTATTTGTCATGCGGCCATAGGGTATGAAATGCCTTATATTAGTTATGAGGAACGATATTTCCATAAATCCTGTATGTGCCAGAATACTTATCAGAGACAATCTAAATAAACAAGTCAAAGGATTAATAAAAAGCCTCCATTAATTGGGGGCTTTTTTTGTATTCAAAAACTAAAAAATCCCGCTTAGGCGGGGAGAGAAAGGAAGGATTGTATGTACAAAACAAGTAGCGCAAAAGTTCAAATCACAAAGATCTACCCTCCCAAGGAGGGAGAGAAAGGAGTAAAGGCAGTAGTCAAAATGTCCAATGACATGGAGGCTTTGTTGCGAGTTGGTTTTGATGGCCAATTGGCCGACAAAGTAAGAGCTTCCGTGGGAAAATGTCTTGCCCTAGTGGGCACATTCCGGTTTAAGAAAGACGTTCCACTGCCTATATTTGAAGTGTCGGGGGAACTGGAAAGCAGAATGGTTTTCGTTGGCCGGCTAACCAGAGATGCGGAGCTAAGATACAGTCCGCAAGGAATAGCTTATACCACTTTCTCTCTGGCCATTAATTATGGTTGGGGAGATCGCAAAGAAACAGATTTCGTTAACTGCACCCTCTTTGGAAATGAAAAAGAGAAAAATGCAGCAGTATCCCTGGCCGAACAAGGCCAAAAAGGCCGCCGAATGCTAGTGACTGGGCGCCTAGCCCAGAACAAAAAGGATGATAAGGTTTTTACTAACCTCATCGTGGAAGGCTTTGAGTTCATGGATCCGCCGAAGAAATCTGCACAAGAGCAATCCCAGGCTCAAGAAAACCAATATGATGATTGGTCTTCTTTAGGAACAGAAATTGACATGGATGAAATTGATTTTTAGGAGGGTATTATGGCTACTGTTACACAGACAACAGATATTCTTGCAGTAGCCCAGGCAGCGGGCTTGCCTCTCTTTCCTATACAGGGAGGGAGGCAATACACTACCCGCTGCTGGATGTGTGACTATTCTCCGCATGGGGCCGATAGGAAAACAAAAGGTCATTTAACTATTCGGCCTGATCTGGGAGTATTCCGCTGTCCCAGGTGCGGGTATAGTGGGAACGCCTGGACAATAGCGAATGACCATTTTAACCGAGAACAAGCAAAAGAGGTCATAAGTCGCGCAGGTGGATATAATGGGCCAAAATGGGTGGACAATCCGGTAGCTGATATAAAAACCAGAGATGCAGTTTATCGGGCTTTCCTAAAAAGAATGGTATTATTACCAAGACATAGGGAAGACCTTTGCAAAAGGGGACTACCCGATGATATTATTGATAAACGCCAATATAAATCTTTGATTGGTTGGGAATCCACCCGAGGAATTTGTCACATTCTCCTGAAAGAAGGATACCCATTGGAAGGTATTCCGGGTTTCTTTCAAGACAAAGATGACAAGTGGGTATTTATGACAATGCCCGGCTTCCTTGTTCCAACTGAGGACGAAGCAGGGCTGATTCAGGGTTTCCAGATACGTGTTGACGATAATTATAGACGTTACCTAACATCGAAGGGTAAGGACGATATTGGTAAGTATATATATTTTTCGTCAACCGGCAAAAAGAAAGGCTGTTCTTCCGGAGCCTTAATCCATGTGGCGGTTCCGGAAAATAAAAACCTGAAAGATCATCGGGTTTGGTTTACAGAAGGGCCGCTTAAGGCAGACATAGCAGCTCATTACACAAATATGCCTTTTTTAGGTGTACCTGGAGTATCTATTTACAGACAGGCAGCCCAAAAGGTAGAAGATCTTGGTATCAAGCGGACGGCTGTTGCTTATGACATGGATAAGAGGGAAAACCCTCATGTGCAAAAAGCTGAAATCGAATTATTGAAAGAACTGCTACAACGTGGCATAAGTGCAGTTCCGGTAAACTGGAACCAAGATTTTGGAAAAGGAATTGATGATGCGGCAGTATGTATTGCTAATCACCAGATCCCAATACCCAAGGACATCTTAGAAAGGGTATTTAAGCCCAATGCGGAGGCCGTATTAGAAGTGAGCCTCCGATTGAAAATTAAATAACAAAAAAGCCTGTGTTTTTATTAACACAGGCTTCTTTGTTATGAGGGTTATAAAGTCGCTTCAACGGTAAGAGGTTTAGGGCTATTTTCGTATAAAGCCTTAAATAAATTAACCTCATTGTCTAAAATAATCCTAAGCTCCCTACTGTAATAATTGTAATATCGTATGTGATGCAACCGGATTTTGGCCACGATTTCGATGAGATCGTCTTCAATATATGATTTTGGTAAAAAAACGAAGTATTTATTATTTCGAAGAACAATGCAATCAGAGAGAATCGAATCAGCTTCAATGACTATTGCTAGCTCGTTTAGGTAATCCATTAATGTAATTTGACGATCACTTAATGTATTACATAGAGAATTTACAATACACCGAACAAGCGCCTCCCTTGGCTTAGGTGTTTCAATTAGCATGACCTCTCCTCCCTCCTACGGCCCAGTCACCTTCGACAACCCTCCTTGCTTAACCTGAACTCTTCCTTAACAGTAAACCGGCCATCCTAGGATATATCTCCCAGGAGCAATATATACCATCTTAACAAACTGCAGAAAAAAAACAACAATTTTACTACAAATGTGACCTTAAGTTCAAATGTCTGATTATTCTAATATTGTTTCTACAATTTTCAATATTTTTCTCTCCTGCTCCTCTGTGACTTGATGACGAATTAGGTATGACGTTATTTCGCTAAAAGGCTGAATAGGCTTTAAGCCTAAAAGCGCATCAGTTGATGTACCAAAAAACTCTGCGAGTTTGCATAACTGCACTAAACTGGGTTCCCTTTTTCCAGTTTCCCAGGAAGAAATAATTTGATAATGATATTTGGTAATTCCTATATATTTTGCAACATCAACAGCAGATACTCCATATTCTTCTCTAAATTTTCTAAGTATCTGCCCGAAGGTAGGATGGTAATCTTTCTTCGTCCTTTCGTTTGCCATTTAACTCATCCTTCCGAACATCATTCTGCTTATAGATTATAACAAATATTTAATGAAAGTTCTCTATATATCAACACTTCCTATTGACAATATAATCAATATGATTATACTAGACAATATAAGTATAATCAATAAGATTAGATTAAGTCAAAGTAAGGAGGTGTATTATGTGTGAAAGTACAAATCCTTCAAGTTTTATCCCCAATGCAAAAACAAATTTACATTAATATTTGCAAAGGGGCTACATACAATGAAATTGCTGCTGAATTGGGGATAAAAAAGGAAACGGTAAGAACACATTGGAAGCGGATTAAAAAGAAAATAGAAGAACTTGAGAAAAGCGATATAGAAGTGATAATGGATATTTTTGAAGAAGAATCAGAGCGGTCATTACTAAAGAATCGCACTGTAAAGCAAATGCAATTTTTGTCCCAGGTAAATTCCATGCACGTTACAGATAAAGTCTCTCCGGCTATGAAATCTTACTACCGAAACAAAATCAAGCGGGCAGAAGTACATGTAAGAAAAATGACTCCCGATGAGCTCAAAGAGCTTGAAAATAAGGAATGCGTTCCAGAACAACTGATACCACGAGACGTAATTAATTTAGAAAGGCATTATCGTTCTTTAGTAACCGATCCCGATGCGTCGACAGAGGAAATGGCGCGAATGGAAGTAATACTTAGAGCGTTCGGTGTTATTTATTATACGCCCTCAATAAATAAATTGAATGCGAAAACAACTAAAGCCTTAAGAGCAAAAGAAGAGGGATACGATGCGACATTAGTTAAACCAGGGGAGGGTATAGCTCTTCCCCAAGGGTCGAAGTTCCTTGAATCAGTTAGAGATGATAATGGAAACTCAGAATACTCAGTCTGGCTAGTACCACAGAAACAGTACGTATCTAGCAAACAGGAGACGATATGAAAGAGACCTTGAACGCCCAAATGAATACAGCCTTACATAATGTAGTTTGCGGGTTAACAAGCCAGCCTGAAACCAGACCCGAACAGATCAGGATGGCTCAGATGATACGCCGTTTTCTGCATTTTTCACAAGGCAAACAAGGGAGCCTGTTATTAGTAGAAGCCGGTACTGGAGTAGGCAAAAGTTTTGCTTATTTAACCGCATTATGCGAATACATAAAAACCAATCCCGAAGCCAAGGCAATTATTGGAACAAACACCTTAAGTCTTCAGGAGCAACTATATCAAAAAGACATACCTTATGTACTCAGGCATTATCCTGAGATAACCCCTAATAAAGCTAAAGGCCGGAACAATTACCTGTGCTTGCGCAAACTCAATGATTTAGACTCTAACCTTTTTGCTACAGAAGAAGCACAAGAATTCAAAGACAAGATATACGACTGGTTGGAAAACGACCCAACTCGTGACGGAGAAAGAAGCAGCATTCCCTTTGAATACGACAGTAAACTTTGGTACATGGTTGAATCAGAAAAGTCTAGTTGCATAGACAATATATGTCCTCATAAAAAGGAATGTTATTTTCATAAAGCTCGAACCAAGTTAAAGGACAGTAATATAATTATTGCTAATCACGCATTAATACTGTCCGATTACATACAGAAGGTATTACCTCCTTATCATATTTTAGTGTTAGACGAAGGGCATAACTTCGAAAACAACGCCTTATCTGCATTAACAACCACGGTCAAAAGATATGAACTTCTTAGTGTTGAAACAGCATTGCATACTAGTATCATGCAATCAGCTTTTAGGGCGGCTCGGGTCTTAAAGAAGATTGAAGGAATCCAGAAGGACTTAAGAAATAACACCTACGATTTTTTTATGTCTCTTGAGAAAAGGAGATATACCGAGGTAGAAGAAAACCAATATGCCGAAAGAATCATGGCAGTCTTGCAACAGGCCATACCAATACTTGAAAAGGCAAACGATAAAGCTCAGTCCCCTTTTATAAAAGCAGAAGTAACTAAGCTAACAGAGCGCATTGTTAATATTTATCAAAATATTTATGACTGGACCTACCAAACCCATTGTAATAGTGTTTATTGGACAGAAGACAATAGTATTAAATTTTGCCCGTTAGATATAGCAGATCAATTGCAGGATTTCTGGCTAAGCAAGAATACTATTATTACCTCCGCTACCCTAACAGTCAACCGATCATTTGAACCCTTTAAGCGTAGTCTAGGGTTGAGGCAAAACTGTTATTCGTTAAGGTACGGATCTCCCTTTAATTACAAAGAAAAATCTTTAGTCTATCTGCCTCCCAATGCGCCGATACCAAATTCAAATATCTACCTTGCTTATCTATGCAAAACTATTGAAAGCGTCTTAAATAGGAAATCTGGTAAAACCTTTGTTTTATTTACTTCCTACAAGATGATGCAGGACGTATATAAAGAACTAAGTCCTAAGTTTCCTGATCTCAATTGGCTACTACAGGGGACAGGTTCAAAGGAAATGCTTTTGAGTAAATTCCGCGAGAATCCCCATAGCATATTATTTGGAACAGATACCTTCTGGGAAGGGGTTGATGAAGAACTCAACTGCGTGATTATCACCAAACTACCTTTTGAAGTACCAACGACACCTATTAAGGAAGCACAATATGAATTAATAAAATCCCGAGGGGGCAATTCATTTTTGGAATTAAGTATTCCAAGATGTGCCATTAAACTCAAACAAGGCACTGGAAGATTGATACGCAATTCACACCAAAAAGGAATCATCGTAATCTGCGATCCACGGATTCAGAAGCCTTGGGGAAAAATTATAAAGAACACCTTACCAGAAATGCCCTGGACAGATAACTTGGATTCAATAGATTCCTACTTATGTGTGGGGTAATAAGGAGGTCGATAAAATGTCATATCAAGACATCATTGACAACAAGATTTGTGAAATCTGCGGTGAATACGCTGAAAAGGGTCATCATCGCCACCATATACGGCATAGAGTCGGTAATCATAAAGAAATAGATCTGGACATCAAGGAAAACCTTATCTGTTTATGCTGGAAATGCCATACCAAAGTACATAATGGCAATATTAAGCGCTGGCAGTTAATTGAAATAGCAGCTCGTCGTGAAGGGATTACTCCAAGAGATATTTGTGAGGCCATTGGCCTTTTGGTAGATAAAGTGATGCCCAATGATTATATATTTAAGGATGAGAGTAATCCGTTATTTGGGCGCAGCCTTGAGGACGTAGCTCAAGAGTATGCTTGTTATGACGAAGTTGAATCAGCGGCAATTTGGGCGAAAGCCGAAATACTATACTACATAGTCGAAAACATGAAGAAAAATGGTGGTAAACTCAATGAGATATATAAGAAAATATCTCCTTGTGTAGGATGTGCGCCAGAGACCATTAAAGTTAGAGTTAGAACCTTTCAGGCATTTCCTGAACCCCATATGAGGGCGCAGGACAAGTCTTTTACCATTCATCGCATAGCGGCCGCTACCGAAGAACCTGAAAAATGGTTAGATGCGGCCTGTGCAAATGATTATTCCACTAGACAGCTCTCGGAAGCGATAACCGCCGAGAAGGGCAGTAAGAACGGAGTTATCAAGGATGCTACTGAGGCAAAAGCCGCAAGAGCAGTACGAATGGTTAAAGAAGTTTTAGAATATGGAAACGAACCGGCTGTTTGGTTGCGTGAGCAGCTAGGCCAACTTTTGGAGGAGACTGAACATGATCACATTACACGTATCGCATAAACAGGAACCAGAGGATGTAATCAAAATCGCCAAAGGGTTTCTTCAAAAAAACATGTCTGTAACCTTAAAACCAACCAATTCCAAGGCATCCAAGCAGATACTACAGGAAATCGAGATGCAAGGAATTGAGCAAGTTGATATTCATAGAAGGCAAATACATATTAGGCCATAGGAGAGAAGTATGCTAATTACTCGGGCAGAATCTGGATTAGCTAGATTAGATTTTCAATACAACACCATATTGGTTAAAAGGGTAAAAAAGATCCCTGGAAAACGCTTTAACCCTCACCCATTGGGTGGTTATTGGACAGCCCCTATAGATGGTCTTAAAAAGGCTGTGCAAAACAGGGTACTAAGTCCAGGTTATTTATGGCCAGAGTTATTGAGCATTGTCCCTAATAACTTATTTAATAGCCTATCGGTAGAAGTGAAAGCCGATAGGCTACGAATTAAAGGTGGAGAAAATATTGAAACGCTCTTAAAATCATTATTTGATCTTTGCTCCTATGAATATGAGATAGAAAAAGAGTCTGCCATAGGCAGCCTTGTGAAAATTTATCAAACAGGTGAAGCATTTATTGTAGTATTCCCTAAAGGTTTATATAAAAGAATTACTTCATTTCTACGGTATTTTCAGTTTGCCTTCTACAAGGAGTATGACGATATAGTTCAACCGGAACCAACATTAGAACTGTCACTTCACGGCTTTACCCCCAGGTCATACCAGCAAAAGGCCTGTTCAATGATAATGAACGGGGATATTCCCAATCGTGCTACGCTGGTTATGGCCACTGGTGCAGGTAAAACTATTTTAAGTGCCACAATAACCTCTCAAATAAAGGTTCCTACTATATTTTATACATATTCACTTGATCTCTTAGAGCAAACTGTTCGAGTGTATGAAGAAGCATTAGGCGTTAAGATCGGAAAAATAGGTGGAAGAAGTTTTTCTATAGAACCGATCACTGTGGCTTCAATACAAACTGTATATAGCTGCATTGGTAAGACTGACAAGCGAGCTGTAAAACTTTTTGATTACCTTTCAACTGTTAAAGCCCAATTTATAGATGAAGGACATATGTTAGGGGCTGAAACCATTTATGCAGTAGCCGGCCTGACTGACCCGTATTATTCCTATGCTTTGACCGCAACACCCTACAGGGAAGACGGGAAGGAAATCTATATCGAAGCTGCATCTGGTCCTTCGGTTGAGTTAATTACCGAAGAAGAATTGATGCAAGGAGGATACATCCTTCCAGTTGAGGTTGAAATATACCCTATTAAACATTACCCAACAAGAGTCAAAAGATATAAAGCATTATACGATAAGGAAATCGTCGATCATTGGGAGCGCACCCGCAGTGTGGTCAAAGCTGCCAGAAAGTACGCCGATAAACAGGTTATTATTCTGGTTAAAGATATCGTTCACGGAAATAAGTTCTCTGAGTTATTAAGGGCTCCGTTTGTACATGGGAATACACCTTCTAAAGAACGAACGGAAGCACTGCAAGACTTCAAGGATAAGAAATTCAACTTACTTATTGCCAGTTCAATACTTAAACAGGGGGTGGATATTCCAGAAGCAGAAGTATTAATACTGGCTCATGGTGGAGCAAGCTACGTTGAGTTGATACAAAAGGTTGGCCGGGTAAGGCGCCCAGCTTCAGGGAAAAAGGCCGGCATAGTGGTAGACTTTTACGACGAAATTCAACCTCTGAAGGAAGATGACGTATTTAGGGCTCAATCACAAAAACGGATAGCATTTTACCAAGAGAAAGATTATAGAATTACATTCCATGGAGAGGGCGTGGTCAGTCATTGAGATTGATATTGTAAATTATCTAAGCAATAACCCTATGCTCATTGTCGTAGGAGCAGTAGCAGCCATAATAGGTATTCGATTATTGCGATTTTCTCTCAAGATCGCCGGCGCAGCCCTAATTGTTTTGGCTGTTATTTATTTTGCCAAAATATTATTTTAGGAGGATTTCTTATGAAAAATACCATTAGAAAGATCAAGGACAAAATCATTGGTGCTATGGTTTTAGCTATGACTTTCATTTACACCAACCCAGCATTAGCTGCAGTAACAGAAGTAAACGCAGAGAGCTTTAACACAAAATTATTGTCAATTATCGAAAAGTACCTCCAACCATTGGGCGGCACAATAATTCTAATTGCCATAATTATTGGTGGAGTAAAACTGTTAATAAGTGCCTATTCTCCTGATAAACGCAAGGAAACTATGGGTGGCCTGGGGTACGTTTTACTTGGAGCTATTTTTGTCGGTGGAGCCATGTTCTTTGCGGGTGTATTCCTGGGATTAGGACAGTCTTTCGATCAGTAGGAGGTTTCTATGACAGAATTTATAATGCCCTTGGATATTACCGGGGAAGATAAGATGATTGGCGGGGTGTTATCGCTCCGCCAAATTGCATATTTAGGCGTTGCCTTTATTGTGATATTTTTCTTTAGTTCGTTATCTATACCAGTAATAGCGAGATTAATAGGCGACGTGTTTATATTGACTGTGGCAGCAGCACTAGCCTTTATCAAAATCGATCAATTTCCCAATACGTCAACTGGTATTAG
>JGI24708J26588_10002617_pt1 | contig 13526 bp, 11 predicted proteins | sample BioPla1DNA2_FD_26588 | JGI IMG/M metagenome (IMG submission 26588) | reverse complement strand
CGACAATTGATAAGTGCAACGTGAGCGAAGAAACGAAGTTTCTGAGCTCGCTAATCTGCGCCAAGCAGCAGTCAATACGAGTAGGAGGATTTACTTAAGCTTGCTCGAGTAAATCATCATACGACAATTGATAAGTGCATACGTGTATCCTAATCTGCGCAAGCAGCGTCAATTGGAGTAGGAGGATTTACTTAAGCTTGCTCGAGTAAATCATCATACGAGGATTGATAAGTGCATATATATACCCTAATCTGCGCATCTACATAATTGAATATTTCTGGTAAATCCTGTGAATGATTTTAGTAGGTATTCCGGATTTGGAGGAGAATATGTTAAATAACAGAAAAATCAGACTAATGACAAGATTAGCTGTATTTGAAAGCAAAGAGGGAAAGGAAGACATCCGTCTGAGCAAATATTACAAAACGGACTATATTAGATATCAAGTGTTAAAATCAATCCTTAGCACTACGGTGGGTTATCTATTACTTCTAGTTTTGGTTTTCTTATATAAGTCAGAATATATCATTAAAAATGCAGTTTCTCTAGATTACAAGACGATTGGATCCTATGTCTTAGGAATCTATATTATTCTGATAACCGTATATGGATTGGGATCCCTTGCATGGTTTTCCTTTAAATATGATGCATCAAGAAAGAAACTGACTCGGTATTTTAGACTTCTAAAACGTATGAAAAAAATATACAAGGAAGAGATGCCTGAGTAATAAGTTTAGGAGGATTATAAAAATGATGCCCTTACTTGAATTTAGAGAACGTGTTAAAAAAGTCTATCAGAAAAATGATATATTTTTAATTCCATTGATGAAGTTTATTTTCGCTTTTATTGCTTTCCAAGTAATAAATAGTGAAATTGGGTACGATGGAAAGATAAAATCATTACTGGTTGTATTGGTGATGTCGCTACTTAGTGCATTTACACCTTCCGCAATAATGGTGCTACTGGCAGCGGGGGCAGCGATTCTGCATGTCTATTCGGTATCACCAATTCTATCAATTTTAATTTTGATTATTATGATGGTATTATACCTTTTATTCGCTAGGTATACACCAAGACTTGGATACGTTGTTCTTGCAGTACCAATTTTATATATTTTAAAGATACCATTTATTGTTCCGATTTTACTTGGAATTATATCAACTCCATTGGCTATTATACCGATGAGCTGCGGAGTTATTCTGTATTATGTATTTCAGGTTATTAAGACGGCAATAACTATGCAGATTAATATGACAGTAGAGGATATTCTTCTAGTATATACTTATGTAATTGATAATTTGATAAGCAATAAGCAAATGATTATGACTGTGGTTATTTTCGCGCTTATTCTTTTAGTAACTTATTTTGTAAGAAGAATGCGATTTGATTATGCATTTGAAATATCAGTTGTAGCAGGAGCGTTAACTGGACTTCTTGGATTTTTATTAAGTTATCTGTTTCTGGGTAAATCTAATCAGATATTTAGTATGATCTTAGGTATCATAGCATCCGGAGTTATTGCATTTGTAGTTAATTTCTTTAAAGTAACCTTAAATTATTCCGGGACTGAGCGTGTACAATTTGAAGATGATGCATACTATTACTACGTAAAAGCTGTACCTAAGGTGACCGTAACAGCGCCACATAGGAACGTAAAACATATCAATGCAAAAAACGGAGACATGAGCAGTCAATCACTGCATTCGGAATGGAATGATACGGATGCCGATGAATATGATGAAGATGAGGATACCTATCCAGAAAATCAAGAATTCACATTTAATAGAAGACCTATCCATCGCGATCGAGATAGCGATCTTTAATTGGATAGGTAAACTACAGGGATGATTATGTAAAGCTTTATTTTGCATAATCATCAGCTTTGCATAAGGGAGAAGCATATGGAGGCAATAAAGAATTTTATCAATAATTTGGTGTGGTTGTCCATTCCGGATATATACCCCACTGATATCATTGAGATTATTATATTGGCATTTATAATCTACCATTTGGTTAAATGGGTTAAGACTACTAGGGCTTGGTCGGTAGTTAAAGGATTAGTTGTCATTNTGATATTCTGGCTCTTTGCTGTCATTTTTGAATTAAATGTGATCCTGTGGATTATCTCAAATACAATTAGTGTTGGAATTATAGCAGTTATTATCGTATTTCAGCCGGAATTTAGAAAGGCCCTGGAACAATTAGGTCAGAAAAATATTATGAAAACGATTCTATATTTTGATGATTCTAGGGATAGGAATGAGAAATTTTCCGACCATACTGTTGATGAACTTATCCGCGCAACCTTTGAACTGGCAAAAACGAAAACAGGGGCGCTTATTGTCATAGAAGAAGATGTGTCATTATATGAATTTGAAAAAACGGGAATATGGATGGATAGTGTTATTAGCAGTGAACTTTTAATTAATATATTTGAACATAATACTCCTTTACATGATGGAGCAGTGATATTAAGAGGTGACCGGATTGCGGCGGCCACCTGCTATCTTCCTTTATCGGATAATATGCAATTAAGTAAGGATTTGGGTACCAGGCATCGTGCTGGAATAGGTATAAGCGAGGTATCTGATAGCCTAACGATTATTGTCTCTGAGGAGACTGGTAAGGTATCCATTGCTAAAGATGGAAAGCTTATACGCAATATAGACGGAGATTATCTTCGGTCGAAGCTTGTAATTGCTCAGAGGAAAACAAAGGAAACGAAAAAGTTGAAGTTATGGAGGGGAAGGTTTAAAAATGAAGGATAAGTTGATGAATAATTTCGGCTTAAAAATTCTCTCCGTAATTCTTGCAGCGATATTGTGGATTGCGATTACAAATATCGATGATCCAATAGGGTCAAAAGACTTTGATAATATGCCTGTAGAGATAATCAATGAAGATGTAATAACGGATTTAGGTAAGGTTTATGATATAATACAGGGTGAGACAATTGATTTTACTATAGAAGCGAGAAGATCGATTCGAGAAAATTTAAGAAGGTCTGATTTTGTGGTACAGGCTGACTTCACAGATCTTTCCGATGTGTATGCCGTTCCTATTAAGATTAGCTGTCCTCAATATGGGGATGCCGTGATCGTAAGTGAAGGCAAAGATCAGAGAATGAAGATAAGTCTGGAAGAATTAATTAGTGAAACTTTTAAAGTAAACATCGTGGAAAAAGGTGAGGCGGCAGAAGGTTATTTTGTAGGAGCCAAAACAGCTAACCCGAATATTATTACGGTTTCTGGTCCAAAGGCAAGGATTGAGCGTATCTCGGAAGTTATTGTAGAGGTAGATGTTACAGGTATCTCCGATTCCTTTCATTCCGTTGGATATCCGAAGGTGTTAGATGAGGAAGGCGAAGAAATGGATATTTCCTANTTTGACTTCAGCGAAAGCTATATTTCATTTAATATCGACCTATATAGAACCAAAGAGATTAACTTACAAGTAGACGCCACCGGAAAACCTGCAGAAGGTTATGTAATGACGGATATTGAGTATGAGCCTAAAAGAATTGAAGTAGCCGGTAAGGAAGAAGATATACGAAGGATAAGATATCTCGCGATTAAGCATCCAATAAATAATGCAACAGTAGATATTTCTGAAGAGATTAATCTTCAGGACGAATTGCCAGAAGGTATTGTTCTTGTTGATCAAGATAAAACAGCCGTAATTAATATCAAGATTGAGAAGATGAAAACTAAAGACATTACCATTTGGCCGGGAGATGTTGAATTTCGTAATAAATCCACTGATCTTAGTCTGAATATCTTAACAACTGGACCTTTAGTGGTAACGGTTACAGGCCCGGATGCAGAACTTGCAGTTATTAACAGAGACAGCTTAAGACCCTATATCGACATTGCCGAATATAGGGCCGGTACATATACGGAAACTTTTAAATTCGGGACATTGTCGAGAAATAGTAAAGTATCCGTTAGTCCAGAAATAAACTTTAACCTTACGCCACTTGGCTGATGATGTCTTTTGGATAGGAGGTATATCATGGTTCGCCGTAAATTGACGATTAATATCCCGGCAGGATTGCATTTAAGACCAATCAGTGTGCTATGTAGCCGTTCTATTGATTTTCAGTCTTCTATATCAATTAAAGTCGGGGATAAGACGGTCAATGCAAAAAGTGTATTAGGTGTATTGTCTGCTTGTGTAAAAAATGGAGACGAAATTGAGCTAATCTGCGATGGTCCTGATGAGGAAGAAGCGCTGGAGGTCCTAAGTAAAATGATAAATAGTGGCCTTGGCGATGAATTTATAAAAAAATAAAAATCAGGTTGCCAAAGAAAAATACGAATGATATAATATAAGTCATTATCATAAAATGAGAGCTAACTCTTCTTATGATAATGACTTTTTTATATCTGGCACGTTAGTAGTTTAAATTGATAAACTATTAAATTCCGTTTTCATATAATGAAATAAAATGGAATTATTAACGTAATACATAGCATAGAATTCACTTAAGATGTAGGATGGAAAATGAATATAGAAAGGATATGGTTTTATTGGGACTCGAGTAGATAGTAATACATTATTTATTATTAAAAAGTATAGTGTGATTTATCGACTCCAAAGTTTATATGATGTTCGTGTAAGGAATTAAGTAGTCACAAATCATATCAAATGGAGGATTAAGTTATGTTAAATTATAAAAGATATCAAAGAAATCCAGTTGTAAGTTTGCCGGATAGGCAATGGCCAAATAATCAGATTGAAAAAGCACCAATCTGGTGTAGTGTAGATTTGAGAGATGGTAACCAGGCATTAATCGAACCAATGGTAGTAGAGGAAAAAATTGAATTTTTCCAGATGCTAGTTAATCTTGGGTTTAAAGAGATTGAAGTAGGTTTTCCTTCCGCATCGCAGATTGAATATGACTTCTTAAGACAATTAGTGGATCGAAAGATGATTCCTGATGATGTCACTATTCAAGTACTTGTCCAATGTAGGGAGCATCTCTTAAAGAGAACATTTGAAGCATTGGTAGGGGTTAAAAGGGCAGTTGTTCATATCTACAACTCAACATCTACACTTCAGCGTGATGTTGTATTTCATATGAGTAAAGAGGAAATTAAGCAGATAGCAGTAGATGGGACTAATTTGGTTAAGGAATATGCTAAGGATTTTCCAGGAGAAATCATTCTTGAATATTCCCCAGAAAGCTTTACGGGTACCGAAGTAGATTATGCCTTAGAGGTATGTACTGCAGTTCAGGAAGCGTGGGGGCCAACACCAGAGAAAAAAATGATTATTAATCTACCTGCTACAGTGGAAATGAACACACCGAATGTTTATGCGGATCAGATAGAATGGATGAATAGACATCTTAAGAATAGAGAGAGTGTCATCCTAAGTGTACATCCACATAATGACCGGGGAACTGGTGTTGCAATTACAGAGTTGGCATTGATGGCTGGGGCTGACCGTGTAGAAGGGACTTTATTTGGTAATGGAGAAAGAACCGGTAATGTTGATATCTTAACGCTTGCTTATAATATGTTTTCCCAAGGAATCAATCCAGAGTTAAACATTGGTAATATTAATGAAATAATTGAAACTTATGAACGACTTTGTAAAATGAAAGTACATGAGCGTCACCCTTATGCAGGTAAATTAGTATTTACCGCATTCTCTGGTTCCCACCAGGATGCAATCAATAAAGGGTTGCAGGCAATGAAGGAACGCAATAGCAAGATTTGGCAAGTTCCTTATCTTCCTATTGACCCTGCGGATATTGGAAGACAGTATGAGCCAATTGTACGTATCAATAGCCAATCTGGCAAAGGCGGGGTTGCCTTTATTATGGAGAATTACTTTGGATTTAAGCTGCCTAAGGGCATGCATAAAGAGTTCGCTGACGTAATTCAAAGGCTATCCGAGAAGCAAGGTGAAGTCGCTCCGGATCAGATTATGAATGAGTTCAAAGTATGTTATCTAGATAAGAAGGAACCTTTACATTTTAGAAAATGTCGATTTGAAGACGTCATGGACTATGATGATCCTTATAATACAAAGGCACATATTTTATATACTATTGCTGGGGAGGAAAGGTCATTTGAAGAGGAAGGTAATGGACCAATTGATGCGGTTCAGCGAGGTCTTCAGAAGGAGCTTGGTATTCAAATTAAAATACTAGATTATACGGAGCATGCCTTGGGCGGCGGATCTAATGCGAAAGCAGCTGCCTACATCCATATGTTAGATGTTAAAACTGGCAATGCAACCTATGGCGTGGGAGTAAGTTCTAATATTACAAGAGCATCCATGAGGGCTATGTTTAGTGCATTAAATAGATTGAACTTAATAGAGTGTAATTAACATGATTAAAGTAAAGTTTCCTTAATTGTGTTTTTTGCTAGAAAATTATAGAATAAGCTGTTACATCCTTGTCACATAATAAGAGGTTTGTAACAGCTTTGCTTTTAAATAAACAGATTTCATTATTTTATCGTCTAAGTTATTGGAGGAACATTTTGTTAATCAATTATATATCCATGAAATGTGGTAAAACTATAGGATATAACTATGGAAACCTTAGTATAGTAGGGGTATTCTTGACTTGCTTTCCTTAAAATGCTATAATTCCCTTGCTGTGGTAACCGTAAGAATTTCCTAAATTATGGAGGTAAAGTAATGAAAATTAGTGTAATTATACCGTATCATAGGGGTGTAGATTATCTTCGGGATTGCCTTGACAGCTTAAAGGAACAATCTTACCGGGATTTTGAGGTTCTACTCGTCTGTGATCATGTATCCTCTGATGAATTGAGTCTTCTTAACGATTACACATCGGAATTGGATATCGAAGTTTATCATCTAACAGAGAAAACCGGTGTTGCTGCAGCCAGAAATCTAGGATTAGAGAAAGCTAGTGGAGACTATATATATTTTCTTGATAGTGATGATTATTTATATAACAATACTTTGGAAATCCTTGCAGAAGCAGCTGAGGATGGCGATGATATTATCTATGGTAAGAAAAAGCCTACTTGGTTTCATCGTTTTACCTATTTTGGTAGAAATCAAGTACAAGATACAGGTGATGGTGAAGAAGAGTCCGAGGATAATGAGAATGAAACTGGCGAATTAAATGCAGAAAACGATGGAGAAGATTCCAATAGTCAATCTGATGAAAATTCAGAAGATGATAGTGATGATAGTTCGGATGATAAAGAAGAATGGGATGATTCGGATAAAGAAGATGAAGAACATAAAAATCCTGCTGAAGAAGAGGAAGAGATTATTACACCGGAAGAGCTTGAAAAGCGCAGGCAATCAAAAATCCGTCAAGCCTATCGTATTTTAGTAAGTAAAAGAAAAGGGGTTCGTAACCTTTCTATTCTTAATATATTATTTAAACGAAGCTATATTGAAGAACACCAGCTTCGTTTCCAAGAAGAACTAAAGTATTTTTCTGATGCTCCATTTTTATTAGAAGCATTAGAAAATACGGATCGTTTTAAAAAATGTTTTGAAGCCTTATATGTGAAGAGAAAGCATAACGATCCGGTTAATTTTCCAGCGTTATCGCAGATGAAGGATCCTAATCGGTTTCCAGAGTTTGTTGACGTATATTATATCGCAACAGAAAGAATACCAAAGGATTCGGATTTGCGTAAACGGTTTGATAAAAAGTATATTGCATATTATGCCAAAACCTATGCACCAAGGTTAAAGCGCAGTAAGAATGATGCTTGGCGCAAGGAATATTTTGAGATGATGAGTGATATCGTCCGTGGTATGGATCCTGAAATTATTCGCGCTCAAAAGCGGTATAGGAAACGTATTATAAAAGCATTAATTCAGAAAGATGTAGAGAAATCCATTCGGATTGTTAAGGTGCATCTAGGGATTAAAAAAATCAAAAAGATTCTCAAAAGTAAGAAGGCATTTGCTAAGTTTCTATATATACATTCTTTCTTAAAGAAACCAGTGAAAGAGAATTGGATTATCTTTGAGAGCTTTTTTGGGAAGAATTATTCGGATAGCCCAAAGTATATCTATGAGTATCTAGCAAAGAATTATCCGAATAAATATCGTTTTATCTGGGTTATTAACAAGAAGTCAGACATACCTTATAAGCATAAGAAAATTAAACGCTTCAGCATTGGATACTACTATTATCTAGCAAGATGTAAGTATTGTGTATTTAATGGTAGACAGCCGGTTTGGGTTAAGAAAAGGGAAGGTAATGTATTCCTACAGACCTGGCACGGTACACCATTAAAGAAGCTGGTCTTTGATATTGATGATATCAGTTCTGCATCACCTAAATATAAGCAACAGGTGTATAAGCAGTCCCGTGTTTGGGATTATTTGATTGCTCCAAATGCATTTAGTAGTGAAAATTTCCGTAGATGTTTCATGTATGATAAGACGATGCTGGAGACTGGATATCCAAGAAATGATATTCTCCATGCACCTAATAGAGAACAAATTGCAGAACAGATAAAAGAAAATTTAAATATTCCAAAGGATAAGAAAGTTATCCTATATGCACCGACCTGGAGAGATGATGAGTTCTATGCGAAAGGCCAATATAAATTTGAACTGCATCTGAATTTGGATATGTTGCGTCGGGAATTGTCGGATGAATATGTTATTTTGCTACGTACCCACTATTTTATTGCAGATAGCATCGATGTCAGTGCTCTGGAAGGTTTCGCATATAATGTAAGTAAATATGACGATATTTCAGAGTTGTATCTGATTTCAGATATTTTAATAACCGATTACTCATCAGTTTTCTTTGATTATGCAAACTTAAAGAGACCTATGCTATTCTTTACCTATGATTTAGAAAAGTATCGAGATGTTCTTAGAGGTTTTTATTTTGATATTGAAAGAGAAGTTCCAGGACCCTTGTTATTTACATCTAAGGAAGTTGTGGATGCTATTATAAATATAGAAGATGTGAAGAAACAATATAGTCAAAGGTATGACGAATTTTACCAAAGATTTTGCGAATGGGAAGATGGACATGCAACAGAGAAAGTGGTAAAATCAGTGTTTGAAGTAGATAATTAACTGTTTTAATAGTCCTATCTAGAATTTATTGGGATTACAAGGTCTTGGGACTGTAGAAAAGCAGACGTGGAGGTTATTGTGAACAGAATATGGAGTAATTTTAAAAAGTACCGCTTTCTATTAGTTGAGCTGGTAAAGAAAGATATTAAATTAAAATACCGTCGTTCCTACCTGGGAATCCTTTGGACTTTGTTAGAACCTTTACTAACTACGGCCGTTCTGACTCTAGTATTTGGTAACCTACTAGGAAAAGGTGGCAGGACATTTCCGGTATATATTCTAACTGGTCGTCTGCTCTATACTTTCTTTTCTGGCTCTACAAAAGCAGCGATGAAGTCTATTCGTAAGAATAGTGGAATGATTAAAAAGGTTTATGTACCAAAGTATATTTATCCTTTTTCTACTGTGTTATCAAACTATGTTATATTTTTAATTTCTTTGGTGGTGTTATTTGGTGCAGCAATTGTTTTTGATATTAAACCGACCTGGCATATATTCCAGTCAATTATACCCTTATTCCTACTTTTAGTTTTAGCATTGGGAGCGGGTATGATTTTATCTACCTTGGCGGTATTCTTTAGGGATCTGGAATATCTATGGTCCGTTGCTTTAATGTTAGTCATGTACACTTGTGCGATATTCTATCATGTCGAGGATTTAAAACTTGGCAGCAGGGTTTGGATATTTAACTTTAATCCACTTTACTTAATCATATTGAATTTTAGAAATGCAGTGTTTGGGAAGCCAATGGATATGGAAGCGTTAATGATATCTGGAGCTTTTAGCTTTGCATCGCTTCTCTTTGGTATTATATTCTTCTACAAGCAGCAGGATAAATTTATAATGAACATATAATCAAGGGAAAGAAGGAAACCCGCTTGGTGGAACGGAGGCTCTTTTGAAAAAGGAAGTATTAAGGGTTGAAAATGTTGGTATGAAATTCAACCTTATGGAGAAAAAAGTTGATGATTTAAAAGATTATGTTATAAAATTTTTAAAAAGAGAGCTAAGATACCAGGAATTCTGGGCGCTTCGTGATATTTCCTTTACTTTAAATGAAGGGGATCGCCTAGGTATCTTAGGGCTAAATGGTGCTGGTAAAAGTACGCTGTTGAAAATTATTGCAGGGGTACTTAAGGCAACAGAAGGTGACATCTCCATTAAGGGAAAGATTGTTCCACTTCTGGAGCTGGGAGCTGGTTTTGATAAGCAATACACCGGTGCCGAGAATATCTATCTTTATGGAGCAGTATTGGGTTATTCAAAAGATTTTATACGGGAAAAGTATGATGAAATTGTGGAGTTTTCTGAGCTGGGAGATTTTATTGATGTACCGGTAAAAAATTATTCCTCCGGTATGAGGGCAAGATTGGGTTTCTCAATTGCAACTATTGTTGAACCGGAAATCTTAATTCTTGATGAAGTATTATCGGTAGGAGATGCAAAATTCCGTAAAAAAAGTGAAAAGAAGATTAAATCAATGTTCGACAAAGGTGTAACAGTTCTTTTTGTATCCCATTCTATTGAACAAGTTCGCCGCTTATGTGACCGTGCAATACTATTGGAAAAGGGTAGATTAGTGGCAAGCGGTTCGGTTAAGGAAGTTAGTCGGATCTATGAAGAGAAGATTAATTCATAATTTTCGTATATGCTTTGGATTAACAAATTGAATCAAGTAAAGGAGGAAAATCTTCCATAGGGGAAGATTAACGCAATATGAAAAAGGTTATTACTTATGGAACTTACGATTTATTACATGTTGGACATATTAATTTACTTAGGAGGGCTAGAGAGCTAGGAGATTATCTATTGGTAGTATTATCTTCCGATGAGTTTAATGCCATTAAGAATAAGAAAGCATACCACAGCTATGAGGATAGAAAAATAATTCTAGAATCCATCCGATATGTAGACAAGGTGATTCCTGAATATACATGGGAACAGAAGATTAAGGATGTCGTAGATAATGATATTGATATCTTTGTAATGGGAGATGATTGGAAGGGTAAGTTCGATTTTCTAAAGGAATATTGCGAAGTTGTATATCTACCTAGAACAGAAGGGATCTCTACAACAAAGATTAAAGAAGATCTTAATCTGAAGAAGGAATAATATCTTCATATATTCTTGCTGATATAGGTAAAAAAAAGCTGCAATTATTCAGAGAGGCTGGATGGGCTATGCTAGGGAAACTTGGTGCGTTAATTAAGAATTGTATAAAGAAAGTGATATTGCTTGGATATCATCTTTGTATTAAGATTTTTCCGGTGTGTAAGGATATAATTCTATTAGAGAGTAATCTGGGTAGAAATTATACAGGGAATCCAAGGGCAATATATGAGGAAATGGTTCGGCAAGGACTTGATAAAAAATATCGTTGTTATTTTATACTTGAAGATACAAGCACAAATATCCCAGGTGCAGCAAAAAAGGTGAAAAGGACAAGGTTTAAGTATTTCTTCTTATTTGCGAGAGCTGGTATCTGGATTTCGGATTCTCGTTTTCCAATGTATATTATAAAGCGCCCAAATTGTCATTATATACAGACTTGGCATGGTACTCCATTAAAGAAGCTAGCTTTGGATATGGATACTGTTTTCATGGCAGGGGAGTCTGGAATCGATATTTACAAGAAGAACTTTTATAATAATGCGCAAACTTGGGACTACCTTTTATCACAGAATCGATACTCTTCAGAAATTTTCCGTCGTGCTTTTGGATTTGAAAAGGATATTATAGAAATTGGTTATCCTAGAAATGATGTTTTATTTCAAAAGAATAATGCCAAAGATATTCGTAAGTTAAAGTTACAACTTGGATTGCCATTGGATAAAAAAATCATATTATATGCTCCTACCTGGCGTGATAATGAGTTCTATGGGCAAGGAAAGTATAAATTTAATCCTCCATTAGATTTTGCAAAAATGCAGGAGGAAATGGGCCAAGATTACTGTATGATTGTGAAATNTCATTATCTTGTTATGGATCAGATTGATTGGAGTCCTTATCAGGGCTTTATCTATTCCTATGATTTGAGCTATGATATTGCAAGCCTTTACTTAGTATCGGACCTTATGATAACCGATTATTCCTCCGTGATGTTTGATTATAATATATTACAACGCCCTATGTTCTTTTATTGCTATGATTTAGAGGAATATAAAGATACCCTTCGTGGGTTTTATTTTGATTTCTTAGAAGAGGCACCGGGGCCTGTAGTTTTAACAACAAAAGACCTTATTAAAGCAATAAAACAATATGATCCAGAGGTTTTTGCAGAAAAGCAAAAGGCATTTACAAGGAAGTATAACCATGTTGATGATGGGAATGCTTCTAAGAGAGTTATTGAACTTATCGAAGTCTTGCATCATGGAAGTGACACGTAGCTTTTCAATATGGAGATTTGTCACATGTGTAGTGAGAAAAAATAAGTTGTTCTTAAGAAAGGCATGGCTATTAATGTGAAAAAAACAATTGGTTATTATCTTTTTGCATTGGTATACTACATAAGTAGATTGCTTCCAGTTAAGAAGAAAAGAGTACTCTGTATAATGACCCATGATGATGGGGAAGGCAGTAATGTAAGCCTTGTTGCCAAGGCATTGCGAAAGGAGTCACAAGAATATTCTTTCGCATTTATTACCAAGAAAGACACAATGCTAGTAAAATCATTGGCCGACTGGCGCAAAACGCTTACTTTCTTTCTTATTAAGCCTTATCAAATGGCTAGAGCAGAAATAATTCTACTGGATAATATTTTCTTACCCTTTGCATACCTACGAAGGAGGAAAGGGACAAAGGTTGTTCAATTATGGCATGGTACCGGAACAATTAAAAAGTTTGGACAAGATGTTAATACAGGTAAATTGAAGCAATTAGAGAAAAGAGCTAATGCGAATATAACACATCTAATTGTAAACTCTCCAGCCATGAAAGAACTATATGCCGGTGCGTTTGGTGTAGAGAAGAGTTGCGTTTATCCGATCGGTTTGCCGAAGACAGATGAATTACTAAAGCGGATCCATAGGTTTCAACGGGAAAATAGAAATTCAGATAAGGAAGAAATCTATCAAAAATACAGAATTCCAGAGCAAACGAAGTTGGTTTTATACGCCCCAACCTTCCGGGATGATGAGGTAGACAATCCAAGAATAGAAAAGCAAGTAGAGGAAATAGTGGAAGGACTACCGGAAGGATATGTGATTGGTCTTCGCCTACATCCATTTGTAGCAAAAAACCTTGGTGACTTGCCTGTAGGAGATAGAGTTTATCAACTTTCTTTTGAGGATGATCTTAATACCCTATTAATGGCTGCGGATCTATTGATTACGGACTATTCATCCATAATATTTGAATATTGCCTAAGACTACGTCCGATGATATTCTTTGCTTATGATTATGAAGCGTTCTCGAAGCAAGGTAGGGGATTCTACTATCCTTATCAAAGCTATGTACCGGGTCCAGTTGCTTATAC
>JGI24708J26588_10002616_pt1 | contig 13532 bp, 9 predicted proteins | sample BioPla1DNA2_FD_26588 | JGI IMG/M metagenome (IMG submission 26588) | reverse complement strand
ATCCTATCATTTCCCTATTGTAATTTATCTCCTTAGATAAAGACTCAAAAATACAATCTATAGCATTTGGATTAACTCCTTTACCTACGGCCATTTTAATTATTATATCTTGTAATACAAGTCTACATTCTTTGTATTCTAAGGCTGTCTTATTACAAGGTATATTTATACATCTTTTTTTAGAAGGATAAACTAATACTTTTTTCACATTAGACTTTTTTAGAATATCTAATGTATATTCATTAATTAAGGTACCTTTACCCACTAATATATTTCCCTTTTCATCAAATATATCTTCTAGTATAATCTCTTTTTTTAAATCTTCTGTTAGGTACAATAAATTGTGTTTCAATATTTTCACCACTATCTAAGATTTTTCTTCATTAGTTAATATATGGCATATATTATCATATTTTTTCTAAATTTGTACCTTTACATTGGAAATTAGTAAAAAAAACCTATTAAATATATCCATTTATTCCCCTTATGGAGACTTCACCAGAAAATATTTCTTCTATATTTCCATTTTCTAATTCTACAATTAATTGTCCCCTATTGTCTATATCTAATGCTTTGCCTTTTTTTTCATTATTTCCTCTTATAATACGTATGTCTTTGCCTATTAATAGGGAATTTGCCCTAGAAATCTCTATGGATTTAGATATATCTCCTTCCTCCCTAAAGGGAATATATAGTTTTTCAAAATGATTTAGAATATTTCCTAATAATAATTTCCTATTAATTTTTTTACCTGTAAGGATTTTAAGAGATGTGGCTTTGTTCTCTAATTCTTTTGGAAAATCTTCTACTTCTAGATTTACATTTATGCCAATTCCCATAATACAGTAGTTAATAATATTTAGTTCACAACTCATTTCTGTCAATATACCACAAACTTTTTTATTTGCAATTATTATATCATTAGGCCATTTTATATAAGAATCTACACTTATATCCTTTAAACCCTGGTGAATAGCTGCTGCACCTATTAATGTTAATTTAGCCACCTCAGTAGGTTCTAAATTTGGCTTTAATATAATACTCATCCATATACCTTTACCCTTAGGGGAAGCCCAGTCTCTGCCTAATCTCCCTTTGCCTTTTGTTTGTTCCTCAGCAATAATTACAGTTCCCTCTGGTTCATTTAAGGCTATTTCTTTTGCCTTAATATTAGTAGAAGATAAACTTTGAAAATAGTGAATATTTCTTCCTATAAATTGTGTCTTTAAATACCCTTCTATTTCTGGATATGTAAGTATATCTGGACTAGATATTAGTCTATAACCTTTTCTAGGCTGAGATTCAATTTCATAGCCTTCCTCTTTTAATGTGTTTATATGTTTCCACACTGCTGAACGACTTACATTAAATTTTTCACTAATGGCTTCACCTGAAATATAAGCCTTTGAATTTTCCTTTAATATTTTTAGAATTTTCCCCTTCAAAAAATTACCTCCCATCTAGTAAAAAGATTATGCCAATTCAGGTATAAGTTTAATATAAAGTTAATATAAGAAAATAGCAGACTAATTAAGTCTGCCACTTAAAGTAAATCCTTTAATTCTCCTGTTATTTTATAGGGAACTTGAACTAATTCATTAAGATTTTTACTGCCAGTTAATAACATTAGCATTTTTAATTTATATATTAAATCTCCTAAATATTTATCACTGGCTTCAAAGCCATCTTTAACTAAATACTTTAATAACTCTCCAGATATGCCTACCATATTTGCACCTAATACTAAAGATTTAAATATATCAAGACTAGTTTTTATTCCACCAGAAGATATAATATTTAAATCTTTAGATATACTTCTACATTTAATTAAAGCTAATGCAGTAGGTATGCCCCAGGAGTATAAATCTTTAAAATCTATTTCATCATTTCTCCTATTTTCTATCTCTATAAAATTAGTTCCCCCTACACCTGATATATCTATATATCTAACTCCAATTTCATATAGTCTTTCTGCTACATTTTTACATATTCCAAAGCCAACTTCTTTCACAATAATAGGCTTTTCTATATTTAATACAATTTTTTCTATATTATTTAATATGCCTTTAAAATTCCTATCTCCTTCTTTCATAGCTAATTCTTGAGCTGGATTTAAATGAATTTGAATAGCATCCCCATCTATTAATTCCATGGCGTATTGGATTTCATCTAAACTAGCATGGCCACTTAAATTGGCTATAACTACACCTTCATTTCCCATTGTTTCACGAACTATTTTAAAAGAATCTTGGGTCTCTAGATTTTCTAAGGCTATGGTTTGTGATCCTACTGCCATGGGAATATTATATTTTTTAGCAAGATAAGACAAATCTCTATTTATTTCCCGGGAAAACTCTCCCCCACCAGTAATAGCATTTATCATTATGGGATAATCTACATTTTTCCCTAAAAATTTAGTACTAGTATCTATTTCATCAAAATTTAATTCAGGAAGAGAATTATGTTCTATATAAATATATTCAAACATTGTAGTATTTTTAAAATTAGATTTTAAATATTCTTCTATATGCTGTTTTTTTCTATCTTTTCTAAATATATCTTTTTTCATAAAACTTCCTATTCTCCTAATAAAAATTCCTCAAATAATTCCCTAGTTAATTTATTCATTTCAAATTCATCATAAATAAAATAAGATGTAGCTCCAATATATTCTCCGTCTCCAGGTAAAGTAGCTACTTTCATATTCTCTAAATCTATTTTATTTGCTGACATTGCTCCTTTAACAAATACATTCATAGGGATATTAGTATCTACATAGTCATAATAAACCTTAACCATTTTAGGTAGTGCTAGTACATTTTTAGGTTTTAAAACTTCCTTTAAAAACTGTTTCATAAATACTTGTTGGGCTTTAACCCTGCCTAAATCCCCTTCAGGATAGGATCTAAATCTTAAATACATTAAAGATTCTTCCCCATCTAGAATTTGTTCACCTGGGTCTAAATGTATATATGGATCTGGATGACGCATTTTTACAGGTACATCTATTGGAACTCCTCCAATAGCATTGACCATTTCTTTTACTGCCAAATAATCTACTGTTATATAATATTTTAAATCTACATTTAATAAATCCTTAACAGCCTTCATAGCCAAATAGGGACCTCCATAGGAATGGGCATGATTAATTTTTTCTTGATTTTTCCTGCCTCTTATGGTAGTTTTAGTGTCTCGTGGTATAGAAAGAAGGGTAATTTCTCCAGTTTCAAAATTATACTTTCCCAATACCATAGTATCTGTTCTAAGACCTGTTGGTTTATGGGCATTTTCTCCTTCAATTTTCAGTCTCTTGGTTTTTTCTACTCCACCTTCATAATCATTGTCGTCTACACCCATAAGTAGGACTAATATTTCATCTTGTCCCTTAAACTCCTCTTCCAAATCATCATTTTCACCTGCGGATATTACTGTATTCTCCCTTAGAAAATATTTCCCCACTACTGCAAAGGCTAAAGAAAAAATAACTAAGGATATAAAAAATGTAGTCCAAAATCTCTTTTTCATTTTTTTAACCTCCAATATATCTAACTATAAATTAAATAATACTAGATATAAGGGAAGTTTGCAATAAAAATAAGTTTACAATTTGGATACATTAACATTCCCTTTAATGTAAAATCTACATGGCCAATCCTTAGCCTCTTCAGCATAATCTATACCTATTCTTGTAGTTTCAACTATTTGAATTTCTTCATCATTTCCCTTTTCCAAATATAATCTATCTCCACATAAATCTTCTTCATTGAGATTTTTATCTATATTTAATGCAATACATAATTTTCCTGGTCCATTGGTTAAATTTTTCTTTTGATAATTAGATAATTTTTCATATCTTTTCCCAAAGCGATTTATAGCCATTTGCTCTATACCCTCTATAGGCTCAATGGCTCTTATTAAAACTGCCTCTGGAACACCTTCTTCTTTAGCTACTATATTAAAACAATAGTACATTCCATATATTAGATATACATATGAGGTACCAGGGGTCCCATACATAGGCATTACCCTTTTAGTTTTCTTACCTCCATAGGTATGAGCAGCTTTGTCATTTACTCCTAAATAAGCTTCTGTCTCTACTATTTTCCCTTTTAATATAGTATCCCCAGTATTATGTACAATAATTTTTCCTAACAAATCTTTAGCTAAAACTATGGTATCTTTCCTATAAAAATTCCTGTCTAATTTCATACTATCCTCCCTTATTCCAATGCACAATTCACAATGAATTATTGACAATTTTTAGAACATATCTCTAAGGTCTAGGATTTTTCCACTATGTATAACTATTGAATATATAGTGAAGAATCTTAGTTTTATGTAATTTAAAGTTCCTCTATGAATAACAGAGGCTCCTTTAGGAGCCCCCTTTTTTTCTAATTATTTAATAATAATTTTCTACCATGTCTAATAGTATATCCTTTTTTAAATCCTCTACCCTATTTTCTCCCAATAGATATTCAACTATTTTTAATGCAAAATATACTGCTACAGCTGGACCTCTTGCTGTAATAATATTTTCATCTTGAACTACTAAATCTTCTTTATATATGCCTTTTAATTCATCTTCAAATCCTGGATAGGAAGTTACTTCTTTTCCTTCTAATATTTCTGCTTTTTCTAAAACTATAGGCCCTGCACATATGGCTGCTATTAGTTTTTCATCTTGATTAAATTCCTTTACTAATTGAATAACTTTCTCATTATCTCTTAAATTAGTTGCTCCTGGCATACCTCCTGGAATAACTAAGCCATTATAGTCTTTAGTGTTTTCTAATTCATTTAATACTTTGTCAGCTTCTACAATTACTCCGTGGGCACCTTCTACTTTGTTTTCCCCTGTAATGGAACAAGTATCCACTACTATATCCATTCTCCTTAAATAGTCCACCACTGTTAATGCTTCCACTTCCTCAAAGCCTTCTGCTAAAAACAATAATATTTTTTTCACTTTACCCCTCCTTGTAGATATTTATATATATTATACCAATTATTTAGAAAAAATAAAAACCTTAGTCAAAGACTAAGGTCTTATTTGCTTCCTTCTAATTTAGCTATGGCTTCATTATGACATTCAGTTATTTTAGATAATACATTGTCATCTATTATATTATTGTTTTCTTCTATAATATCCTTGTATTTGCCAACTATTTCTCCAGTTATACTATCTTGAACTTTAGAAGTTTCTTTGTAACTAGCTAAAACATCCTCTTTAATTGCATTATTTTCATAATTATAAATTGGAGTATTATCTACCCCACTTAAATACAATTTTAAATAGGCACTATATAGTCTAAGTATTTCTTCGTCTCTTATACCTTCTGGATATTTTTTAATATGGTCTTCTACTTTTAACAATCTTTCTGCTAATTCATCAAAGCTAATGTAAAAAGCTGCATCTAGTACTGTAGGCTTATTAGAATCCATAGATTTAATATCTAAATAACTTTTCATTTCATCATTTAAATATTTATTATAATCTTTCATTGCTTCATAATCAATTATAGGATAAAAAGCTCCTTCCATAATAATTAATTTATATTTTCCAGCTGCCAGTTTTTCTAACAATTCCTTTAGACTTTCGTTTTTAATTCCCTCTAATTTGTTTATATCTAAAAACAATTTATCAGGTGAGTCTAAATTAAAACCTCCCTCCCATAGTCTTAATAGTTCACTTTGGTAATCTTCTACAAACATTTCATCTGTATATTTATCTGTATACTCAATTTGGGCCTCTTCTAATTCTACAATCATTTCTACTGCATCTTCTTTTTCTACTTTACTAATATTTTCATCTATGAATTTTACTAATATTATAGGCTCATTTTTGGACTTTAAAATATTTCTAAAATCCTTCATAATTTCATCCCTTGTATATTCAATGGATTCATTAACTTCTTCAATTTTATCTGTAGTTTCGTCTTTGGCTAGTTCTGGCTTTTCTGAACTACAACCTACTAGAGACACTAAAAATATTGAGACTATAATCAAAACTAAAATTATAGATTTTTCTTTCATATTTATTACCTCTTTCATTTTTTTATTATATATTATTATAATCATATATAGTGCTATATAGTCAATATACCAGTTTCCATCTTAAAAGTCTTTACAATTGAGTTACAATAAGAAATAATAGAATACAAGGAGGTGTAAAAAATGGAATATATTAAATTAATATTAAATAAGCAAAGGGCCTTCTTTAATCTAAATTCTACTAAAGATATAAGTTTTAGAAAAGAACAATTGAAAAAATTAAATAAAGTTATAGTTGACCATGAAAAAGATATAATAAATGCATTAAATAAAGATTTGGGAAAATCTGAATTTGAATCTTATTCCACTGAAATTGGAATGGTCTTAAGTGAAATTTCTTATGCTTTAAAGCATATTGATAATTGGACAAAGGTAGAAAAGGTAAAAACTCCAATGACTAATTTTAAATCTAAATCCTATATTTACCCAGAACCCTATGGAAATGTACTAATTATTTCCCCTTGGAATTATCCCTTCCAATTAACATTGCTTCCATTGGTAGGAGCCGTAGCTGCAGGAAATACTGCCATAATAAAACCATCTAGTTCCTCTATTCATACTAGTAAGATTATGGAGAAAATCATAAATGAAAATTTCCCTGAAGAATTTATCCATGTATTAGATGCAGAATCTAAAGAATCTAGAAAAGTACTAGATGAAAAATTTGACTATATTTTTTATACTGGCAGCCCATCTGTGGGAAAAATGGTTATGAAAAAAGCAGCTGAAAATTTAACTCCTATTACCTTAGAATTAGGTGGAAAATCCCCTTGTATAGTTGATAAAGAAGGAGATTTAGAATTGTTTGCTAAAAGGATTACTTGGGGAAAACTTCTAAATTCTGGGCAAACCTGTGTAGCCCCTGATTATTTATATGTCCATAAAGATATAAAAGAGGAATTTATTAAGTATTTAATAAAATATATTGAAGAATTTTATGGTAAGGATATGGAAAACAATGAGGATTATGTAAGGATAATTAATGAAAAACATTTTAATAGATTAAACAATCTCATAGATAGAGATAAAGTAATATATGGTGGAAATAGTGATTTAGAAAAACTATATATAGAACCTACAATAATGGACAATGTAAATTGGAACGATAAAGTTATGGCAGAAGAAATATTTGGTCCCATATTCCCCATATTAGAATATGATTCTATAGTAGAAGTAATAGAAGAAATAAAGAAAAGACCTAGACCCTTAGCATTATATATTTTCTCTACCAATGAGAAAATAATAGATAAAGTAATAAATAATATATCCTTTGGTGGTGGCTGTATTAATGATACAATAATGCATTTAACTAATCCCAATATGCCTTTTGGTGGTATAGGCAATAGTGGAATGGGGTCTTATCATGGAAAATACAGTTTTGACACTTTTACCCACTATAAAAGTATATCAAATAAAAGCCTTAGTCCAGATATAGAAATGAGATATCCCCCTTATAAAGGAAATTTAAAATGGGTAAAAAGATTTATGAAATAGTTATGAGCCTAAACAAAGACTCTGGATATATTAAAGTAAAAGTAGTGAAGAATCCCCTTTAGGGATTCTTCACTCTATATCTTATGCCTTCAATAATTTCTCTTTTTCATACTTTTGCCTTTCTTTTCTTTCGCGAACATTGTCGTGGGCTGTAGAAAGCATTAATTTTATTCTATTTAATTGATTTACTTCACTAGCACCTGGGTCATAATCTATGGCCACTATATTAGCTTGAGGATACAATTCCCTTACAGCTTTTATTACACCTTTACCAGTTATATGATTAGGTAAGCAACCGAAAGGTTGTGTACATATTATATTTTCTGCACCATGTTGAATTAATTCTAACATTTCTGCTGTAAGTAGCCAGCCTTCACCATATTGATTTCCTATGGATACTAATTTTTCTGCTTCAGTCACTAATTCTTCTACTGTTGAAGGTTCATAAAATCTTTTAGAATTTCTTAAAGCCTCTCTCATGGGCTTTCTATAGTATTCCATATATTTTATGGCAATATCTCCCCCTATTTTAGGCCATATACTTTTAGATAAATATTTATGTTTATAATCTGCATTATGACAGCAATACATTAGAAAATCTGTCAAATCTGAAGATACTGCCTCTGCACCTTCAGCTTCTAATATCTCTACTAAATTATTATTAGCCATAGGATGATATTTTACTAAAATTTCTCCTACAATTCCCACTCTAGGCTTAACTAAAGTTTCATCTATTTCCAATTCATCAAAATCTTTTACTATTTGATGAATATTTTCCACATATTCTTCCTTGTCTCCTACTTTTACAGCCTCTATACATTTTTCCATCCAATGTTCTGCCAATAAATTTGCGGAACCTTTAATCTTTTCATAAGGCCTTACTCTATATAATACTCTATTTAATAAGTCTCCATATATTACTGCCATCATTCCTTTTTTAGCCATGTCCATGGAATAAGTAAAACCTGGATTAGTTTCTATACCTTGTGCAGACACTGCAATTACAGGCACATGACCAAAACCTGCATCCTTTAAGGCTTTTCTTATAAATCCAATATAATTTGAAGCTCTACACACTCCCCCAGTTTGACTCATTAAAAGTGATACATTGTTTAAATCGTATTTTCCAGATTTTAATGCTACTATATATTGTCCTACTGTAATAATAGATGGATAACAAGCATCATTATTTACATATTTTAATCCTTCATCTATGGCATCTGGGTCTATAGCAGGTAGAAATTCTAAATTGTAGCCACAAGTATTTAGTGCTGCCTCCAATAAATAAAAATGAGTAGGTGCCATTTGGGGCACTAATATAGTGTGATTTTCTCTCATTTCCTTAGTGAATGCAACTTTTTCAATTCCTTCGTAGGTCTCTTTAGTTTCAAAATGCTTTTTCTCCCTTTCTTTAAGTGCTGCCTCTAGGGACCTTACTCTAATTTTTGCAGCTCCTAAATTACTAATTTCATCTATTTTAAGTACAGTATATATTTTCCCATAACCATGGAGAATTTCTTCTACTTGATCCGTTGTAACTGCATCTAAGCCACAGCCAAAAGAGTTTAATTGTATTAAATCTAAGTTCTCCTGATTAGCTACAAAAGTAGCAGCCCTATAGAGTCTAGAATGATATACCCACTGGTCCAATACTCTTAAAGGCCTTGCAGGTGTTGCTAAATGTGCTACAGAATCCTCTGTAAACACAGCCATTCCTAAAGATACAATTAATTCTGGTATACCGTGATTTATTTCAGGGTCTATATGATAAGGTCTACCAGCTAATACTATACCATGAATTCCTTCTTCTTCTATTAATTTTAAAGTTTCTTCTCCCTTTTTTTCTATATCCCTTTTATAATTCCCTAATTCTTCCCAAGCCTTATCTGTAGCTCTTTTTATTTCACGTCTAGGAATTTTAAAAATCTTTAATTCATCTCTAAGTCTTTTTTCCAAGCCTTTTTTATCGTCAAAGGATATAAAAGGATTTAAAAACAACACATCCTCATGCATTATTTCATCCACATTATGCTTTATTAATTCAGAGTATCCAATTACTACAGGACAATTTACATGATTATCCACATTTTCATCTTCTTTATTTTCATAAAATACAGCAGGGTAAAATATGAAATCTATATCTTTTTCAATTAAATCCATAATATGTCCATGGGATATTTTAGCTGGATAACATGCAGTTTCACTAGGTATAGAGGCTATGCCCTTTTCATATACTTCCCTAGTGGACTCCGTAGATAGTACTACTCTAAAACCTAAATCTGTAAAAAAGGTATGCCAGAAGGGATAGTTTTCATACATATTTAATACTCTAGGAATCCCCACTGTTCCACGGGTGGCTTCTTCTTCTGATAAGGATTCATAGTCAAATGTCCTCTTATATTTATATTCAAATAAATTTGGAATATTTTTTTCACTTTTTTTAATTCCAGCACCTTTTTCACATCTATTTCCTGTAATATATCTTTCCCCATCAGAAAATAGATTTATAGTAAGTAAGCAATTATTTCCACATCTACCACAATTGGCAGTTCGAGTTTTATAACTAAAATTATCTAATTCTTCTTTTTCCATAATACTAGATTCTTTTCCTTCGTATCTTTCTTTTGCTATTAAAGCTGCACCTAAGGCACCCATTAATCCAGGAATATCAGGTCTAACTACTTCTCTTTCTGATACTAGTTCAAAGGCTCTCAGTATAGCATCTCCATAAAAAGTTCCCCCTTGAACCACTATATTTTCACCTAAATCCTTAGGGTCTCTTACTTTAATTACTTTTTGAATTGCATTTCTTATTACTGAGTAAGACAAACCTGCTGCAATATCTCCAATAGTAGCCCCTTCTTTTTGTGCTTGTTTCACTTTAGAATTCATAAATACAGTACAACGGGAGCCTAAATCTACAGGATTTTCTGCCAATAAGCCCTCATTTAAAAAATCTTCCACAGACATATTTAATGAATGGGCAAAGGTTTCTAAAAAGGAACCACAACCTGAAGAACAAGCTTCATTTAGGAGTATACTGTCTATTACTCCGTCTTGAATTTTCATACATTTCATATCCTGCCCACCAATATCTAGTATAAAGTCCACCTCTGGTTGGAAAAAATGTGCTGCCTTATAATGGGCTATGGTTTCTACTTCACCTATATCAATATTTAATGCAGCTTTTATAAACTCCTCTCCATAACCTGTAACTGTGGAATAAGTAATTTTTTCTCCTTCTGGAAGTTTTTCATATATTTCTTTTAGTATTTCCACTGTTAATTCTAAAGGCTTACCTTTGTTATTTCCATAATAGGAATAAAGAATATTATTATCTTCATCTATGAGTATTGCCTTAGTAGTAGTAGAACCTGCATCTACTCCAAGAAATGCCTTACCTTTGTGTTCTTTAATATCTTTATAATTCATTTTATGGGTTATATGGTCTTCTCTAAAATTCTCTAATTCTTCTTCACTGGTAAATAAGGGTCTTATATTTCTAATTTCTGATTCAATAGTTATATTAGAGTCTAATGCCCTATTTTTTAATTCTTCAAAACTAATTGTCATCTCCTCTGTTGAAGCAACTGCTGCACCTATAGCTACAAATAATTGGGAATTCTCTGGAAATATTACTTCATCATCAGCTAATTCTAATGTTTCTATATATCTTTTTCTTAATTCAGGTAAAAAATGCAATGGTCCTCCTAAAAAGGCTACATTACCTTTTATTGGCCTACCACATGCTAGATTAGATATGGTTTGATTTACCACTGATTGAAAAACTGAAACTGCTATATCTTCTTTAGATACTCCTTGATTTATTAATGCCTGAATATCTGTTTTAGCAAATACTCCACATCTAGAAGCAATAGAATATACATCCTTATGATTAGCTGCCAATTCATTTAAACCCTCTGCATCTGTTTCTATTAGGGATGCCATTTGGTCTATAAATGCACCAGTTCCTCCAGCACAAATACTATTCATTCTTTGCTCTACATTCCCGTCAAAATAAATAATCTTTGCATCTTCTCCACCTAATTCAATTACCACATCAGTTTCTGGTATAAATTCCCTAATACCTGTAGTGGATGCAACCACTTCTTGAATAAAAGGTATATCTAACCATTTGTGAACAGAAAGTCCACCTGAGCCAGTAACCATAATAGTTGCACTTTCATTTTTAAATCTCTTATAAGCATCTAATATTACTTCCTGAACACTACTTCTAACATCAGAATAATGTCTTTTATAAGTACTATAAATTAGCTCATAAGACGAATTTAAGGCCACTAATTTAACCGTAGTGGAACCTACATCTAAACCTAAATGTATTCTTGCCATATTCTTACGCAGCTAAGCTGCTCTACCCCCTTATTTTATTCTAGGTAAATCTATTGAAATTGCTTTACATAATCTCATAATTTATATGAATTATAGCATAATCAATGATTTATTACAAATATTGTTAACATACTAATAATATTGATAATATATTATAATAATCTTGTATTTGACTATTATTTATCTCTATTTTTAGAGGCTACTATATAGTATATTATACTATATATTTAAAAACATAACTGCTTTTTATAATGAAATTTAAAATAAAACTAGCTCCCTAATAAAAAACTAATAAAGCTGATAGGTCTTCCTATCAGCTTATTTTATTGGCTATTTATTAATTTTATTTTATTAATTTAGATAAAGCTTTAAACTCAGGGGTTCCCGCCTTTTTAATTAAATCAAATAATACTGTTTCTGTATTTGTAATTATAGCCCCCATTTCTTTCATTAGCTCTAATCCATTCTTATAATTGTCTTCAGTTCTAGAGGACACTCCATCAGCTACTAAAAATACTTGATACCCTTCATTTAATAAATCCCTTGTAGTTTGAAATACACATATATGGGTTTCCATACCTGTAATTATTATTTTTCTCTTGCTATAAGTCTCTATAGCCTTCATTACATCATCAGTACAAGCATTAAATAATATTTTGTCAAAAATTTGAGCATCTCCTAAGTTTTCTTTTATTTCTTCTACTGTTGGTCCTAATCCTTTAGGATATTGTTCCGTTACTACTATAGGTAAATTTAAAGTTTTTGCTGTTTCAACTAAAATATTAGTGTTTTTAATTACTTCTTTTTTATTTCTTACAGCTGGTGCCAATCTTTCTTGAATATCGATTATTAGTAGCAAGGCATCTTCCCTATGTAAAGTAAATTTATCCATTTTTACCTCCTTCACCTATATAAGTTTTAGTTTTCCTTTACTTTAATTATACATTAAGTTTAATGTATATCTACTATATAACTATTCCACAATTTTAAGACTTAGTTTTAGAATTCTCAAAAACTTTAATTGGCACTAATATAATGTAAAAATTACAAAAAAAGATATATGCTTGGCATATATCTTTTTTATTTATTTGGTGGGCGATACAGGACTCGAACCTGTAACTTTCACCACGTCAAGATGACACTCTACCATTGAGTTAATCGCCCTTATGGTAGATATTATACACTATAATTCTATTTTNTGCAATATTTACTTCATCACCTCCCAAATAAAAAAGCCCAAAACTTTGGGCTTTTTTATTAGAAACAAAATACTACACATCTTCTCGGTATGCATATTACTTGACCTATTCGTAAATTATTTGGATCTATTCCTGGATTGGCATTTATAATTTCTTGTACAGGTATATTAAATTTCTGACTAATAGAAAATAGTGTATCTCCTGCCATTATAGTATAGTAAAATCCATTAGGACATGGTGGCATTGGAGGTGTTGGTGGCATTGCTTGTGGTATACATATTACCTGACCTATTTGCAAATTATTTGGATCTATTCCTGGATTGGCTCTAATAATTGCATCTACTGATACATTAAATCTTTGACTAAGGGTAAATAAAGTATCACCTGCTCTTATTGTGTATAAAAATCCATTGGGACATGGGGGAGTTGGTGGCA
>JGI24708J26588_10002615_pt1 | contig 13532 bp, 15 predicted proteins | sample BioPla1DNA2_FD_26588 | JGI IMG/M metagenome (IMG submission 26588) | reverse complement strand
GTTGATTTGTCAGCAGAACCGGCCGCATCCCCAACCATTGTAGTACCATTTACGATATTTCTTAAAAATAGCATAACTGGATATTGATCTGTGCTTAGATAAATCAAGCCATTAAACCAGTCATTCCAAAAAAATACGGCTACATACAAACCTACCGTTGCTAATGCAGGTGTCGACAATGGAACAATAATTTTAATTAATATACCAAAATAATCCAATCCATCAATTAAAGCTGCTTCTTCAAGTTCCTCAGGCAAAGATTTAAAAAAGTTTACTAAAATAATCAAATTAAATTGATTGATTGCAAATGGAATCAGCATTGCCCAAACAGTTCCAGTCAAGTGAAGTGAAGAAATAAGCAAATAGTTTGGAATCAATCCCCCGGAAAAGAACATTGAAATGATAACTAACTTCATTGCAAATTTTTGTCCTCTTAAATAGCTCTTGGATAATGGATAAGCAAATAAAGTAGTCATTACCAATGCAATTGATGTACCTACTACTGTATAAAAAATTGTGTTTCTGTAGGCATGAAAAAAGTTTGGATATTGAAATATTTGTCTATATGCTTCCATATTTATTCCAATAGGAAACAATGAAACTTGATTATTTATAATCGCTTTTGGGTCAGAAATAGAAATCGAAAACATGTAAATAAATGGAATCAAACATACAAGCAATACAAAAATCATTACAATATAAATAATAATATCCAAAACGATATCGGAGGTTGTTTTAAACTTTCTCATAATAACTGCTCCCTCCTAATAAATACCGTCACCGGTTATTTTTTTACTTAACGCATTAGAACTTGTTACTAAAATAACTCCTATGATCCCACTAAATAAACCAACAGCAGTAGCATATGAATAGTTTTGATTTGCAAGACCTGTTCTATAAACAAGTGTATCAATAATATCACTTACANCCGAATTAGAAGGAGTATACATCAATAAAACCTTTTCAAAACCTAAGCTTAATAGCCTGCCTACATTTAAAATAAGCATTACCATAACTGTGGGTAAAATAGAAGGTATTGTAATGTGAATAATTTGTTGAACACGAGAAGCTCCATCAATGCTAGCAGCTTCAAACAAGTCAATACTAATACCAGTAATAGCAGCTAAATAGATAATGGCGGTCCATCCTGTAAACTGCCATGTATCCGTTAATATATATATTGTTCTAAAGTATTGTGGCTCATTCATAAAGTAAATTGGCTCTATTCCAAAAATACTTGTTAAAAAGTTATTTAACATACCTGTACTTGGTGATAACAATTCTCCTAATATTGCTACAACTACTACTGTAGAAATAAACCTAGGCATATAAGATATTGTTTGTACAAATTTTTTAAACTTTAATGCCTTAACTTCATTTAACAGTACAGCAAATATTATCGGTATCGGAAAATTAATAATTAAGTTTCCTAATGAAAGTACAAGTGTATTTTTAAATGCACGCCAAAATGCTGAATCTTTAAATATTCTTTTAAAATAAGTAAAACCCACCCATCTAGTACCAAACGGACCCATTCCGGGCTGATATTTTCTAAATGCTAAAACATTTCCTAACATAGGTATATATTTAAACACAATAAAATATATAATAGGTAAAATCATCATAACATATAACTGCCAGTATTTTTTTATATGACGTTTTAATGGTTCATTTGTTTGTTCAGTAAGCTTAAACATATTTCTGCACCTCCACAGATATCTCTTTGGACATATTCATTCTTTATAACTTAAAATGCCCAGCCCTAACATATAGCCCATTATTCGCTATTAAGGCTGGACATTTATCAAAACTTATTTAATCATCGATTATTCAATAAGTTCTATTTTAAATTGTCATTATAAAGCTCGCAGAATTTTTCAATGTCTAAATCCTTCATTTCCTTTACATAAGCATCCCAATCTTTTTCAATGCTCTTTTTTCCCGTGATGAAAGCATCAATCCAAATTTCAAATTTATCTGCTAATGGAGTTTGAAGTGTACTAGCTTCTTCTGCTGTCATATCATCAAACAATGGCATTGGTGGAATTGATTGAATAACATCGCCCATTGCTTCAACTTCTGCATTAATGCGAGCATAGTTTTCATCGTACTTAGTCATTTCTCGTTTATTAATCCATACCATTTGTGTAACATCGGAACCACAACCATATTCAACTTGCATTGTTTTATAAATGCCATTCGGTGAATTTTTAATACCNTCAGCATAATTAATTTTATCACCNTTCATTGTATAAGTTATACCTTCAACCCCTAAACACCATAATTTAGCATTGTCTTCAGAATAGAACATTTCATCAATTGTTTTTACAAGGCGGTCAAAATCAGTACGTTTTGCAGTGCTTGAAGGGAACATAATGCCTGCGCCTGTACGATTCTTTTGTTGGTGATGTGCACCCGCTGGGCCCTCTAAAGCTGGATACATTTGTAGATCAAAACCTTCAATTGTAGAAGCTCCTTCTAAACCGCCGATTTGGTCGTAGTATGCATATGTTGCCATTGATTTTCCTGTAGCCATTTTTTGTGCCCACTTATCACCGTCAATTGGATCAGCCATTTCAGGATCTAATAGACCTTCTTTATATAACTTAGCAAGATAAGAAACATATTGCTTATATTCATCACTAATGGCACCAGAGAAGTATTTTTGTTGTTTATAGTTCCAACTTAATACTTTGCTTCCGCCTGCACCATTTTTACCAACGCTAATTCCAAATGATGGCATTGACATACGAAATAGTACACGAGGACCAGCAAGGATTGTAAGCGGATATGAATCCGGATTTTTGTCTTTAAATACTTTTAAAACATTGTATAATTCATCAAATGTTTTTGGAGCAGCTAAATTATATTTCTTTAAAAGATCATCACGAATAATTAAACCGCCATCATAGAATGGAACATCAAACAAAGATGGTAAATAGTAACGCTTACCGTCTTTTAGGTTTAATCGTTCAACGTCTTTTTCCAATCCAAATTCTTTAACACGGGCATTAAAGTTTGGTGTTAAATTGGAATAATCACTAATAGGAACGATGGCACCGTTTAATGCAAGAGATGCATTCTCACCAGTTGTCGATTGGTATAAAATAACATCAGGAGCATTGTTGCCTGTATTAAGTGCTAATGAAACTTTAGTAGAATAATCAGCAATAGGAATAACTTCAAATTTAATTTTTGCATTTACTCTCTTTTGGATTTCTTGGATTGTCAGCCAATCGTCTTTAAATGGCAAAGTCGCATTGTCAGAATAATACATGGAGAAAGATATTGGTTCGTTAGAAATTTCGCTGGAAGGTGTGGTTGACGCTGTTCCTTCAGGTGTTGAAGAAGTATTGCCTTTACTACTGCAGCCAGAAAAGACTGATACAGCCATAGCAACTGCACAAATAACAGCAAGGGTTTTCTTAAATTTCATTGATTTTCCTCCTTGAAACAAATCCACCCTTTGAAATATTATTTCATAGAATAAAATTTGTTTTGAATTTTTGTTCCCATAGCTTTATATTACCATTATTTTCCCAAATGTCAATAGAAAATATGGATTTCATTAATTTTTTTTATTATTTTTTTTAATATATTGCTTTTATTTCCATTCACTAAAAACTTTTTAACCAATAATAAATAATCATCTGTATTCCAATTTATTCATTTTTACTATAATCATGACACATATATGACAAAATAATAAATGCTACGTCTACATCCCTTAAAGATATAGATGATCGTGTGTTTTTTCGTCTGAATATTCCATTAAACTATATAATAGTGTATACTTTTAAATAAGAAAGCAATGAATAACAATCAAATTTCAAAGGAGGAGATTTTCAGCATGAAAATACTGGTGTTTTTAGCAGAAGGCTTTGAAGAAGTGGAAGCTCTTACTGTCGTAGATTACCTAAGAAGAAAAGACATTACTGTAGATATGGTATCCATTACAAAAGAAAAAAAAGTCAAAGGTGCTCATAATATTATTGTTATGGCAGATAAGGTGATTTCTGATATTAAAACAGTGGATTCCTATGATGGTGCCGTCATTCCTGGTGGATTACCGGGAGCTACTAACCTTAGAGATCATGAAGCAGTTATCCATACGATAAAAGCATTAAACGAAAAAAACAAATTGGTAGCTGCCATTTGTGCTGGTCCCATTGTTCTTGAAAAAGCTGGAATCATTAAAGGAAAAAAGGTTACCTCCTATCCTGGATTTGAAGAAGAATTAAAGGAAGGAAACTATGTAGAACAAGGTGTAGCACGAGATGGAAATATGATAACAGCTAGAGGACCTGCTTTAGCCGTAGACTTTGCCATAGCGATCATTGACTATTTATTAGGAAAAGAAAAGGCAAACGAATTAAAGACAAGTATATTATATTCATAATATGAAATTCATAAATAAGTTCTATGGTTGAAGATGTTATTGGCATTGAACAGAAGATATTTGGAATATGAATAAATCCTCGACAAAGACTTTTTAAAAGTCTTTGTCGAGGATTTCGGTTCCTATTTTTTAAAATTGAGGCTATGGATATCACTATTTTAATTTTATATTCGTTACTTGATTCAAGTGATCTTTTTTATAATATTCAATACTTATTTCATCATTCACTTTAAGAAATGGTAATTGGGCTGATATTCCAATATTTGCTATAAATATATCATTGTGAGTATCTACTATAAAATAATAATGAGTATTACCATTAATAACAACAGATTGAATACTAGTGATTTTTCCTTTTGTATTAAAAAATTCAGTTGGTTCAATATTTTTTTCAAAGGAGTCATTGGTTATATCTTTGCCCATATGAGCACTTACAACATTATTTACTGTTGTAGCAACGGATACTTGTTGATAGTTTTGTGCATCAACTAATGCATACATCTTAACAAGCCCAGCTTCATCTTTTAAAGACATGAAATAGGTTGGTTTGCTATCTATATTTAATAATATTGGAAAAGTTGATTTATATCCTTTTTCTTGCACTGCTCCTTCTGCACTTTCCATAGCTGAAAATTCTTCTGCTGATGACATTTTATAAAATGTAGTCTCTTTTGTTCTTAAATTTACAAGTACAAAGCCCACATTGGATTCATCCGTTCCTATGGATGTCATACCTGTATACAAGTAAACGTCATCATCAATTGCTAAATAATTATATCCTTCTGTTGTTTGTAATACACCCTTTTGAGCAAATAAAGAATTTAAAAATCCTAATTGAAATTTACCATTCCAATTTAGTTGTTGGATGATTTCATCAGCATCATAAATTCGATCTACCCATTTAGGCACATCTTGAATCTTATATTTTGTAGTTTCTCCATTTGTTGCATTGGTTAATATAACTTCTTTTACATCCAATCCTCCAAAAAAGCCTATGGTATTCTGATATACTGGTGCTATCCAATAAGGGGTTCCCTCTTCATCAATTTCAAAATTAACTTCAAAAAACATGTCTTTAGGATACTTTTGCCTTAAGTGTCTATAAATATCTCTAGAAAATTTATCTGATTTAGAATATTTTATATTGTTGTCAAGTTTTTTTAACTCTACTTTACCATCAATCATATTTACTATGATATAATTTGGTATTCCTTCATTTTTGTTCCCAATCCATTTTAAAAACCCATTATACTCAAGTGGAGTAACTCTTACTGGTTTATCCTCATAATTAATTTGAGTATAACTATCAGATACATTATATTGAGAAACTAAATCTAACATCTCTCCCATTTTTCTACTACCTAATCTTTGCGCTGTATCTCTATCAACTGTAGGCACTTGTTCAAATGAAACTTCTTTAATGTCTTCTTCAAAAGAACCGTTTTCTTTTATAATTAAATTTGCATATTTTGTTGAATGAAACATGGTTGCAGAAAACATTCTTAATAAGAGTAATAAAAGAAACAACGTTGCCGGCAGGATGAAAAATTGATAATATTTTTTATTAAAGATGCTTAGAAGAAATAATGCATATACCAAAGTAATGATAATATATATCCAAAATCCAAAGGAATGCAAGTTAATGGCTGGTAAAAAAATATACCATAAAATAAAAGCCAGTAAAGGAATGGAAAATAACATTACCACTTTAGAAAAGTTTATTTTCTTTTTCATATAATTTTGCCCCCTGTATTAATCTGTTGTCAATTTCTTTGTCATATATTTATCATACCTAAGTTTTGAATATATATCAACATGAAATCCATTTATAAGCTTATGGATTAAAACAAATCTTTTTTATATTTTTGTTTATTTATATTTTACTATGTTTTTTATGAGTCAAAAAAGTAAGGTCCGTAGTAGATTCCAATATATATTTTCTTTCAGAAGAGTCTATTAAAGACCTTATTAAAGAAGAATATATTTTCTTTCAGAAAAACTGAAAGCTGGATTCTATTTACGAACCTTACATTATTATTATGGGAATAATTAAAAATATTATACATTTTATATCCCTTTATATCTTAATAATTCTCTATTGATATTACTCTAGGATTTTGCCATCTGTCGAAATCATTACAATTTGCCAAGGTATGAATTTTCCACTAACCTGTAGAGCATTTTTAATGGCATATTCAATTCCTCCGCAGCAAGGTACTTCCATACGAACAACCGTCACACTTTTGATGTTGTTATAACGAATAATTTCCGTTAGTTTTTTAGTATAGTCTACATCATCTAACTTAGGACAGCCAATCAATGTGATTTTATTCCGGATAAAATCATGATGGAAGTTTCCATAAGCATAGGCTGTGCAATCTGCAGCAATTAACAAATGAGCATTTTCAAAATAGGATGCATTAATTGGAGCTAGTTTAATCTGCACTGGCCATTGACAAAGCTGCGAAGAAACAGAAAAAGACGAAATAGGTTCATTCTCATGATTTCTGTCAAAGTGTCTTGAATGAGTTCCTGGACATCCACAAGGAATTGTCCTCTCTTCTTCCTGTATCTTTTTTATTTTGTTCTGTTTCACAGCCTGCTCATCATAAGCAGCTGCTTCACGCTCTACAAAAGTGATCGCACCAGTAGGACAAACAGGTAAACAATCACCCAATCCGTCACAATAATCATCACGCAAAAGTTTTGCCTTACCATTCACCATACCAATTGCTCCTTCATGACAAGCTTCTGCACACAACGTACAACCATTACATTTTTCTTCATCGATATGAATAATCTTTCGGATCATATCCGTATCCTCCTTTTGTTTATTGCTTGAAGTTACGGACTTATCTTACTACAATAATTTCAGTATGTCTGTTGTTATAACAACGAAAATGAAAAAACAAAACAATGATATACACTCTGTATGATAGTAGCATAAATTTGCAGCTTAGTTTCAGTAGCATTGTTTTATAGCTTATAATGTAATATATTGAATTAGGAGGAGGAACAATGAAAATTAAATTACAGGAAAATAGTAATCAAAAAGAACTTGAAATATTCATTAAATGTTCGCGTATTGACAAAAAGGTCAAGTGTATTGTTTCACTTGTGAAATCTGTTGACAATACCATCAAATGCAGTTCGAACAACCAAGAGTTTTGGATTGATGCTTCCCGTATTTATTATATTGAAAGTGTTGATAAAAAGACATTTGTCTATTGTGAAAAATCTGTATACCGTACAGAGTTTCGTTTATATCAGTTAATGGAACAACTTAGTTCTTCAGACTTTGTACAAATTAACAAATCGTGTATTTTAAATATGAATATGTTGGAAAGCATTCTCCCTTTAATCAATAGCCGTTTGGAAGCTACTCTTATAAATGGGGAGCGGCTATGTGTTACTCGTAGGTATCTTCAAGATATTAAATCTAAATTACAGGAGAGGTAATAAGATGAAAAAATTACTAACAAAGATATTAGCTACAACAGGGCTAACTTTAATTACGCTAGCTACTATTGCTAGTCTATGTGGTGGAAAATTTTTGTTTATCAGCAGTGTCTATCAGTCTCTTGCTGTAAATGTGATTATTTATTTGGGATTAAATATTATCCAAAATATTGAAAGTGAATATTTTATCATTGACGTGTTTCGTGACGTTACTTTTATACTCTTTATACTCATTTCTGCTGGTTATCTTTTTGACTGGTACAAAAGTACTCCTCTTTGGGTGGTTATTATTATGAGTGTAATCATATATGTTATAAGTTGTTTTATCAATATAGTAAAAGTTACCGATGATATTGCATTTATTAACAATCAGTTAGAAATAAATAAAAAGAAAGATTAGGGGATGAAAACCTTTATGTCAAAAATATTGGCATCACAAAATATAACAAAGATATTTAACAAAAAAGAACAAGTTTTAAAAGGCATTTCTTTAGAAATTGAAGAAGAAACTTTTACCACAATTTTGGGCCCCAGCGGCTCCGGTAAGTCAACTCTTTTAAATATATTATCAGGGTTATTAAAACCGACCTCTGGTAAAGTTTTGTATAAAGAAAAAGAAATATCGTCATTTACAGAACGTCAACTTGCGAACTGGAAGCGCAATGAAGTGGGCCATGTTTTTCAAAATTACATGCTGCTAAATAACCTGACAGCTAAAGAAAATATTAAAATAGGAGTACCTTCTCATTCTACATCACTACCATTTGATAGACCTTGATGAAGCAAACAGTAAAAAAGTTATAGAACTTCTACATAACTTAAAAAATACTTTTGGTATCAGCATTCTTTTTGTAACACATAATCTTCAAATTGCTGAAACCGCTGACAGGGTCATTACAATTAAAGATGGCTTGTTGTTTGACGACAAAATTAATACTAATCCAATATCTGCACGTGATATGGTTTGGGGGAGGTAAAATGATGTATTTATGTAAACAAATTACGAGAGAAATATTAAAAAACAAAATATTTATTTTTTTACTGTTTTTACTAAGCATATTTACTTCATTCATGTATTTTTTTGTCCGTTTTTCAATTGATGCTAATATGAAAGTATTAAATTCTTTATCTGTATTGAGCAAAAACCAATTACTTTATCAAAATGCGTTAAATTCAAATATAATTCTAGCTCAAAACTTTCTGATTGTTTTAACAGCATTGACATCTTTTGTATTTATCATGTTTTTTTACAGATTTTATAAATCAAACGGAAAACAAATCGGCTGTTTAAGAGCATTGGGGTATAAAAATAGTGTATTAAGAAATTATTTCGTAAGTTTTACGGCACTACTTTCTTTTATTGGATCCCTATTTGGCTTTATTTTTGGAAAATTAGGATCAAATATTCTTATAAACGCAAATAAACAATCCTATAATGTAACAGGTCTCATAAAAGGCATTAATTTTTCAAGTATTATCATTGGTTGGTTTGTTCCTATGACTATATTTTGTATTGTAACATTTTTTAGCTATCAATTCGTTGGACATATGGAAATTGGTAATTTAATTTCTGGCACAAGTAATAAAAGAGGATTTTCAAAATTATTAAAATTCGTAAACAGTTTCATCAAAATTCTGCCCATTAAAAATAAAATTCCTTATCGCATCGCTTTTAGAAAACCGATTTCAGTTTTACTTATTATTACTGCCATTATGGGATTTACTGTTATGTTTGTTATGGGGTATTCATTAAATATGATCAGCAAAAAAGTTTTTTTATCACAAACTGTTGGGCATAAATATCTATTTGATACACATTTTGCAAAATTTAAAACAAGTGATGAAGAAAAAAATAATGCTATGTATTATCTGAGTTACGATATTGTTGTTACATCTCCCAATGGCACAGAAGTGGAACAGCAAATTATCGGTATAGAACAAAATGATGGAATATTAGCACTTCAAAATAAAAATGGCGAACTACTTGCTCCTACTAAAGAAGATAGTGTTTATATCTCTCCTGCTTTAAATGAATTATATGGTTTTAATATTGGCGACAAAATTATGCTTATATTTAACAATAAAGATTATGCTTTGACAATTAAAGATATAGCCGATAATGCAAAACTAAAATCCGTTTATATATCAAAAACCAGCTAGCCCATATTTTAAACCTTCCAGAAAATGCCTACAATGGTGTGCTAAGTATAGAAAGAATATGGGATAATAAAGGCNCAACAACAACCTATGAACAAAAAATCACAGATCTTAAAAGAGATTTCGTATCCAATCGAAATAGTGCAATTATTAATCAAAGTATTGGCTGTATTGCTGGATATATTCTCCTTTTTTGGCTCTTTTGCTAAATTTTCAAGATAATATAAAAGATATGTTGATTTTACACCTAATGGGTTATGAACCTAAAGCAATAAAAAAATTATTGATTAATGTTTATAGACCTATTCTTGTGGTATCTTTCTTGCTAACACTTATACCAAGTATCATAATCGCTCAATGGGTACAAAAATCACTCTCCATTCAAACAGGCGATTATATGCCTTTCCAAACAAACACCTTGTTTATATTCATTATTTTTATTTTGTTAAATGTTCTCTACTCTTTAGTACAGATTACTTTCATCAGAAGAATCAAGAACGTTATCAACAAAGAAAGCATAACTGATTATACAAACGTATCTTAAAAAGTATCTCTATCAGATTTACCTATAAAACTTAGATTTTAAATCCTCCGTTTCAATGTTCTTTATAAAAGAATACTATTATACTTTCTTCAGATAAAAGGTGTTTTTTTAGCTAATTCGATAAGCTCTAATGTAAGAAATTAGGATTGATTGAATGCAATTTAATTTAATCTACGTCACTGTTCATTCTTTTACTAAATATCAATACAGCCAAAATAAAAATTACAGTTGCATATCCTATTACCCACCAAAGATGTGGAAACATTCTACTATAGTTACCAACAAGTACCTCTTTACCAGCATCAACCGCATGAACAAAAGGGAGTGCATAAGCAATCTGTTTAAAAGTTCCACCGACTAAATTTAAATCAAACCATGTACCAGACAGCCATGCAGCAAGATTTGTAAGTAATGCACCGCAAACTCCACCAACTTGTTTATCTGTAAGTAAACTTCCTGCCAATAGCCCAATTCCTATAAAAAGAATGGATGTTGGAATGAGTACAATAAATACCATCAATACATTAACACTCATTGTAAGTCCAAGGAAAAATGCTGCAATAAAACAAATAGCACTTTGCACTATTGCAAATGGCAAAAGTGGCAGTGTATAACCAAGTATAAAATTAGCTCCAGTAAGAGGAGATGAAAACAATCTCATTAAAAACGATGTGCTTCTATCTTTTGCAATAAGCATTCCAGAAAACAATGAAATAAATGAAAATCTGAAAACAGCAATTCCAGGCACAAGATTTTCGATTTCAAATAAACTTACTGGGACATTAGATTGAATGATAGAAAGTAAAAACAGTATGGCTAATGGGAATCCTATACCAAAAGCCAAGTTTAAGGGGTCCCTTAAAATTTCCTTGGTATTTCGTGAAGCAAACGTTAATGTTTTCATATAAATACACCTCCATCTGTAGAAAGAGCAATAAATGCATCTTCAAAATTTTGTGCATTTACACCTTCCATAAGTTCCCTTGCTGTGCCAACTGCTGTTTCTTGTGGAGATACACCTATTTTTTCTTTTACAGCAAAGGAATTTTTAACTATACTATCTCCAAGTAGTATTGCATCGCCACTTGTTGGGCTACACAAACATGAAAGTATTTTAATTGTTGTTGTTTTTCCTGCTCCATTTGTACCTAGTAATGAAAATAATTCTCCTTCTTCAATAGATAAATTAAGCTTGTTTACTACTACTTTTTCGTTGTGCTTTTTTTCAAGGTCTATGGTTCTTATCGCAATCATTTACCTTCATCCTCCATCTTACTAACATTTTTGATTTCTTTTGCAAATTCCGTCAAGTGTTCATTATTTTCGTTATTTTCATTCTCATCAGGCTTATATTTGCCGCTAAATATTTCATCAGCCATTTTATCAAAGTAATCAAGTCTCTGAATAGCTATTCCTCTTTCTACATCTGCAAGTAAAAGAAGTGTATCACCTGGTTCTATCTTAAACATATCTCGTGCTTCTTTTGGAATTACTATTTGTCCTTTAGATCCCACCTTTACAGAGCCCATATACTTATCTTGTACCCCATTTTCACGATTTTCCTTGTTTTCATTTTTCATATAATATATCTCCTTCCTTTTAATATTTTACAGTATGTTAAGTTGCATATGTTTGTTTTGTATGACTTGTATTACTTGTTATGCTCCTAGAACTATTTTATGTCAATAAAAAAGCAGGCCTTTTCATAGAGCTTTTTCTACGATTTCTCCTGCTTTTTAAAGAACTTCATTTAATTGTTGAAGGACTCTTTTTATATTAAAACATAATACAGTAGTATGATAATTCCAAGTATAATCCGATACCAACCAAACACTCTGAAATCGTGCTTTTTAATATATCCCATTAAAAATTTTATAGCAAGTACTGATACTATAAAGGCTACCGCCATGCCAATCCCAAGAGTAAGAAGTTCTAAATTTGTAAAATTAAAACCAAACTTTAACAATTTAAATGCACTTGCACCAAACATTGTCGGCATGGCAAGAAAAAAGCTGAACTCTGCCGCTNCTACTCTAGATACGCCGATCATAAGAGCACCGATAATGGTTGCACCGGAACGTGATGTCCCAGGGATAAGAGAAAGTACTTGAAACACTCCAATCATAAGAGCCTTTTGATAGCTAATTTCTGCTAATGTGTTTGTTTTTGGTTTACATGTTTTATTCCAAGCCTCAACAACGATAAACAACACTCCATAAAATATAAGCATTGCAGCAATTACAATAGGAGTACCTAAGTGTGCTTCTAGGAAGTCATCAAACAAAAAGCCTATCACTCCCGACGGAATACACGCCACCAACACCTTAAACCATATGGAAAAAATGTCTTTTTTGATTATTGGCTTTTCTCTAAAGTCAAAGGGAAACATCTTACCCCAAAATATAATTACAACAGCTAAAATTGCTCCAAGTTGTATTACTACAAAGAACATTTCCTTAAACGATTCACTCATATTAAGCTGCAACAATTCGTCAACAAGTAACATATGCCCTGTACTACTAATAGGCAGCCACTCAGTAATGCCTTCTATAATGCCGATAATAACCACTTTTATTAATTCTAAAATATCCATAAATAAACCTCCTTATTTAACATCCTGTTTTTTAAAATAAACAAAACTCAAAAAAACTCCAATGAAGAAAACAACCACTATGATAACAAGAGATGTTTCAATCAAATAGTTATACTTTGCAATATCTCTGCTTGCAATCAAATAAGGAGATGACCAAGGAAATAATACCCCTAAGTCTTCATTAGCAAGTGCAACGTTGCCAAGGACTACTGTCGCAACAACAATAATTGGTGAAGCCAAATTTTTAAACCAAAGTGTTATAAATACGAAAGGCGACATTGTAAGATATAGTAAAAAAGCCCCTAGAAAATACTCTTTAAGTGACTGTGTAATAACAGTAGCACTAAACTGGGCAGCATTGCCGATAATACTTAAAAGCA
>JGI24708J26588_10002610_pt1 | contig 13539 bp, 7 predicted proteins | sample BioPla1DNA2_FD_26588 | JGI IMG/M metagenome (IMG submission 26588) | reverse complement strand
CCCCCCCGTTTGTTAACTCCTAAATCCCTTGGCGCACTTCGTCTTCCAGAGCCTTTCTCTTAGCAGCTTCCTGCTGGGACCACTCTAAGCACGCATCATAGCCGTAGCTTCTAACGTCGCGCTGCATCATTCTCACAATGGCATTGAACTGAGCTTCCGAATTGGCATAGATCGCCCTCCAGGAGTAATCCTTGATCGCCTTAGTGACCTGCTCCCACTGGACCCTTAGTTCATAGGAGCGAGCCCCGGGAGCGTACGATGTGCCCAGCGCCACCTTGTAATTCCTACTGCTCAGGTAATCGTTGGGGTGAGTGACACCGGTAAACGCGCGCCAATCCGCTTCAATTTCACTTTGGGGTTCCCCTTGATTGCTTTCCCAGAACTCCCAGTTGAAGGGCTCCCCTGATTCCGGATTGATGGCATTGAGGGACCAGGTTGTGTTGTTAAACTCAAATTCACCATCGCTGAATTTGCCTGAATAGCCCGTTTCCTCGGGAAATGCTGTGTCTTTATCATAACGCATTTGTTTGCCTAACTCGGTAAAGTAGGCCTTGCCGTTTTCGTCATAGTCCCAGGTAACACCCTTTGGCCCGTATTCCGAGATCATCCTCCCTTCCGGCGTTGCCAGCCAGTTGATGATCTGCATACACAGCTCCGGATACTGGGTCTTGGCACCAATGCTCCAGATCCTGTTACCGCCCTGGACGTTCATGCCGTACACGATGGGGGTTGCTTCTTCTGGGGTGAGGGTCAACATCATCTTCCCTTCGTTTTGGTGGTCTATCGTGTTAAACACAATGGAGCCGGCGAAGTTGAAGATGGAGAAAAAAGTTCCGCCGTTTTTCACCTTTTCCATCGCCCGGTCAAAGGTGTTGGTCATGGAGTCCGGATCGAGTAAGTCATGGCGGTACAGGGCATTGAAGAACCGTAGTGACTCAAGGTAAGGTCCATCTTCATCCAGCGCCCCGTAATAATCACCTGTTTCCGGGTCGTAAAGACCAATTCCCAGCTCATCATAGCCGTAATAGGCAGTAGCGAAGGCTTTAACATACATCACCATATCGCCGTCCCAATCGGGCCAGAGTGAAACGGCATAGGTTGGGTTCCCGTTCTCGTCCACCGGTTCGATCTCTTTCATGGCGATCAACAGCTGCAGATAATCGTCCAAGTCCTTTACTTCGGGATAGCCCAGTTTCTTGTAAAGGTCCCANCGAATATCCCAAGTATAGAAAAAGGCTTCATGATCGTCGCTGGAATAGGCAACGTCATGGCCAAAGCCATACAAGGTGCCCCCCGAGATCCGTTTGTTTTTCTCCAAGGCAAAGGGCATGTTCTCCTTAATGTAAGGCCCGTACTCGTCCAGCAAATTATCCTCTTCCCAGTCAAACAGCAGGCCCGCTTCTACCGCACCCAGATACTGATCGCCGTCGGATCCCCAGAGAATGATGTCGCCTAAGTTGCCGCTCTCCATCCTAGTCTCATATACACCATCTGCGTCGGGGACAATGATTACTTTGACATTAAACCGTTCCAGCAGTTCCTGGGCGAACCAGCCTGTCATCTCTCCGGAGTAGTTGGCCAATTGACTGTATACCGTTAAGGTAACGGGCTCCTGATTGTCCTTGCCCCGGGAACAACCGGTGAGTATAATCAGCCCAGCCAGCAAGATCAAAAAAACTGCAGATTTACGCATCACAAAAGCACCCTCCTGTCNTGGTAAATATCAACCTTTAACCGCACCTAACATAATGCCCCTCTGGAAATACTTCTGCATAAACGGATAGAGCAGCAAAATGGGAATAATGGTCACCATGGATATTGTGTACTTGATTACCTTGCTGTTTAACACATCATGGACCGCAGTTCTTCTGCCCATGATAGCCTCCAAATTACTGGCCTGATTCAAGTAGATGTAAAGGCGATGCTGCACTGTCTGCAGATGGGGCGCACCCTGCATCAGAATGAGCGAATCCATAAACGAATTCCAATGGCCCACAGCCCCAAAGACCGCGATTGTTGCCAAAATGGGTTTGCTTAAAGGCCAGATGATGTGGCGAAACACGGTGAGATAACCGGCACCGTCAATAAACGCACTTTCTTCCAGCTCATCTGGAATCGATTCTATATAGGTCTTCACTAGAATCACATTAAACGGAGCAACAATGCCCGGAATGATGTAACCCAAAAAGTTGTTGGTCAGGCCTAACATAGACATGTTAAGGTACCAGGGGATCAAACCTGCATCGAAGTACATAGTAATGATCAAAAAACGGTACCAGAACCTGCGGTTCTGCATCTCCTTTTTGGTGACCAAATAACCGGCGAAGGCGCAGGCAGCAACCATTAAACCGGTGCCAATCACTGTTCTAGCAGTGGTGACTATAAAGGCGTTACCCAGTTCACTGACCTCAGCTAGAGCCAAGTAGTTTTTCAGGTGCAGTCCCCGGGGGATAAAGGTGATCACCCCGCGCTGAACTAGGGAGTTATCGGAGATGGTGTTGATAAACAGATAGTAGAACGGGTANATACAGGCGATGGTAAAGATGCTGAAAAAGCTGTAGTTGAAAATGTTAAAGATCACATCGCCAAGCTTGGATTTCCTATCAGCATTANCCGATTGCATAGCGGGGCACCTCCTAGAAAATGCTTTCACCGCGCACGTATTGTGACAGTTTATTGACGCTGAGAAGCAGTACGATGCTGACGGTAGATTTCACCATGCCTATCACAGTCGATAGGGGAATAACACCGTTTTTGATACCCAGCTGATACACATACAAGTCCAGCACGGTAATCTTACCGGTATTGGTGGCGTTTTCAAACACGAGGTACTGCTCCATGCCGTTGCTCAAAAAGGCGGCCACAGCCATAATCAGCAGGACAAAGTACGTGGGCATTAAGGAAGGCAGGGTGATGTAGCGCATTTTTTGAAAGCGGCCTGCGCCGTCTACGGTAGCAGACTCATACAAGGTGGGATCAATACTGGAAATGCTGGCGATGTAAATAATGGCACTCCAACCCAGTCCTTTCCAGGTCCCCCACGCCCACATCTTTAGCCAAATGAAACTGTCTCCCATCAAGTAATTAACAGGCTGGGTGCGCCAGCCCATGTTGATCAAAAAGCTGTTCACAAAACCGTCCGTGGAGAAAATGGCTAGGGCAAGCCCGTAAACGAGCACCCAGCTGATGAAGTTTGGAATGGTGGTGAACGTCTGGACAAACTTCTTAAATCTAGGGCTGCGGGCTTCGGCCAGAAACATGGCGAAGATCATGGGCAGCCAGCTGGTNGCCAGGCCCAGGGTGGACATAACCAGCGTGTTTCGCATCACCCTGACAATGTCATTGAGTGTTGCCGGGTTTTGAAACAGGAAAGTAAACCACTTAAAACCCACAAAATTATCCCTGGTCAGCGTGGTTACGCCCGCTCTGTAATCAAAGAAGGCGTAGCGCCAGCCCCACAGGGGCAGATAGGAAAAGACGAAAACAAGGGCAGCGAACGGTAGGTACATTAAGACAAGCTGTTTGGACCGCTCCATCTCATAGGGCATGTCCTTCCCAACCCTGGGCAGGACGGTAAGGAGAACCGTGGACATAAGCCAAATGAGGGCAGCTGCGATCATGTACACAAGGAAACCTGTAGGCAGCTGGGGCAGCACCCTCACCAGATTAGCGGATTCACCCAGCTTAATATAGGCATAGTAAATGCCGAACAGGCCAATAATCTGCAGCACTCCCCCGATCAGGGTGAATTTGTAAGCTAATCTCTTTAGTCTCAGATTGCCAATGGAAAGGCCCGAACTCAGTAAAGCAAGAATGATGCCTAAACAAATTGTGATGCTGAAGGCAAAAATGAGGACGAAGTTCCTTTCCAAAACCCAGCCTAATCTAATGGCCCGCACTGCCTCGGCAGTCAGCCTGTTGTAAGAAACGGCAGAAGTAAAAAGCGAAGTTGTTTTGTTGATCAACTCAGTTATCCGGGCCGGATTCATGGTAGGAAAGAACATCATGACAGCACTAAACAGTACAATCACTCTGAGAAGGATCTCCAGACCCTTAGTAATGGTTTTATTGCGGCCATAGGTTTCCATCGGGATTCTCCTCTTGGCTGTTTTTCTCGCCTAGGTACAGTTATGCGAAACGCCTGAGTCAGGCGTTTCGCACCTGCATCCTAAATACGTCCACAACACTTCCCTAGCGTTCGATTCCGGTACCTTCCAGTGTGAACTCAATTTCGAGCATATTTTCCGGGGTGATCAAAGCCGGGTCAATGGCGGGAAGATCCCCTGTGGGACCCCAAGCGTTGTACAGCTCAATTCTGAGCCTGCCGTTACCCTCAATATCACCAACCACGATTCTATCCTGCCTAACCGGCACTTCCTCACCATCTACAAACACTTTGACCGTGACCTTCAGATCCGTTTCCCTGAGAGCCCCGCTGGCATCTTCTCGCAAGGTGCCCAGCGCAACCATGGCCTTACCCAGCTCTTGGATATCCACTAAGAACACCTGAGCGCCCATTGCTTTACCGTTAGCAAAGACCTTGGCATCGTCAGCCGCATTGAGATCTTCAGCCTTCAGGTAGACTCTAAAGGTTCCGTCGCCGATTACAGCAGTGTCGCCCGAATAGCCGGGGTTATAAACCTGCCATCTTTCTTCGTCCGTATCGCTGAACATCATAAAGGCATTGAAGCTTTCAGGTACCTCATAGGGAGCAGGCTCTTCGCCCCGCAGCACGGTAAATGTGACCTCTAGCGATTTAATGACCGTATCGGCGTACTCCGCTGCGTTGATCAGTTCTCCCGTTACCCGGGTTAGTGGCCTGTCATTGGTGCGGTCGCCTTCGGACGGACGGGACATATCATCGAAGATGTTGGTTCTGGTATCTGGTCCAACACCGGTTGTGTAAGAATACCCGGTAAAGGCGACATCCTCACCGTTGATCCTGATGGAATCAAGACGGATGAAGTTGTAGGGCATATACGTTTCGCCGTCATTGATCACCAGTGACAGCTGCCCGATGCCGGTGAAATCTTCCGCGGCACCACTCAGATCCAGACCTACTGTGTAGCGGCCGTAACCTTTAACGGCAGCCGTTATAGCAGCTGCGCCTTCCACATTGTAGGCGTCATCGCCCAGGATGAACTGGTTGATCCAGGTAGCATCAAACATGGACAGATGGGCAGTCAGACCTTCCGCAGGCAAGCCTATTTCGGTACCTTCCATCAAGGTAAAGACTACTTCAATCGTCTTAACTTCGCTGTAAAGCTGATTGTCAACGGGTGTGGCAGTTACATCTCCTGAGCCATCGATGGTTCTGCCTTCCGTGATGTCTCCAACCCACTCGTTATACAGATTGGTCCTGGTGTCGAGTGCGTTGTCTGACGAGGTATAGGTTGGACCAAGCTCAACAGGCTCACCGTTGATCTTCAGCGAGTCGATCCGCATGAAGCTGTTTGGATACATAAGTTCGCCGTTGCTGATTTCAACGTCGAAGAAGGCTATACCGTTGGCATATCCCCCTTCTGTTCCAGTGAAATCAACCGACACAGTATACTGGCCGTAACCTTCCACCTGTTCCGATCTAAAGACTACAGCGGTGGGGTTGGTGGCAGGATCAACGTAATTGTCCTTCCACATCTGTACCGCCCAGTCGCTGGAGGCAAAACTAATGTAGGCGAGGGCCTCATCTGGAACCCAGGTGCCAATTTCCTTGCCCGGCATCAGGGTAAAGGTGATTTCGAGCGTAACGATTTGGTCATACTGGGAGACATCGAAGGGTCTGGCTGTTACACCGCCCCTACCGTCAGCGGTGCGGCCATCTGTAATCTCATCTCCTACCCACTCGTTGTAAAGGTTGGTGCGGGTGGTAATGCCGTCATCCGATGAGGTATAGGTGTTGCCTAGAACGACTTCTACCCCGTTGACCTTGAACGAATCGATTTGCATAAAACTGTTGTGGTACACCAGTTCACCGTTGGAAATTTCCACATCCATAAAGTCGATGGAGCTGATAAAGCCAGCCTCAGTCTGGGAAAAATCAGCCATTACGGTGTACTGACCGTACCCGTCTACCACCTGTGTAGTTGCGATCACGTCGGTAGGATTGTTTTCCGGATCGAAATGGTTGTCAGGCCACAACTGCACTGACCAACCATCGGCAGCTATGTTGATGTATGCAACTGTATCTAAATCATTGGCCTGTACTACAGTGGTAAAAACAAGGATACTCAGCAGCAAAAAGCACAGTGAAACAACAGAAACAACTCTCTTTTGCACTCTCTTTCCTCCTTTACAGGCTTGTGATTTAATTATACAGGGAGAAAATGGTAATATTAACCTAAAAACTTCTACATCTTTACCTAAAAAATTACAGTTTGTTAACTACAAGTCTAATGTTCAGCCCGTGCTTGCCCACGGGCCGCATTCAGTTCCTTGGCAATTTTCAAGTCATAGGCAAGGACTTCATCAAAGCCTGAGGCTGTCACTATCTCCCTCATTTCCCGCAGCAGCCGTTCAAACTCCTGGGCATCCCGGGCAAAGACCATTTTCCAAGAATAACTGACGATCACGTCTTTACAGACAGCCCGATACTGGCTGATTGTGGTGGGCTCTGCCGGTATCACGTAATCTGTTCCAGGTGCTATGAGCAGTTTACCTTCCCGCCGTAGGTACTCCATGGATGATTGGGCCTGCATGCGTTCCTGCCAGGACTGATAGACCGGAATGGATGCATCATAAGGCTCCCAGTGCCTGAAATCATAGGGATAACCAGTATTGGGGTTTATTTCTTTCTCCAGCACCGCTTTAAAGTTGAGCTGGGAAATACCGTCTTTCCAACTGCCTCCTCCCCAACTTTCCGGCATAACGGCATCTCCCTGCAGCAGGGCTCTTCTACCAAAATCAGTCAGCTGGGGACGCCCGTCAACCATTTCCCAGGTCAGCCCCTCCGGACCGCCATAATTACCTGTCTGAGAGCTACTCAGCGTTATTCCCTCCGGGGAATAAAGCCAGTCGATGAAGCGGGCCAAACGTTCAGGATCTTTCGCCCTGGAGCCTATACCCACCACATAAGAAGTTCCGGTTGTGGCCGCCCCATGGGACAAAATCTCCATGTCTTCAATGGGTGCCAACATAAAACCCCGTCCCGCCCTAAGGTTGGCTTCCGTGTTGTAAGCATCTTGTCCCAGGAAGGGCCAGGGCGAAAACAAAATCCTCCCCTCGGCGTACTTCCGCCAGACTGTCTCCCAGTTTTGTGTCCTTGACTCGGGATCTAATAGTCCTAGTTGATTGGCTTCGAAGTACAGCCTAAGTGCCCTAAGATAAGGCGAATCGTCGGCGATTGCGCTGATGTCCGATGTACCATCCGCCCGGCTTAAGACAAAGCCCACTTCATCGTAGCCGTAAAAGCAGCAGGGCTGTTTGGCCAGGACCATCAGATCGCCATCCCAATCGCTGAACAAGGAAAAACCGTATGTCTTCTCGCCGGTAGGCGTAAGGGGATTCTCCTCCTGCATCTGCTTCAGCACAGGCAGCAGGCTTTCCAGTGTTTCCAGTTTGGGGTAGCCGATCTTGGCATACAGATCCCAGCGCAGGTATGGGCCATAAGTCGGCTCCACCCCCTCCGACGGCTCTGTCGGGGGATAGGCGGTAACCTCCGAAGGGATGGCGTAAATGCCTTCAGCTATGTTGCTTGCCACCCGGATGTTTTCGATGGCTGCTTTATACTGCATGGCGTGGGGCATGAGATCTTTATAAGGAGTCATATCCAATAGCAGTCCAGCCTTGACTGCCTTCTCCAGCTGGCCGTGGTCTGCCCCAATCATCACTATGTCACCTAGGTTGCCCGAGGCGAAACGGGTTTGGTAAAGGTTTTCGCCAGAGGAAACGTTAGGTGCAATAATGTTCAGCCTGATCTTGAACTTATCTTCCACGTACTTGCCGAACCAACCGCCTTGAATACCTTGGTAATTAGCCTGATACGCGAAGACATCAACTGTGATCAGCTCTTCGTCCTGCCTGCAGCCTGTTGTCAACAGCAGCAGTAAAAGAAGCAACACTTGCCACTTCCCCTGCACAGCTTCCCTCACCCCTTCTTGAACTTAGCGGGTGTAGTACCGGCATACTCGCGGAATTTCACATGAAAATAATCCACATTAGAGTAACCTACTAAACCTGCTATTTCATAGATTTTATAATCCTCACTACGCAAGAGTTCCATAGCCTTCTCAATTCTCACCTGGTGCAGGTAATCGTTGAAACTGATTTTGTATTTCTGGGTGAAAATCCGACCAAGATACGAACTGTTGTAGCCAAACTTACGGGCGATTGTCTTCAGTTTTATGTCTTCGGCGTAGTGATGATTGATGTAGTTGTACACAGCCTCTAAAACGCCATCGCCGCTAAGACTTGTGAGGCTCTCGATCATCCGCTCGATTTCAACCCGAATATAGGCTAAGATATCTGTCAAATACCTCTTCCCTTCAACCGCCTTAATTATTTCAGCGCTGGTTGCAAAGGAGAGTCCGTTTTCTGCATAATCCTTCCGAAACTCCTGCACGATGTAGATCAGCACGCCCGCCAAGAAATTCTTAATTTCCCTAATCTCACTGCTGCTCCTGGCCAAATTGTCCCGTAATCTATCTAGAATACGATCGCATTCATACTGCTGATGCACGATGATGCACTCGTACAANGACCTGCCAACAGCGGAAGGATCTCCTAAGGCAATTACATCGGAGGAATTAAGCAGCTTTGCAACAGCACTTCTTTCCAGGATAAACCTCTTTTCCCGCGCAAAGAAGTTGCGTTCCCTAATGAGCTCCGCTTCCTGGTAAGAGGCATAGATCTCCTGAACGTCCGAGACAGTTTTCCCGGCGATAACAATGAACGGTCGGCGCGTCTCAGCCGCCTGGTCCTCCGTGTATTNTGCGAACTTCGCTATGATGGGTCTGCCCTTTAGAAGGATGATCTCCCCTGTCTCTTCGGAATAACGCTCTAGACTGTCGCTTTCTTTCCCTATGCCCAGCTCACTGCAAAACTCTGCATAGACGTCACAGTCAGCTTCCAGCTTGTCTAAGATGAGCACCTGGTACTCATCTGCATCCAAGGATAATTCCTTGAGTGTAGAGTCTGCCAGCGGCAAACCGGTGCTTTGGCTTTTTAGGATCTCTTCCAGGATCTTAAACTTCGCCTTTTCCTGGAAATAGCTTTTGTGCTTAGATTCTAAAAGCTGTTCCTCCAACTTTTTGTGTATGGCAGCCACCGCGTTTTTCAGTTCTTCCCGGTCAATGGGTTTGGTGAGGTAATAATCCACATCGTAAGAGATGGCCTCCTGGGCGTATTCAAAATCCGAATAGCCGCTGAGGATAATGATCCGTCCCGTAAAGCCGCCTTCTCTCAGCTTGCGGGCCAGAGCAAGACCGGACAGTTTGGGCATACGGATATCGGCCAGAACCAAATCCGGTTCTAGGTCCATGATCTCTGCATAGGCGGTCAGCCCGTCCCCCGCTTCCCCGCAGACCTTAAAGCCCAGTTCGGNCCAGTCAATTATTGATTTCAAACCCTGTCTTACGATCAGCTCATCATCAACAATGTACGCCGTAAACATGCAATCACTCTTTCGCCTCGCTTACCGATTTTGGTACCTGAAACTGAACAAGCATACCTGCCTGCTCCTGAGCAGAAATCTCGAGCCCATATTCCGGGCCGTAAAACAACTGTAACCGATGGTGGATATTATACAAACCCGAACCTGTGCTGCCTGCATCGGCAGGCCGGTAAATTCTCTCCTTCAGGACAGCAAGTTCTTCTTCCGTAAGCCCGCAGCCGTTGTCCCTCACCTGAATCAAGATGCCTGATCCCCGATCCAAAACGCAAATTTCAATTCTGCCGTTTTCCGTCGTATCCTCATGGCCATGGATAAATGAGTTTTCCACAATAGGCTGAATCAAAAGGGGTAGGATTTCGACCTGCTCTGGATCGATTGAATCGTCCAGGTGAATGTGGTAGCTGATGCGGCTGGAAAACCTCAAGTTTTGGATCTGGAGGTAAACGTTGATGTAGTGGAGTTCTTTGGCCAATGATGTCACACTGCCCGTAGATTCTAGGTTGTAGCGCATGTACTGGCCCAAGAGCTGGATAGCCTCGGCCACCTCATAGTTTTGAGAGCTGACTGCCTTCATGCGAAATGTCTCCAGGGTATTGAAGAGAAAATGGGGATTGATCTTGCTGGCCAAAAGCTGGAGTTCGATTTTCTGCTGGTAGTTTATGAGTTTCTGCTTCTTCATTTCATTGTCAAAGATGAGTTGGTCCCTAGCCTTGATGGAATGGATCATCTCCTGCAAACTGTTAAACAGGTCAGCCAGTTCATCGTGGCCGGTGAAGTGGTCTGTGATGTTGTAATCNCCCCGTACAACCCGAGCCATCTCTGTNCTTAATGTGTCAATGCGATCTGTCAGCTGGCCTGTGTACTTCAGAATGATGACGGAGGGGATGATTATGCTGATCAAAACGATCAACAAGTTGGTTGAGAGAATGCTGCGGATGGCGGGAAATGCTGTGGGATCATTGGAGAAGATGTAGATGGTGTCGTCTGTTTTGATGGGGGTTATGGTGGATGCCTCAAGCAGTGTCTTCTGATCGAGAAATATGCTCATGCCGGAGTAACGGAAATATTCGTCCTGATGGTAATCCTCAAACTCAATGATGATGCCGGAGTTACCCCACGAGCTGTAAAAAACGGGGTCGTGGTTTACTGTAATATCTGCCCGGATGTTGTTGGTGTCAATGAGGTTTTTCAAATAATTGTTGCTGATGTTCATCACCAGCACCGCATCCCAATTGCTGTTGTAAAGTGATATTGGGCGGGTCAGCTGCAGTTCCTGCCACTCAATGCCATACTGGTTTGTCACAGTGGCAGTGGACCAGTGGTAGCCAGGCTGGGACAGGGTTCTTCTAAACCAGTCCCNCTCGTCAGCTGTAATCACCCGCACGTGTTCGTAATTAGACAGGGTTGGGTTATCGGTGAACAGGGTGATGGATGCAAACTGAGTGTACATCCGATAAAAGCTATCAAGCAGATCAAAGCTCTCCAGGGCTGACCGGGCTTGGCCGGGGCTTTCATAGCGAGTAGAAATGAGACCGTGTAGACTTACGTCTCTGGCAATGGCATCTGATAAATGCGTTACAAACGTTGTCACTTCAAAGAGAACAGAACGCACCCGCAAATTGTGTGACACGATCATGNCTTTGTGATGTCTATACAGCAGATTGTAGTTATTGAAAAGGAGGAAAGAGCCAATGGCTAAGGTCGGCACCAAGAGGGAGATAATAAAAACGTTGTATAACTGCCTTTTTAACACAGCCGACCTCCTCCCTGCAATTCCCTAACGCCAATTTAGCTATATTATAACATATCTTACCACAACAGCGGACAGCCATTGGACACAAAAAGGCCTTGCCGCAAGCGGTAAGGCCCATTAATAGTAGCTTCTACAATCTTTTTGATTTTGACAGCAGAGACACAATCATTTTCCTAGCCCAGATAGCCCGTAATAATGCTGGCTAGAGCCTTGTAACCCATAACCAACGCCCCGTCGGGTACCAGAAAACGGGGGTTATGCAGTTCGTTCACTGCTCCCTCCTGCCCCGAGCCAACGTACAAAAGCACACCGGGAACCTCCTGGAGAAAATAGCTCACGTCTTCCCCAATCATACTGTCCAGCCCATCGGTTACGACAGTAACATCAGGCAGCTTGGCAGTGAAGAACCCAGCGAGTTCTTCCACCACTGTAGGATCGTTCACCACCGCCGGAACACCCTTGGTATACTCCAACTCATAGGAGCCTTCGTGCAGATCAGCTGCAGATTTGAATGCCTGGTTAAGCAGACGGATCATCAAGTCTTGGTCCTCGGGGCGCGATGTACGAACGGTACCTGCCACGCTCACCTCTTCGGGGATAATGTTGAAGGTGGTTCCACCTTGAATAACACCAAAGGACAGCACCATGGGATAACCTGCCTTGGTGCGCCTCTGCACCAAGGCAAAAGCATTCTGAACACCGGCTGTTGCCATGGCTATGGGATCTTTTGTACGATGGGACAGGGCACCATGACCCCCTAACCCAACAAAAGTGGCCTGAAATTGATCGGTATAAGCGGAAATGGACCCAGCCTGCAGACCCAATGTACCCACAGGCAGAGCCGGATTATTATGGACGCCCACAAAGCGATCGGGTTTGCCCGAGGCAAAAAGACCAGCTTCAAGCATCGCCTTGGCACCAACCCCGATTTCCTCTGCGGGTTGAAAGACTGCCATCAGCTTTCCGCTCAATCTCTCCCTGTTCTCAACAGCATAACGACAGGCAGCCAGTACCATGGCCATATGACTGTCGTGGCCGCAGGCGTGCATCACACCGCTATTCTGAGATTTAAATTCCACTCCAGTCGCTTCGGTGATAGGCAGGGCATCCATATCGCAGCGCAGGCCAAGGGTCAAGCCTGAACCGCCAAACTCAAAAACCCCAACCACGCCGTTCCCACCAACCTGAGTCGAGACAGAGAAACCCATTTCTTTCAGTTCATCCGCAACATAAGCCGCAGTCCGAACTTCCTCCAGGGGCAGCTCAGGCTGGGCGTGGAGTTCTTGATAAACCTTCTGCACATAGCCTTCATTTCTCACATTCTAACCCCCTATTACTAGCCCATTGCACGCTCACGTATTCTCAAGCTTCACTAGACTGGTGAAACCGAGGACAACAGGCAAATCTCGCTATTTGGTAGTGTACTCAGGAATCACCCGACGACACAATTTTGATAAATCTCCGCACCAGTACTCTATGATTCAACAATCCAAACAGGTCTCAACCTTAGTATAAACAGTGGGCGGCGTTGCCAACAACAGCCTGCCCACAATTTNACCACTTGTCTACTTCCGGTTTGTCACCCTACCGCTCCGCATACGGCAACAAAATCTTGTCTATACGGATTCTGGTAATTATCCAGATTTCTTTGTCAGAGTGCTATCATTCCCTTCGAGTCGAAAAAGTCGACTCAACCTAACCACCCTAAGCCCCGCCGAAATGAGAATAATGCACTAGTTCTCCAGTGGCTTCAGCGCCTCCTTTTGAGTTNAGTTTTGACTATTCGGATAATCAGAATAGGCCCGTTCTGACTCTGATCAAGCCGTTTTATGTCTCCAAGGTTGGTGTCTCTTGTGCCACCCAACCGCGAGGTTCCGATACCACTGTTCTCATCACTTCCATACCGTCCATTCCCCACAGTGAGGAGTATCGCCACGCCTCAGTCATTGTGATGCATGTACCTATCTGGGAGCCGCCAATCTTTAAATGCCTTGTACCCTATTCTTCGCAAAGCCACCTTCATTGCCACGTTCATGGTACATCTGAAAATGAGATTCATACCACCACTCCACGAGTTNACGTGGCTCGCAAGGCCGAGTCCCCTGAACTTCCCGACACCAATCTAGGAGTACTGTTAACACTAAGAATTAACGGGTACAAAACCTCGTCCATCAGAGCT